>Ga0126335_1001473_pt1 | contig 13189 bp, 11 predicted proteins | sample OlaspJWI45metaG_FD_108409 | JGI IMG/M metagenome (GOLD analysis project Ga0126335, IMG submission 108409) | Marine gutless worms symbiont microbial communities from Oahu, Hawaii - Olavius sp. 1 OAHU.JWI-45 metaG | ecosystem: Host-associated > Annelida > Digestive system > Unclassified | place... | reverse complement strand
GGGGAGGGGAGGGAGGGAAGGGGAAGGGGAAGGGAGAGGGAGAAGAGGGAAGAAAGAGAGGAGATGGAAAGAAGCAGGGGATGCATCCAAGTACTGATGGGGATAGAAAACTCTGCAAACTTCAATGAAGAGATACGCCCACATGAATTGTGTCGTGATAGTGCTGATCTGCAGCCCGCAGACGAAATGGTCTGATTGCAAAGGCGACGCGCACACAACTCGGTGTTGATATGTAATCATTTCATGGCGCTCAGGTCAGTCGCGGGTTAGCGCAGGGATGCTCGTCTTTAATAAGCCGCTGACGCGCCGGAGCTGCCCGAACACACTCGGTCGTGGAATGACAGATAGTGCCCGGCGTCAGCGTGTCGTGCTCTTTGCTTTATGGAGTCCTTCTTGAGACATCCTCGCTGCCTTCCGCTGGATAATCAGCGCCGGATTGCTTTCTTAGTTGTTCGCATCCACGAGTCCTCCGGGACGTCGCGAGGCAGAGTGGACGGCATGCGACACCGGCAAAAAGCTGGCGACAATTACACGACTGGACGGACAGTCGGTCGGTCGGCTGTCGGGTCGCAGTGAGTGGTTTGGTCAGTCATCGGTCATCGTGCATCTATCAGTCCAGTGCCGAGTGGCGACCCTATCCCACGACTGACCGATAGACTCACTGCTGCAGCCGGCGATGTGCAGAGTGGTCCAAAAAGTGATAACCGGTACACTTTTCCCTCTAATCTCGCCAAATTTTAACCGATTTCCAAAAAAAATTTCCACTGTTTAAAAGAAAAAATCTCTAACAAAGTCATGTAACATATCCCGCCACACCTTAAACATGTTGCTGCACAACTTTAGGAAGTGTTAGAAGTTCATTTTTATGCTGATGCTACTTAAAAGCGTATCATGCGTGTTGAAAAATTAAATATTTTCTGCTCTATGGCTGAATAAATATTTATACTGTCACAATAGTTGATCAAAGCGTCCACTTTATGCCGCAGACATGCTCAGAGATGCTAATGCCACTCATCAATTGCACTGTCGATAATGCTTTAGTCAGTATCACTGTGCCACGCCATACGCCACACTTCAGTTCACTGACGTTATACAACTGTGGCTGATAAACTCGCTGCTGGATGACACCCCATAAATTGCAGTGGACCAGACTGACTTCCGAAAAGTTAGATTTGGTAGAGTGAAAAGGTCTTTGCCTGCTCGAAAAGTTGTACAGTGCTCAGTGTGCAGGTGGCAGCTGTCAACATTTAGGCCTGTTTAAATCAAATATCTGTTTTTTTTTCAAAAAATATTTAACAGGAACCAGAAAATGAAGTACTAAGCAAGGCAGCAATAAGTAACTAAGCTAGATAAATTGTATTCTGTAGGCTATGTGTAAAATTAATGAATTTTGCTATCATTTTTTCTAGAGTTGCATCATATTTAAACATAGCAGTAATTTCACAAGGTAGTGCAGCAGCGTATTTTAGGTGTGGCAGAATGTATTATGGGCGTTTGTTGGAAATTTTTCTTATTTCAATCGGCTGACGAAGTTGGCAGATTGGTTGAAATTTTTACGAAGTTAGAGTCAAAAACGAGACCGGTTCTCACTTTTTGGACCACTCTGTGGAGTTGTTGCTGGCGACGAGGCGTACTGACACTGTTGTCTTCTTAACGCTGCCATTTTCTGCTTATCAGGCAGACCGCTGTCACAGACCTATCATCTAGCCTACATGTAGCTTCTACCCAAGAGGTGAATTTTGCAAGTTGCATAATTTTTTTTGAGTAGGATTTTAGTAGGATTTTAGAGCAAGATTTTATTAAGCTTATCACTAATTGTAGCCGTGTAGCTGAATAGTTGAATACATAAAACGATTTTTAAAAATACTAACACAGTTGAGTGAAAACATCTAAACAATAAATTCACTAGTATAGAGGTACTTTGTTTACGTGTTTTTATTATTTAAGTACAGCCTAGGCCCACTGCTATGTAAATCAATCAATGTGTAGGCCACTACTGCAGAAACTGCAGGTGAGGAGAAAAATGTCGACAACAGGAGATCTAAATTCTAGGGCCAACCACAGAGAAGTAGCAGGTCTATGAATGGTATTAAGACAGTTTGGGTCTGTTGTAGCTTTGAGGCTGATAGTGTGTAAGACTGATGTATGAAGGAACAATAGCGTTTGGTACGAGTTGAAAGCCTGGTTTGTGGGATCTGAAGTTTGATGTGATGGACTTGATCTTGGAGTGGAGACGGTGAAGGCAGGATGTGGGGTGAAGGATAGAGAAAGAATTTACGGGATAGGGCTTCTCTATGATTGGCCAAAGGACCCAGGTCTGCTGTTATGAGACCCGATGAGTATGACATTCTACGGGAGTAGGTAAATATAATATGAATTGCGCGTTTTTGAACAGACTCAAGTTGTTGTGTTGGGGCTAGGGTATTAAGTCTGTAGTGCAAGACCGGTGCGCAGTATTCGAGGACCGAGGAGGTTGTGTAGAAATGCGACAGTTAGCTACCAGTGAGGCCTGCTCTTTTTAACTGTTTCACGAAGTACTGTATAGGCCTAATCCCTTCGTGACATGTTTGACATTAGGCCTACATACTTTGACTAATTTCAAGCTGCTGTTGTCCTACGTATGTGAATTAACTTGAGAACAGGTTCAGACTTTGTTAGACTAATGTGTATTTCCGCTATTAGTCAAGTATTTGAATACTCGATATTATACTCAACCGGACAGAGAGAGAACTAGTGCAGTAAAATTTCTCTATTCGCACAGGCCTACTCGTTGTAGTGTTTTAGCCGTATTTACTTTTAGACAGTCGCATGTAGTACTTCCGTAGTTCCGTTATGATGGCAAAGTGGGCGTGTGAAAGTGTTGTTATTTATTTCATATTTGTAACCGTTTCTGTCATTAATCTCTGGAGTTTTGCAGACGACAATGCTGCTGCTCAACGGGATATCAACGATCCGCAGCCGTTTCGCTTGAATAAGTTGAATATGATGTGGGATAAAGCGAAAAAGGTAACCGAGATATTTTATATCCGCTATTCCGCTTGGTGATGCGGACCGTGCACACGCACGCACGGTACGCAAATGCCGAAACCGCTTTCTCGCTAGACGCCGTGCGCAGTCGCACTGTAGGACTACAGTATACGTACCGGTAGGCCAGGCGTGGAATCACTAAATACCGTGCTCATGTCTGACACATTATGTAGTTACTGCTTAAAAGTTTCCTAGTTTGAAAAAAATAAACGACACTGATAGCATTAAAATAATCTGGGCAATGGTTTGCAATAGGTTCAGTGCTGATAATCGCCATTTTTATGACGTACAAACGACAGCAAATTTCATTAAATACATAAATAGGAAGAAATAATCTACCGGAAAGCAGAAATTCTGAGTCTACACTGAGTTCTAATGCGACATGTTGGAAGTTCACGTTTGTGTTAAATTCGACACACGCTGAGTGTATTGATTCTGTTGTGTACATTTTATTAAGTGTTGACGTACCTGTATTGCCGTAGGCCTACTACATTCTGTTGTAAGCAGTGACACACTTTTTGAGTTACTTGTAACCTTAAAAAATTATCTTTCAAATATCTACACATCTGTTGCATTAGTCATGAAACTGTTTACAATAAACTGGGTATGATGTAGGCTGTGCTGTCAGTTCAGATATTAGGTGTTCTTTATCGAGTCTGATTAATCTGACAACATATGAACCAAATAATGAGAGCAGCTTTGTAGTAGTAGCAAAAACTGATTTCTAAGTAGCCACAACAACCTTCAGCCACGGCTGAGACGTATGATTTGGCCTTCAATGAAATTCAGAAAGCTTTTTATATTAGCTGCTTTTATATTAATCATGCCTACCTCAGATCTTATTCAAACGTTTCAGAACAGGGCCTGTGACTTACATGATCATGTGCCTAGTTGGCATTCACGACACTTGCAGGGCTTTTGTGTGTGGGCATTTGGCGAGCGCGTTGTCTAGACCTGTATGTGTCGCACGTGCTCATATACCGGTAAGTGTTTGCATTTTCTTTGTAGTGTTTTAATGCAGATTTTATTTTATTTCGCGACTTATAAACGATAGCAAACGATGTTAGAAAAGGCTTAATTTTTTTACCAGAAATGCAGTCTGTTACTATTAATTACCGTACTCTATTTAATGCAACAACTGATTCTCTACAGCCATTCTGTGTGGTCACTAAATTGTATGCAGATTATTCAGATATTTTTCGTAATTCTGTTTGTTGCTTATACAGTTAATAGACAAATTTTGGTGCGTTTTTTCCTCAAAATTTTTGGCCTTCTGTAACATTGTCTCCATCAAAACTTTTCCGTAAAAATAGTTCAGATAAATTCGCTAGGTGGTGCCATCATTCTGTATGCTGCTAATTTAGTTTATGGATGCATTTCCATGCATTTTTTCCTCAGAATTTTCGTCATTTTTCAACATTGTCCGATTCAAAATTTTTCACTAACATAGTCCTCATTAATTCACTAGGTGGCGCCACTGCTACATATGCTGCTTATACAGCTTTTTAGATGAATTTCGGTGCGTTTTCGTTGTTTTTTTTAAAGAATGTACCCACCCAAAACCCCATGTTTTATACTTGGTCGCGCTAGAGTTGTCACAGTTGGTAGTGACTTTGGATTGCATTTCCGGTAGAAAATTAAGTCTTCTTCTGCTTTTCTAACATCGTTTGCTATCTGAAGAATAAGTAAGTCGCGAAAATGGTAGTTTCTAGCACCGCACCTATTGCAAACCATTACCGTAATCTGCTAGTAAGTAACTCGTAAACTATAACACTCCAAAAACTTCCATAAAGCAGATTACACATTAATTTGTAGCATACGTCACCCGAACAGTAATGCGCAGCTAGCTGGTATAGCAAGACAGAGTAAATGCCAAAGTTTAGAATGGCTCAGGTCTACATGATTAACCAAGAAGAAGGTGGATTGATATCACTGAGTGGACTGGGCTAAAGATTAATGAGGTTGCATGGATCACCGAAGACATGCAGTAATACATTTAACGATCATTTGAAATGTCATACAATAGCACAACAAAAACTATTCAGTAATGCTGCTATGAATGTATTATGAACAGGCTACAGCAACAGTGTGAAAGCCTGCAAGTGCACATGCCGTCTAGTGAGAAATTGGCAGTGGGGGACTGTGTATGAGCACAGCACATAAAATTATGTTTACATCTGGTGTTTTGCCTTATGTGTGTCATGGGTGTATACTGCTAGCAGCGGGCCGTTTGTGTTCTAACCCTAACCCTACCTGCTCGGCTGCATTTTAGGATTTGCTGTGCCATAGGTGCTGGCATGAGAACACGAGTAATGGTTGACATTTGGCTCATAATTTTGTTGATTGAATATTTTCATTGGCATCGGCCTTACAGTTGTAGAATTTGAAATTTCTATAAATTTTCTAGCGATGTTAGTGCCAGTTCATTGAACTGAGCATAAAATGAACTAAATTTGCCAGGGTTATCTCAGTAAATGGTGCCTCATTTGCATGACATGACGAATTATATGATTATTTGCATAATTTGGCAGTTATTGCATGATATTACAAGTATCGCAAAATTTTGCATATTTTTATTAAAGTGCCAAAAATGCATAATTTGTTGCTATTCAAACATTGCACAAAGAACAATGTTTTTGAAAATAGGACCAATTCTGTTGCTGAACGTATCTGCTAACATTTTGCTTCATATCACATCGTCTTTCATATGTTGCGCCATAGCGGGCCCACAGCAGCAAGCATATTTTGCTTGTGCATACAAATATAATCAGCAAACTCAATTTACTGTCAGTTTCCTGGAGGTAAAAAGAAGATTTTAGACCATTTTGCCTCATTTTGCACATAAAATGCAAACTGCACAATTTTGTATAGTCTGCTGTTTTTAGTTGCATAATTTAAAATTTCATAATTTCAAGAAAAAAACACAATTCTTCAGGCCCCACTCATTTGTTTTTGAGTGTACGACATGCTCTTTGGCAGTTGAGGTGTTTTCACCTTTAGAATAGTGATGATGCACTTATTTTGCTGATTTTGTCTTACAATTACGATATTATTTAGCCACATGCTGTGGGTCGCAGGTTGGCAGGTGTAGTGTTAATAGCTGCTGGCTTACAGCACTATAAATCACATGAGTTTTCATGCAGTAGATCTCAGTGTTTTTGACTATTTCTTTTTTGTGTTTATTTGTTCTCTTAAGTGGTCTCTTGGGTGTTTCTGTTACAGACACTGGATGAGAACAAGCTGGTAGCTCTCTATGCAGAATTTGTCATTCAAGATCGCCGCGAGATTGACTTCAAGAAACGCAAGCTTGAAGGTGCTGATCCTGATGGACAGGAAGACGCACAGATTCGTCGCATGTTTCTTGGTAGAATATAACTGCTCATTTTCGTTGCTGCTGAGTTGATTGGTTCCAGGTTTTTTATTTTATAATTTCAAGGAAAATAATATAATTTTTCAGGCTCCACTCATTTGTTTGGAGTGTATGACATGCTCTTTGGCATAGAAAAAAGTGTTTCTCATCTACTGAGTGATGCATGATATAGCTGTCTGCTGCAGCTGTTATAATCAGTGTTTCAGTGTCTGTAGTTATTGGAATTGAATGTCAGTGTTATAGCATTAATTCTAGCATTATTCTGGGGTGAGGTGCAAGGAATTTTGTAGGCAAATATGCAAATATTTACGTTTGAGGTTACATTAACAGATATAACAGTCTCGAATATGTGTTTCAAAGAAGGGCTGAGATATGGCATAGACTTTTACAATTGGGATCTTTCATCTGGCACCAAATGACATCATGTTTTGGCACTGTGTCATGTCATGACCTGGCGCAAGGTCAAAGTTTCTCGATGTAAACAACAACAAACGATTGTGTTTTCTTTCTTCTATTTGTCACCTTCTTGCAACGCAAGAGGACGGAATTATTACATTAAAAAATTGCACAAGCAACGAAAACATGCAAGCTGCGTAATCGGCGACATGTCATTTCACATTTCAGCATCTGAAAGGATCAATGGTTTTAGATAGGTTTTGAACATATATTTGGCAGTATGGATGTACTGGATTCCTGCAGTGCTGGATAATCTGGCAATGTTTTGCCAGGACTGGTAATATTTGGAATTCGGCAACGAAAATCCGGCAAAAAATGCACGAAAACGCGATAAAAAAATGGCGAAAATACGAAGTTAAAGCGGTTATTTGTCAGAGGTTTTCTCCATAACTGAATTATGCACACCTCATGTAGTCGAGCACACACACACTGCATTGGGAACATCCCATGGGAATGAAAGCCCATCAGAGCGAATGCACGTCAGACCAAATTCCTGTGAGTCGGTGCACATAGTCACACCTTTACAGTTAGGGTAAGTGGTAAAGGATTATAGCGAAACTGAGGGTTAGTATTAGGGTTTGGGTTACATGGGGTAAATGTTAACTTAGGGTTATGGCTTGCTTACTTATTCATTTGTAGCATTCTTTGTTGTAGGCAGAGCTTGCACTAGGCTTGGTGGAAAATTGGTACTGTTCATCTAAGAAAACTAGCAACAGAAAGTTTCATATATGCAAACAATTAATTATCAGTCATATTCAATACTGATACGTCGCAAACTAGCAATAGTGACATCAACGTATTAATTAGTGCATGTTGCATTACACAACATTTTACAGCAGATATGAGTACAAAATTCGGGATTTGGAATCTGGATCCGAAATCCAGTAAGCAAAATTTGGTAAATTTTTTTAGTATCTGGAAACCTGCAAATGTTGAATCCGATACATCCCTATTTGGCAGCTCTTTAGCTGTTGTTTTATTTTATTTATGTAATTCTGCAGTCAGTTCACAGAATTGGAAATGTGTTTATGTTGTAATGTTCAGCATTTGTTTTTTCTTAACTCTCAAACAAATGCAAATTTATATAATTAGCGGCAGCAAGTATCACGACTTGGAGCAGCAAACAGTGTCTAAGTCAGTTGGCAGAGGACATGGTTCGGAGCCAGTTTAACTGTCAGCAGTTTGAGATGCATTTCAGTCAGTTACTCGTCACAGTGTTTGAGTACTGTAGCTGTTGAAATGTCGTGGAATAAAGAACATTTGTTTTTCTCATTTGAAGTTCTCTTGTTGGATTGTTTGGCAGATATCTTGGATCGGTTTGAATTGAGGTCGAAGTATTCCAGCGACCCGTCACATCGTCCTGCAAGCACTGAACACATTCTTGGAGACAGTGACCATATGTTGAGGTCAGCTCTGACAGCTGACCCCAAGTTGGCCAAATTGTGGAAGAAAGCAGAGCAGGCTGGATTCACAGGTCAGCCATCAGTTTCATTGTTAAACTTTCATTGTACACCTTGTCATTGTCATCATCATCATCGATTGGCTTGTTTCTCCCGGAGTATAGCTGTTTCCTCAACACAATGCCGGTGGGAACGTCTATGCGATATGCCATGCTGGGGAGAGGCCGATGTTCTAAGTTTTGAAGTCTCCTTGATTGTCTGCAGCCAGGACCAATGGAGACGACTACTCTGGCATCACCAATCTTCTGGTGGGTGGTGGATGGAGGTTTGAAATGCCAGAAGAATTGTTCTCACCAGATCTTGTTGCAGACATAATTCAGAGAGAGTGTATATTATGCATAGTGTTGTCATTGGGTCACTGATATTTCTTGGTATGTGTGCACGGTGCACAGACGAGGAGCTGTCAGTGTTGAAGATGGAGTTTGGTCATCATGCCGAAAAACTGGATGAATATGAACAGATGAGGAGAGAGATTGACAGATATGATGGTTAGACAAGCTGGCGTCTTACTTGATAGTCTCATATTTAACAAGTTTCCTGCTGTTTTAAATCAACTCCGATAGTTCTAAATTAAGATGTCGGCTTGCATTTTGCTTGTTCAGAAATTTAGTTTGCATGATTTTCAACCATAATTCTACCGTGCCATCAAGTCGTTGTCTTTACTAGTACCATATCTCACTAGAGTATAGCTATATCTTATTACTATTTACATATTAGATATGAAATGTCAAGGTTTTTCAGTGTGTTTGTAACGATTGTAAAATGCTGTCCATGAGCCATTTGTTGTACAAGTTCAAGGAGCCATCATGGCTGTCTAAAATGCATCAATCTTCCGTATGCAATAACGTTAATAAGGTAAGGAACACTCTATATAGCGCCTCTTTATGTGCCAACCTCATCGCCCTAGAGATGAGGTATGGCACGCATTGTAAGGAATCTCACAGTTTTAGCTGCAAACCCACGCATTTATCCGTGAAGCTGGTCCTCATTTTACCGGCCCGGAGGGATGGAAGGCCGAGTCGACCTAGTTGGCTGATCACCCATCGAAGTACTCACTGGGCCCGGTGTGGATTAACTTTGTTGATCAGACCACCGTCGTTAACCGTTAGACCATGCAGACATCTGACTTTCATTGTGAATGATGGTGCAGAGCTAAGCAACTCGGTTCAGAGACACATCCAGGAGACGGCTGACAACTCGGTTGCTGACAAGGTAGACGTCCGAGAGAAACACGCCACATTGAAGAAGGTCTTGAAGGACTTGAAGCAGAGTTACAGCAGTCTGAAGCAGATGACTGAGCAGCGGATGATACAGCCTCAGCAGCAGCTCAGTTTTGTAGACTCACGTGTGCGTGAACTTTGGATGCTGGCAAAGCAAGCGAATATGACTGACGACCAACTCGCTTCGTTTAAGGTAAGGTATGTCGTTCTCTATGTTTAATTGGAAAGTTTTCACAGAAAATTGACAAAAGTTTTCTCAGGTGTCAGCAGCACTCCCAGCATGTCCTATACTGTATTTCTACTTTTCTTATTAACTTTTCTAACACTTTAAAAAGTAGGGCTGCCTATTTTTAAATTGCAACTGCTGTTATGACGCAGTGTTGATGTTAATTTCAGTGACTACTAGCTAATTAACCAACTTCTCGTTAACACGTCGCATTATTACTACTGTCGTCATTAGGTTATTCTATAGATTATGGTTTGCATCATTTTGAAGCACAATAATCAAGAGAAGAAAAGTTAACTGTTTTGTTTATTACAGGAGAAGATAAGAATATCAGTCTTGCACACTATCAGAGCCGCACTATCTTAATACCATCTATACAACTTTTTTGTGGTTGGCCTTAGAATCCACGGGCCAAATTTACAAACGATTTTATGTCCTGTCATACAATATTTGTCGTCGTATGACAATCATATGAAAAAATCATGAGTTCACAGAACATTTATGATAATCTTGTGACCTATTTTATGACAAAATTGTAAGATCATCTCTTGGATGTCTTATGACAACTGGTAAATGGACAGAAAAACGACATTATTCACGCTTAATAACAGAATATTTAAGTCGGCTGCTGTTTCCTATCCACTGATGATCACAGTTGCTATTCTAACCAGTAGCTTTTTGTGGAAAACTTACCACAAAATCTTACGAGTGCTTACAACAATTTTTGTGAATTGACCTGTGACATGTCATCAGATCATCTTACAGCATCATAACTTCTGTCATAGGATGATCTTAAGACATATAGATTTTATGACATCATTTGTGAATTTGGCGCCAGATCTCCCTATATCTTTTTTTCTCCTCATCTCCATTGCAGTTGTACACATTTAGATAGGCTAGTTGATTCGTTTGTGTTTTTATTGTTTTAGACGTTTTACTCGACTGTGTCTGTATTTTTATCGTTTTGACTTTAAATATTCACCTATTTTGCCACACGGCTGCAATAGTAACAACTAAACCTTGTAAGTTAATAAACTAACTAGTTGTGAAGAGTTGTGTTTGCTGTCAGACGGAACTGGAACACTTTGAGCGGCGAATCAACAAACAAGAGTTCTTTGAGAAGGAAGCCGAGATGTCTCGAGCAACACTGCAACTAAAGAAGAAATATGACGGTCAAGAACTGCCCGAGTCACATTTAAGACTCGATGAGAAGGCCAAAGGCTTAGCAGCGAAGGTCTTTCATTATATCTCAAGTTATGTCAGTGAGTTATTATGCAGTGTGTGAGTGATAGGTTTAAGCCTTACGGTGTCAGAAATTTCTTGTATTTTAAAGTAATATTCTATGGACCTTAGGTCAACTCAGCCTTCCATCCCTCCATGGTCGATAAAATGAGGACCAGCTTCGGCTGGGAAGGCAAAGGCATGGTTCATACCGTTCGTGAATAAATGCGTGGGTTTGCAGGTAAAACTGTGAGATCCATTACAATGTGTGCCATACCTCAGCATTTCCGGGGTGGTTTTCGTGGAGAAGCCCTATCAGTTGTCTGCACCTGCTCTGACGTATCCATGTTGCTGTTGACCTTCTGAACTGAGAAAAATGCTGTCTGTATCTCAGTCGAGTAGTACTGAGGTCGATTGGACATATGCACATTATTGCATTGATATGCCTGCGCCACTGAACGCTGCCAATAATCTCTACAGATGTGGAATGTTGTGTCGACAGATGCGAGCTGTTGTGTGTCAGGTGAAGAAATGGTACTCTGAGCTCAAGTTTAAGATTCTGAGATCAGCTCCTCATTCCGACGAACTGTAAGGACAGTACTGCAACCGTGATGTTACCGTGATATTAGCAGTTTGCTGCACAGTGCCTTACATGTTCCATATCTGTGCTAGTCAGTCTGTGCATCTGATCTTTGTTTGAAACCACTGCATTTGCAAACATAGTGTGTTACACTTACTTTACCAGCTAATAAATGTTGCATTCTTACTGGCCACAATTTCCATCATTTACTGCTAAGATGTACTTGTAAATATTGGAACGTAGCAATAGTGATGTCTGATGTTGTTGAGAGCTAACACGTCGCTGGCATCACAAACTGTGTGTCTGTCTGTCATGTCCGTCGGTTTTTGTCGTGCATGTTGATAGTGACATTATTGGTAGCACAGCTACTAATGTCTGGAGAATGTCGTGATTCTGTGATAGCCTGCACCATGTTGAAACTTTTCTAGTTCCTTTTAGACCACACAGAAAGCACACATTGTGGACTATTGCAGTCTCTGATACAGGTGTCTGTCACGTGGCTGCACTACATAAAAACTGAAACAATATATTAGTCAGGGGTCCCTATCCCCAACAGTGATGGGAGTTGCATTCAATGCGCCCTTCGTCAAATTACTGTGGCCTCTTGTTTAATCTTCTCTGAACAATTTCAACAACTAACAGAACAGACGGCAGATGTTGCTCCACTGGTGTAGTTAGTTTGTTGCTTCGGTCTGTGTTGGCCAGCAGCAGCTATTTGTCAAGCAGGACTGAAAAGCTCTCTCTTTCAGTTACTTCATGTTCAAGTCCACATATGTGCTGTGCAGTGAATTAATTATATTCAACACCTCGACTCGTATGTGACACGCTTTTGCCGCAGTGTATTATGTAGCTTATATACCACTAGATGCATATTTATGTGCAAATATTAAACATATTAGCATTCAATTTCTTGTTTCTTTATTCCCATATATCCAGTAGAGATGATTTTCTGGAAAGGGTAAAATTCTGTTTTATCTGTCATGCATATGAAACGGACGCATTTGTGTTTGTCTGTTTGCTTCAGTAGAGCCCTGAGTCATAAGCCTTAGCGGATACGGCAGTTTTTTGGTCATATGGCTCCCGATTATTTTACATTGAACAACATAGTGATGCTCTTATTAGTGTCTGTACTTGCAAGCACCATGCTACTATCGACACTAATAATAATAATAATGTTCTTTATTACAATTGCAGACAAACGCTGCAAAGGACAACAGAAAGACAACATTATCTATCACAATCTTTGTGATAGATAACTATCACAAAGCTCTGAACAATGAAACAAGCCGCCCATGGGCAGTGACCTCAAACAAAAGTCCAAAAGTGCAGTGCAAGGAAAGGTTAGACTACGGGGGGAAAGAGTTGGAGAAGAGGTAAGTTTTGAGGCATGAGTGGAAGGAACTGTGAGAGAGGTGAAGAAGAGGGTGCGAGTTGACATCTGCCACGCAGGACAGTACACTATAATAGAATACACACAAAGAATACACGTAGTTCAGCACAGTAATATAAGCAGCCATACAGAAGCGCTATTACTCAATGCCGTACAAACCGAAACAACAATCAAACACATAATATAACACAAGACACAACTTAATAGTAGTAAATATTTACAAACATGCATTCACTTTT
>Ga0126335_1001472_pt1 | contig 13189 bp, 9 predicted proteins | sample OlaspJWI45metaG_FD_108409 | JGI IMG/M metagenome (GOLD analysis project Ga0126335, IMG submission 108409) | Marine gutless worms symbiont microbial communities from Oahu, Hawaii - Olavius sp. 1 OAHU.JWI-45 metaG | ecosystem: Host-associated > Annelida > Digestive system > Unclassified | place... | reverse complement strand
GATGGCGACACGGAAAGGTTCATCGTTATGTAAGGTGTGCATGTATAAAGTGTCGAGTGGGACGTTAAACCTCTACTCATCACCCAGCATCGTTATGTAAGGTGTGCATGTATAAAGGGTCGGGTCACTCGACTTCGTAACTTAGTACTTCGTGACAGCCAGACTTTCGTTACGGGTCACTGAGTACTTCGTCACAGGCAGATTTTCGCGACAGTCAGATTTTCGTGACAGTCAAAATCTGCAGACTAGTAAACACGGCCAAGCACATACAATGCAAATAGTACGCACGCACGCGCGCGATCTTACTATGGCCGCAGCCAGCCATGCCTACGGCATGGCCCAGGCTGCGCCCGGTATTAGTATGTACATGTAAGTACGTTTATAAGGCGCTGCAGCGCGGCCGCTGCATGAGCAAACAGCTACCAGGTGTCTCAAATAATTTTCAGGCCACAACATTTTCTGTCAACTGTCAAGTTGTGAGAATGAATTTAAAACACTACGGTTTATCTAAGTTAAAGTATGTGCATGGGTTACAGATCACTGTTTTACTGCACATGCTCCAATCGTTTTTAAGGATGGAGGCACGTGGTTCGTCGTGGTCATGGTGCTTAAACTCCGTATTTGGCCCTTAGTCTACATGTAGGCTCACGTCGAGTTTATGGCGATAATGATGAGAGTTGGGTTGGCTGTCCAATTTACTAGAGTATAGATCTTTTAAAAGATGATTCGAGTTAACAGAGTTATACTATGTTTGCTAACGTTTAGTTGTGTACGCGTGTATAACAGCTGCAGCAGCTGAAATGACAGTGAGCGCTGACGTTGAGGCTGGAAGGCCGACACAGCATGCAACTGACACAAGTGGTGTCACAGTTAGCAAAGAACTTCTGCCACCTGAAGTGCTTGAAGCGGAGTCAGGAATCACTCGGCCACAAGTAGGTGCTGCTGTAGTGAAACCAGCGTCTGACGCCGGGATAGTCAGTAAGCCAGCCACTGTGGTACAGACTCCGCGTGAGGTTGAAGTCAGCACCAAGGTAGTAGAAGGCGAAGTTGTGAGGCAAACTGAGGAGACACAGAGCGAAGACACGCTCCAAGACGGAACGACCGTACGAAAGAAGGTGACGACGACGAAGCACGTGCAACCGGTGACAACAATAACTCGACAGACTATTGGCACAGAACAACAACACACAGTTGACAAACTGCTCGGAACAGAGGTCGATGAACACGTGTTGGTATTGGAACCTGGTGTCCTCCAGCTGTCGGACGATCAGCTGGAAAATGAGACTCAGGTGGAAGAGAGTGAAGATGAAGTGAAGGATGGTACGTGGTTCAAACGGAAGGTTACGACGGTGACCGTAAAGTGTAAGAAGATATCGGTCACGCAGCGCGAGACAGAAAAACCATTCGAAATGTCGTTGCCCAGTGTACCGGGATCTGATCAAAGAATCGCAGAACTGCCTGCAAATGTTGAAATGCCCATAGATTCGCTTAATTTGAATACACCAGCACAACCTAATGTCATCATCAACAAGCCCAGTCTTGAAGAACAGTCACTACATCGATCTGAGCTACAAAATACAGCAGTAGAATTATACAGAAAACCAGAGGATGATCAGTCCAAAGTGTCGCAGCCAAAGCCGAACATTATTCCGGTCAAACTTACCAAGCTGGAACCACTGTCGAAGGACGGTACCAGCATCAACGCGGACACTTGCAAACCGGCGGCAGAGTTGGAGCAGCAACAACCTCGGTCCTCTTCGCCGTCTCTGTCGGTCGTGCGATTGACAAAACTCGAGCCGCTGTCGTTCGAACGCGGCGGCGCTTCAGATCAGTCGCACGTGGAAGTCGCTGGCGAGACATTGCAGCACGCACCTGCACCTGCACCTGCGGCGCCTGAACAACAACCGCTCGACAGCGAGACCATACAACCGAGAGCTGAACCGCTTCCAGTCAGAACGCCGACCGTCAAACCTGAACCTTTGATCAGTTACGACACGGTGGAAGGCGAAGTGTACTCATTTACGGGTGAGACAGAGAAACAGGAGACATCAGAGGCCGGCCGAACAGTCACACGCCGTGTTAAGACCATCCGCTACTATCAGCCAGTGATCCACCGAACACTAACAGACGGAGCAGTCACCAGCGAGACGCCGGAGGACGTTCTGGTCGGCAGCTACGTCGACGAGTACTGCTTCGATGCGCCGCCGGACGTGGACGTGTACTCTGCGAGCGTCGAGACGCAGACGTCGGTAGACGAGACTGAACAGACACTCGAAGACGGCACGTGGCTGCGTCGCAAGGTTACCAACGTCGTTGCGTACCTCGCCGTCGACGAGCAAGAAACTGTGAGCATCCGTGATGCAGGAACGAAACTGACACCTACCGCTGAAATCAGTCGCGATGTGCCACCAGATGCACAGCGTGGGGATCGGCCGGATGCTGAGCTTACGAGAAGCACAACAGAAGCGCACACTGAGCCTAAAGAATCTCCTGTTGGTGCAGTCAAAGCTGCGCCAAAATCAGCAGAAACGCCAGTTGACACTAAAGTTGGAGAAGCTTCACAACTTGCCCAATCGGAAGCAGATAAAATATCTAGCAAAACGTCAAAAGTGTCAGCTGACAGGTCTGATTTAACTAATAAGATCGAGTCTCATTCTCCTGAAGAACTAGTGCCCGTAGCAGAGGAGCTGATAATGGCAGTACCAAATCCACGACAAGAGAGGGCTCGACCTACCGTGGCCTTTATGCCTATAACAAGTTCATTTGACGAACCGGAAGAATTCACGCCAGATGATGTGATTAAAAAGGAACACACTGCTGAACAGTTTGCAGCATCAGCGAGTGATTTGAAACCAGTTGATGAGGGCATAATTGCTCCAGCGGTTCGTCCACAGAAAAGTGTAGCAAAAGATGTGACACAAACTCTGCAGCAGTCTATGGTCGATAAAAAACCAGAAGCATTGTCCAAATCAAAAGTAGCAGAATGTACAGAAGACAAAACGATAATAGCACCAGAATCAAAACCGTCAACTGAGGGGCAACATATTGCTGCTATGGTTCAGCCAGAAACATCCCCAGTGACGGAGGAATTAATAGTAGCAGTACCAAATCCTCGGGAACAATTTTCACGACCTCCTGTGGTAAGTAGCCCTATCACAAGCTCGTTTGATGAACCGGAAGAGATAATTGAGGAATATCCTACTGTCGAACAGTTCGCAGCACCACCGTGTGATTTGAAACCAGTTGAAGAAGCTACAATTGCTCCAAGCATTAGACGTCCAATAGAATCAGTTAAACCAAATATTAAACAGACAATTGGCAAACCAACGTCAGAGTCGTTACAGCAACTGTACGAACAAGATCTTGTAAAGCCAACAGCAGATGATGCCGCAGTGATGGAACGAGTAGCAGAGAGCATGATAATTGCATCTGACACCAAAGACTCGACCACAGAACCAGTGACAGAAGAGCTGATAACACCAGTTCCTAATCCACGACAGCAGAAATCTCGACATGATGTAACTGTCGTGCCTATTACAAGCTCCTTCGACGAACCAGAAGAGCTGTTACCAGACGAACAGTTGATTGAAGAACAGCAGACTGCGAAACAGTTTGCGACGCCAGAATGTGATTTAAAGCCGGTTGAAGAAGATGTAATTGCTCCAGACGTTCGACCTGCGAGAGCATTAAAGTTTGACTCTGGAATGGCAGTGACAAAAACAGTTGATGGAACTCCGCTCGTTCCAGTTGAAAAGATTAAAGCAGCATCACCGGAAACAGTCCAGTTCCAGCCATCTCCGGTAGATTCTACAGCTGCGGTTACTGATCAGCCGCGCACCAGACCGGTATTGGTTTTGAAGACTGACAGCGATAGAAAACCTGCGCCGACTTCTTCGACGTTCGATGCTTCATTGCCGCCGACGTCGTCAAGTAGAGAGCCGCGAAGACCACGATCAGCGAACGAGGTGACATCACCGCGACGCTATGGAATGGAGTCGCCGCAGTTCGGAATCTCCTCAAAACCACGCATGCGACGCGAATCTCCACTGTCTTTCGTCGAACGGCTTGGCTATCCCGCGTCGCCAGAGGATTTCGACATTCCGCTGTTTGACGAGGGACGGCGACAAGTCAGGACGCGCAGCAAGAAGATGGTAACTCGCAAGGTGCGCAAAGTGAGACAGGACGGCGAAGTGGTGGAGGACATCGTTACAGAGGAAATTCCAGACTACGGCTACTCGGACACGTCCAGTATGCGCTCAGGAGGACCAAGCCCGGCTGCATTGTCGCCACGGACTACATCAGCGTCTTCGCTGACGTCGCCACTGCCCGTGGAGCCGGCGTCGCCCGGCGCTGACTCTGTCTCATCACAGTCCAGTCTTCGCGTCTTTACTGACACTGTCGAAGGAGAACCGGAAGTGGTAACCGACGTCCAGGAGCGCGAGGAGACACTTCCAGACGGCCGCGTTATCATTCGTAAAATCATCCGCACGCGTCAGAAACAGACAATTGTCAAGCGAACCGTGATGGAAGGGCCCTCAGCGGACGACGAGCAGCCAGCTGAAGACATGGGGCATCAGCTGGTGGCCGCCGGGGAAGATGTTCAGAAGCCAGATATCAGGACCTACTCTGATGCGATGGACATGCGGCCGTCTACCGAGACAGTTTCAAACGACGTCGAAGAAGTTCTGCCTGACGGGACGGTGAGGAGAAAGCTAACGACGACGACGTCGACGCGTCAGCTCAAGACACACCGAACTGTCGTCGAGGGACCGTACGTACCAGAGACGGTGAATCAGGCACTGCAGGGCGAAGTCCTGCGTCCTGGCGAGACGGCACTGCCGTCCCCGCAGTCCGCACCCCGTCAAGCTTCCAAGTCCAGCGGCTCGTCTCGTACCTCTCCGAGGCCCAAGTTCCGTATAGCGATGGAGTCGCCGACGCCGCCGATACACGAAGGCACTGTGGCTGGAAGGACGCAGAGTTCGTCACAGTCTGCGAGCCACCCACACACACAGGATGGGCAGTCCCAGTAACCCACCTAATCACGTCAATGACTGTCCACTGTTAATCAGTCCACTGATAACTGTGCGAACAGAAGATAGACTACTGGCCGGATTTAATAGCCTGATTACACTGTATGCTGCTACGGATGGAAAGCATGCGTTGACGCGTCACTCAAGACACACACGACAAACGTCGAAGAACAGTACGTTTACGTACGTGTAAAACATGCAGCAGCAAATTCGTTTTCTATTGGAACTTTGCTGCCACTATAGGCCTACTTCTGAGCGACAGTTTATGGTGCAGACTGCAGAGTAACACTCATTCTTGGTGACAAACATCTGCTACTTACTGTAAGGACACGGCGCACTCGTGCGTCACGCGAATTGTTAGTGAGCATACCTGGCCAGCTGATCTCGAACGGTTTTAGTGAAATGACTTGCGTTTGATTTCGAATGATTTCGTTACGCGTTTTTGTTCCAGTGACAGAACTTAAACGCGTGCATCTTAGAGTAGACGTATGAAAACTGTGTGTTTTGCTTGCTTCTGTAACATTGCTTTTCCCAAATTTACAGCCCCATTCTACAGCAGTTAAATTAAATGTTTATTTCTGCACCATGCTGCTTATGATTACTATAGATTATATCCAATAAAAAGCTCGTTGTCATCTGTTTTTGTCATCCTCTCTAACTACACTGTATCACATTCAGTCGTTCAAGACTCGGCGACATGGAAGGTGAAGCTGGTGATCTGCATTGACTCATTGCTTACTGCAAATCGGCCTAGCTCTCTACCTGTAAGCCTATATACCATGTCTTTTGTGTACATAAGCCCTACACTACGCGGTTAATACTGAACAATGGTAATCAATTACATGCACAGATTTCTCAAATAAGCAGTTATGTAGTCGAGTCCAGTAAGTCCGAGTCCTCAGCATCCGAGTTCGAGTCCGAGTCCACAGACCTTCAGTAAAAGTCTGAGTTCAGTCTGAATATAACTAAACTTCAGCATTCACAATCTAGCAAGTAACAACAATAGTCAAGCTGTACATCTTTCATACAGTCACTGAGATTAAACAATTAGAAAAGTTGTAAATTTGATACATTTGCGGATGAAAAATGTTTCGAGGTCATTAAAATTAACTTTTACATCGTATATAAAGCCGAGTCTGAGTTCGAGTCCGAGTGCTGAGTCTTCGAGTCCGAGTCCTAAAAATACATCTATAGACTCGAGTCCGACAGAGTCCGTCTCGATGACACTGTCGGACTCGAGTATCAAATCATTGTAAATAGGCTGTATAGCAGACTTGTACAGTGTATGTGCACACTGTTCGTGTTACTGTTTTTAAATTATAAGGACCACAATGATTCATCACATACATGAATTTAGTTTTACTGCATACTTTTGCAGAAAATGATATGTTATAATTAGAAAAGAATGCAGAACTAATTAGAAAATTTACGCAAAGCCCTGCAGTATGCGTCATGCGGCCGATCATGCACGCATGCACTCACATACAGGCGTCAGGAGTGGAGTGATCGCTAGGCCCTGGCTTTTGTTTGTAGGCGCATAGCCGCTCAAAAATGTGATCATAATAACAACTGCTCTTGGCTTTGTTAAAGATAGAAAATAGTCACTACCGTGAATTAGCCTAGGCTAAATGTCATATTCACTCATTTTTTGTAGTTTGTTGTAAAGATGTCTTGATCGTCAGTTTTAACTTTTCGGCCTACGATGATTTTACCATTATGCTTAATCGCTCTCTGTTTTAGTGTTTTAGCTTTTCATTAATTTTTGGATTTGATATTGTGCAGCAGTGTAAACTGGCTGTCTTGTTCAGAGCTGCCAGTTTCACCAGTCAATCATCATATCGCACAGCCTGCCACAGCACCTCAATTGGTTGGATGGTAGTCGGTACAATAAAACAAAACGAGTATTATGGAGCAGCACTAATTTGCAATGATTTCGATATTCTACAATTTGCTGTGGTTTGTTTATGTTGGTTTGCGATTTACGAACTTTAAAAGTACGAAATTTGTGCTTTGTGCATCATTGGTGCATATAACTTGGCTAGACTGTAGATTAAAAGGCGCAATAGTAATACATTGCGTGGTACTTGTCTGTTAATTCACCCATAGAGTTAAGGTTAGGGTTAGGGTTAGTAAGTAACAGTAAAATTAAATCTGGCGATTGCTGCGTTTTCTTATTGCGCCTTTCAAACTTAAGTCGTCCCTATAACTTTGTTAGTGTTTTAGTGACGGTAAACACTTTAGGTTAAAACAGTCCAATCCAATCCAGTTCTGCCTGCATCTTAACATCACTTTCACATACAAATTGGTAGACTACCAGTTCCAATTAAGTCGGCGTAAAAATTAAAAAGAACATCTTGATTAGACCAATATTTATCAAGATTCTGAAAAGCATTAGTAGTATCAGCCTCAACCGCGTCATTTGGCAAACTATTCCGCATATTTACTACTCTGGAACTAACTGAATATTTTCTTATGTTATAATGACATGAAGATTTCTGTAATTTGTACTTATTTCCTCCACTTGTACGGATTGTATTAAAGTTCAGTTTTACTGTAGCTTCCAAGTGATAAAAGTCATGAACTATTTTGAAAACTTCTGTCATGTCTCCACGTAAACATCTGTATTTTGCATATTCTAAATGTGGTCTAATAAAGAATGTTTATCTAAGACACAATATATCACCTAGTACAACAGATTTTAGTTTCAACAAGTAGTGATAACTTTGTATGCGTATCACTGCAGAAATCTAGTAAGTTATTTATGTATATTATAAATAAAAGAGGTCCCAAAATGCTGCCTTGAGGTATACCATTTATTACATCATGCCATGAAGAGTATTTGCTATTGGCTGTAACTCTAAATAACCTTTTATCCAGGAAATCTGTAATCCACAAGATTATTCTACCATTAATACCATATGAATATAATTTACTAATCAAACGTATATGGGGAACTTTATCAAGAGTCTTCTCAAAATCCATATATATACATTCAATTTGTCCTCCTGAGTCCAAGTTTAATGTCCAATCATCAGTTATTTTTAGTTGATCTGCCTTTTAAAACAGCTAAACAACTGCACAAATGTTCCAATTAAACTGACACAGGCTTACAGTCAACTCGTCCCCTAGTCAACGCGTTCCCAAGCCAACTCGTCCCCAAGGTTAACATATCTCTGGCCCTAACCCATAGCCCTAACTTTAAACTCAACCCCAATCGTAACTCTGATTGCTGCCCTACTCCTAACCATAACAGTAACCCTAACCCTAATCTTAACGAGTTCACTTGGGGACGAGTTGACCACATATTGTCAACTGTTGATTTCACGTATTTCACTGACAAACCAATTCGCTGACAGTCAACTCCATGACAACACATTTTGTGGCGCTCTCTCGGAAATTCAGCACCTGACCCTAATCTTAAACCTGACTTTAAGCCTAAACTCTAATCAGTCTACTGGTGTGCAAATACACTTTGTAGTGAATTATCTTGTCAGCCAATTGGTTTGTCAGCTTGACAGCCGGTATGTACTTGAATGACCCTCATGCTATGGTTGTGTGCATATTAATGATATTACTGATATTAATGATATGGTGTAACAATCGATCAAAGACATTCATATTTATATTATTGTCAGACTTGCATAATTTTAATTATTCGTGTTCCACTGACTGTAATTGTTATTCATTATTTGTTATTTCTAGGTTCTTAGGTATCGGTATTTTTTTTAGATTTTTAGGCTTTTTGTTGTGCCTTCAGTGCTTTGACGCTGTTGGTTGGGCAGCAGGAAGGCATCCGGCCTGTAAAAAACCTTGGGGGGTTGTGTGTTTGGGGGTGCCGTTAGTCCGGTTGGGGTGGCACCCACCCGGACTGTCGGTACCTCTGCCTCCATTATCTTCTCCTGTTCCATAAAAATCCAGTAGACAGGAGGTGGGGAAACCCAGCCTGAATGCAGCACAGCCCTATGCTAAGGCAGAAGGCAGAGTGTTTCTTCTGGTAATGGCCTACCCGGGTTGTCCCAGAACAAAGGCCATTGAACAGTGGTTGTTGTTGTTCTTGTTAGGCCTTTTGTTATTACTGTGTTCTTGTATGTTGCCATTTGGTCTCTGGCCCACAAGGCTGTAATAAACTTGACTTGACTTGAGTTATGTTTGTGTGTAGGATTTGATATACAGCACTAGTGCCATGACAAGTCTACAGAAACAGCAGTTGGAGAAGAAGGTTCGCAAACGCCACAGGAAACTATTTTCTCAAATTCGTGGACAGGTATCAGTTTTAGACATATTACACAAAAATGTGTGACTTTCGTCACCAGACTTGTCAATCCCAAACTTATCAATCATAAATTGTCTGAATGGAGGGAAACATTAAACAGCAGCTTAAACTGTTGATCTTGATGTCACAGTGATTAGGCCTACCTTTTATGTTATTACCTGTGCACCAGCTATGCTGAGAGCAGGTATTGTTTTTGCCGACATCTGCTAGTCAGTCTGTCTGTATGTCCGCAGAAAGTCTCGAAAGCTACTCATCGGAAATTGATGTAACTTGGTAGGAATATGTCCCGTGGTGAACGCTAGAAGTGATTAGTGGTTGATGACATTTGACCCTGACTTTTGAGCTTGATAGCTATTTTTGTATTTTTCTAATTCAGGCTGTACCTTTTGAATGGCTTCACCTAGCAACTTCGTTTTCAGTTTGGAGATACATCTTCAAAATATAAGGTTACGGCCCAGTTTCAAGGTCATGGCTCCAAGGTCAAGGTCATGCAAACAAAAAAGCGGTAGTGTGCAACTCAAAAATTACTGGTCGGAAATTGCTGGGGCTTGATCGGAATATCTGTTAGGATAATGCTCGAAGTAATTCAGAGCTTTTGACATTTTGACCTTGACCTGAGACATATTTTCATATTTTTTTGAATTCAAGCTCTAAGTTTTGAATCCCTTAAGCTAGCAGCTTCATTTTCAGTGTGAAGGTACAGCTTTACAATATCCAGGTCACCTTCAAGTTTCAAGGTCAGGGGGTTAATCTCAAGGTCATGGACACAAAACAGCAGCACCACACAGTTTTGTTTTGTGCTCCTCTTGGACAAAAATAAATATGTAAAAAAATAAGTAGAACGTAGGAACATGATTTAATTAAGCGTTGCAGTAATCATTACTAAATATAAAAATGCAATACAGTATGAAATAAAAGCTACAGCATTTCAATTACTTTTTTGCTCTTGTTTTTGCTCCTAAATTTGCTCACAAGTGTAGGATTTTTCCACAAATTTCAAAATATTGGTGGGATAAATTAGCATAGTTAGATTGATTTATTACTGCTTTACTACTTGTATTGACATTATTGTTTGTAATATAACTACATTATATATTGTGATTGGGTAATTTTGGTGGAATGATTGATCGTTGACAGATGGAATTCTACTTCAGCGATGCTAATTTACACAAAGATCGGTTCCTGAAGCAACAGTTGCAGCAAAGTGCCGATGGCTGTGAGATTATTTTGTCTGTCATAGAATTTACTTATGGCAAGTTTCGAACTTGCCATTTATTCAGATGTCTTGTGTTATAATTGTCAACTATGAAGTAGACTTTGCTGCTTGGTAAAGACAGAAATGAAATGAAATGCTGTTCTAACTATTATTAATCAGTTTAAATTTAAAGTTTTAATTATTGTAAATTGTGTCGCTGACTAGTTGTGTTACAAGTATATTTTGTGAGCATTGTTTGTCGTTAGATGTTGAGTTGGAGATGTTCTCACGCTTCAATAAGATACGTGCTCTCGTGGACGACACACAACTGTTGGCAAAGGCTCTGTCAAAGTCTGATGTTCTCCAGGTTATTGCATGTGCAGTATAATTTGTAAACTGACAGAAAATTCTAGATAATATAAGCAAAGACAGTGCTATTTTATGCAACCTATTTGCGTTTTATATATAGGTTTCAACACTGTATGGAGTGAGTTATGCTAGTGTAATAAGCAAACTCACTCCAGTATTTATATCACTGACCTGTGATCACCGCTGGTTGTTGTGCATAGCTTGGCGCGTAGGCTAGGTTTGTTGGTTTGCGATTATCATACTGCAGTAGGTTTTGACCCATTCCAGTGACATGTAGTAGGCGGCTTGTAGTAGGGTGTGCACGTGATTGGAAATGGAGGCAAGTTTTGATTTGTCTTTTTCAAATAGGCCTATATCTGATGCCTTAATAAAAATGAAGCTAGATGTCATGTTCAGCGACAGAAATGATCAAGAAGCATGACTGTTGAAGTGACTGGCAGTGTCGGCAGCATATTTGTCACATGCTGTGCGCTGCTTACTCACTCCAGACAGATTCTGCAGTATAGCACGTTAGCTCATTCTAGACACAATGCTACTGACCGATAGGAGTAGGTCATGATATAACTGAGATGTTATTTTTTATTATCACAAAATCAGTCACCATCAGTGCAGCCTCAGTTAACAAGGTATGCCTTCAACAGATGCCTATAATGTGTAAACGGGTAACATTGTGTTTGATCCTCAAGCATCACGCTATCATGTGACTCCTGTGGGGAAATTTTTAACCATGCATCTTTTTTGCAAAACAGTTTAATTTGGTACTGAAAACTCCCGACTTTTGAATTTAATTTCGTAGTGTATTGTGTGTTTATTTTGCTTTAGCTGAACGAAGAAAAGACCAAAGTGAAAAGACTTAAACCTTTGGGAGAACCGGCAAATGTGGATGAGCGAACAGTTTATGTGGTGAAAAACTTTCTTATTGGATGCTGTATCATTTGTCAATTGAGCTGTTTATGCTTTTATTGCATGACTTTTACAGCCAACATTTTCTGTGTTGATTTGTTATGGCCATACTTACCATCATGTATGTCGTTTTTTGAACATTTGGTAATTTTGCTGTTTGTCTTTAGTGTTCTATGTGATTGTGGTATTTTGCATTAGGAGTGTCTTCCAGCCGGTGTAAACCACGACTGGGTCCGCAACTTATTTGCAAGCTGTGGTCCAGTGGCATATGTCAGTTTGCCCAAGTACCGAAGTACAGGAGACTTGAAGGGCTTTGCTTTTGTCGAATTTGAAACTGTGAATGCTGCACGTGCTGCTTGCCTTGTACGATTTATTACTTACTGTTTTATTTGATTTTGCTTTTTTTATTATTACTGATTTTTACTGTAGAAGAGATTCTGTTATCATTTGACATATTGGTATTTTTGGTCAATACTACATTTGTTTTGAGTATTTGTGATTTAGTGCCATAGAAGTATGTTTTTTTGCAAAGAAATATAACTTGACTTATGTGAGGCCGCATGAGATGCATTGCAGTCTGCTGATCGTTGATTCTGTAGCGTGGGCATCAGTCAGTCTATCTGTCATGCGGTGACTATTCCCCAGATGGTGGCACTTCGATTCGGTCATTGCTGTGGTACTGTAACCACGTGTTTTGTTGTCAGACTATGAACAATCCACCTGCAGCAGTAGCTGATGCACAGCCTGGCAGGTTTCCAAAGAGCAAACAGCTGAAAAATGTCGAAAGACAGATGGAACGATGCAACAGTAAGAACCATTTGCTTGTATAATATACAGTGTGTCTGGAAAACAAGAGGCCAAAGTAATTTGGCAAAGGCTGTATCGAATGCACTGCACACATTGGACTCTTACAACTATAGCCGTTCCTAAGATAAGTAGGATCGCAAAATTTAAAAGTAGGTCACGTGACCCATATGCAGACCCACATATGTTGCATAGTTTTCGTTAGGGCCACCAGCCATATATAGGCACACTAAATTTCAATGCTGTAGCTTCAGCCATTCTGGAGATCCGAGGGGTCCAAAAAATTTAGAATTAGGTCCGGTGAGCCCGCCTCCAGCCCCTACTTTTGCGTAGTTCTCATTAGCACTCCCACTGCCCTATATGTACACAAAATGTCAGCTCTCTATCTTTAGCCTTTCCGGAGATATGACGGATCCCAAAATTCAGAATTGGGTCACTTGATTCCACCCCTGACCCTGTATGGCCTACTGGATGCACGCAGAATTTCAGTTCTCTAGCTTAAGCCGTTTTGGAGATACAAATTCAGATTAGTGTCACGTGACCCACCCCGCCCCCTATGGCCTACTTTTGCTTAGTTTTTGTTAGGGCCCCCACCCCTCTATATGCACGCAAAAT
>Ga0126335_1001471_pt1 | contig 13192 bp, 14 predicted proteins | sample OlaspJWI45metaG_FD_108409 | JGI IMG/M metagenome (GOLD analysis project Ga0126335, IMG submission 108409) | Marine gutless worms symbiont microbial communities from Oahu, Hawaii - Olavius sp. 1 OAHU.JWI-45 metaG | ecosystem: Host-associated > Annelida > Digestive system > Unclassified | place... | reverse complement strand
GGTCTCCTGGATATAGTGTCCCCTCTTTGTACTCGCCTCTAAAATGGTGAATTGGTTTTTTGGGGGGGGGGGGTAAATTTTTCATGGTAATCGCGGTAGTTCTTCAAATAAGGGAGTTATGTCCAAAAATAGGTTATAGCTGGTAGTTACCTTGTCCAGACCGTGGTATCGGTTTCAGTTTTTAAAACTGACCCAACCCTACTCAGAACTGTCTTTATCGACTTTTTATATACTTTGTTTTTTTATCTTGCAGTGAAGTTTATTATTCATTCATTGATATGCACATTCACACATTTAAATGATATGCACTCTATATACTGATTTCTTAGCATGAGGTTAATGCAGTGTTGAATGAAATTGAAGATTTTAAACAAATGACGTAATGAAAATTTGACTTTTAGTCCCAAATTGCATTTCACTTGTGACTTAATATTAGCTTGACATTAATTTAGGTAACACTTTGGCAAGCAGACTGCCACATATTGGCCATTTTCTATGCTATGTACCATTATGACAGGTTTTTTAATCGTCATAGATTGATCGTTAGTCTTCAGTTTTTCTTAATGGTTAATAAAATTACATAATTTTACAATTGCACCCAGAATGAAGTGGGATGCTTTTAAGTTGCTTTGCTTGGTCCTTTACATAGTATGTTCTTTGCAGCAGATAATTTATTGACTGGAATTGTAGCATCTCAGTAATGATGTGGCTGTTTGTAGGGTCGGGCACGTGCTGCTGTTTCTAAATACTGCATACTTGTGGACAGCTGTGATGCTGAACAATTTGCTGCTGATCTCAGCACTTACAAAGGCATCGAAAGTGTCAGTTTTTGTTTCTTTTTGTTTTAAATATTTGTTATTATTATATTGGTTTGTTAAAATGTTGTCATGATGCAGCTGAACATAGCACATGGTAAAGTTAGTTAGACATTTGCTGCAACTGTATTGTTGTTGAATTTATTTTATCCTTAAGTCCGCTGTTAAGAATGTGTCGAGTTTAGTTTTATAAAGTTTTTCTAGGAATCATTTCAAAATTTTTTTATTAGGTTTATTGATTTATTTTTGTAGATGTGGATATGGTTGCTGCTAATTGTGTAAAATGAAGAAGAGGACAGTTATAAGATAGCAGTAGGATGAACATTAAGACTATAATGGAAGAATGATGTTGAAACGAGGATGAAGATTTTGCAGTTAGTATATTTTGGTTGTGTGCAGATTTTGCGAAGTCGATGTCACAATGAAGATGATTACAGCCATGAAGAAATTGACGAGATGAATGTGAACACATTAATGCAACCTTTCTGTTCTTCATCAGAGCCTGATGCTCCTCAGGTTACCATGACTTCAGCCATTCGCCTTGTCAACAGGTCCTGAATGTTTACTCTATCAGTAGTCGAGTTACGCTTTCTACGTTTTGCCATTTCCTTACGTTCGTTGACCAGACAGATACAATCAGTGTAATTTTGTCCTTGACTAACGTAGTTTTTCAATTTCGTGTACGAGTAACTTTGTTGTTCATTAGCAATTGTGTTTGATTGGTTTTTAGTAGTTTCGATGCACTTGTGTATAGACAGAACTGTTAGAATGTTTACAGATGGCATTTTGTGAATATAGGTACTGTGCTAAACTCCCGAGTGATACATTCACACATTTAACACCGAAATGTCACATCGAAGCCGTGTCTGAACATGGAGACATACTATACCGAGCAGTTGTTCGCTTGCCTATCAACTCTCCTGTCAAGTATCCGATAAAGGTCATTGAAACACTTGTAGAGTTTACTAGTCTCGGTTGCTAGAGATAAACTGTAGTTCAGCAACGCTTCGGCAGTTCATTTAGTAGAGTTTGAGTTTGTCTTTTATCTGTGCTTCTGTACTGTTTTTGCAAATTTATGGTTTTACTATAGTTGATATAGTTGCATGACACAAGACAGCTCAGAACTGATATTCCTGGAGTATGTTGCCTGATATAGAGCTATGTGCTTATACACTGTTGCATGCTGATATTGGATTGAACTGATATACTTTGTAGCTAGGCATTCCCTGTGCCAGTCTACAAGCAAAAGAGGCATGCAGTTGGCCTGTGCCATCAGCGATTTTGTCTGTCCATCTGCTTGTAATACGGCCAGTGAGGCAGAGGCATAAAGGCTTTGCCATGTATTATTGTAGTTACATATAACTTATGTATCAAAAATATTATATATATGTTAAGGCTAGATTTTCCTTTCAACTGTTAGAGGTAATAAAGACGTGTTTTGTTGATGTTGTACAGATCTAAAAGCTGCATTTCTGCCAGCAGTCCGTTATAACATTTTATGGTGAGCGTTATTGTACATGTTGCAGGGTGCTGCAATGCAAAGTCGTCGGCTGGCACAGATGGCAGCTGCATTGAAGACATGCATCATTCTGCACGAAGCAGGAGAGTTGGATGATAGACTGCAGCCAGTCGGCAAAGAACTGATAAAGTACGATGACGAGGATTGTGAATGGGAGGAACATGAGTTGCATGGACAGGCACGACCTGGGACGACCAAGCGCAAGCAGTATTATAACAAAAAGGTTACTTGTTATTTGTTATAGGCGTGTACTGGATTCAACATCTGCAGTATTATGATACTGGATTTTGCTTACCAGTTTCCGGATCCTGGATTTTGTACTCATGCACAGTGTTTTCAAATTAGGCCTACAATGATGAACGCAACATCGCTGTTGTACTTTTTATTAAAAATAGCAATTAGTTACTAACATAATTATATACACCACAAATTAAAAAATGCAAAGACATATGCTGCCTAATTATATTTATCGTCGAGATAACCATGTTAACCAGCACGTCACATCTCTGTTTTTGCCGATCTTTTCATGTGGGGAAATGGTCGCTGTGTCCTTATGGACTGTGACAATAGAAATATGTGACTGTCGACACTTTTCCACCAGGCCTAGTGCAAACCCTGCCTACAACGAGAAATGATACACATGAATAAGCAAGCAAGCCAAAACCATAAGTTAATATTTACCCCGTGTAAGCCCAACCCTAATACATCAAATTCTACAGTTTCACTATAATCCTGTACCACTTACCCTAACCATAAAGGCATGATGATGTGCACCGACTAATGGGAATTCATTCTGACATGCATTCGCTCTGGCGGGATGTTCCCAATTTGGTGTGTGTGCGTGCGATTGCATAAGGTGTGTGTGTACTTCAGTTAGGGAGAAAATTTCTGATAAATACCTGCTTGAAGTTCGTATTTTGGCCACTTTTAGATCGTGTTTTCATGCGTTTTTTGGATTTTTGTTGCCGGATTGCAGAAATTGCCGGATTTGGCAAATCATTGCCAGATTATCCAGCACTGCTGGAATCCAGTACATCCCTAATTTGTTACTGTGGCAGTAAAGGTGGAGGACACTTGATATAGCACCTCTTCACAGAAGCACTTGGCTGGAGTTGTGTGCAGTGGATGGTCGATTTGTTGGCCAGTCTTGCATTGTCTGTCAAATTAATACCTTAGAAATGTTTTTGTGTAGTTGTAGTTAAATTATACTGTTAACTGTGCATTCTGAAATATCTATCAGTCATTTGTTAGAAGATGTGTCACAAATACGTGTGTTTATATGACTGTGGTTTGTGCTGTTTTCAGGTATCTTGCAGTCATCCATATGCTAATCTCGTGTATCTTTTTATCATCATTTTTAAACCTGTTGAAGTTAAATTTGCTTCTGACAGTAGCTGCATTCGTCTGCAGGTATCAGCAGCACTGCTTGGTGGACCGAAGCCAGGTGAATTGTGCTATCTGTATGCCTTTCACATGAGTCTCACTTGTCCCATTACAGAGGAGCAGAACACTAGAGGGCGACCTATACATGCCCCAGAAGACACTCCTCGAGGATTTGGTCTTCTCTGTGAAAGACGACTGCCAATAGTAAGCCGTTGTCATCGTTTTTTTTATCTTTTTGAATGCAGAGTCTATTGTTATGTCTAAACTCTGTAGTTCTTTGTTATCATAAGTAAGCTGCATCTGTCTTACACAATTATGATAACTTGTTCTTCTCATCCCCACAGAAGTTTCACAAAATTGCAGTGGAATATGATTGAAGAATGTTTTTTGTGTTGTCTCTATGTTGATGTTGTGTTTGTATATTGGTTGGTCTTAATTGTAGAAGTTGATGTATTTGCACTGGCAACTGGATATTAATTGTGTATGCTTGTGAAGAGATTGTGTGTAAGTTTTCTGTCTTGTATCTTAAGTTTAGAATTGCTGTTGCCAACATTTTGCACTATCTCAGTTGTCCAGTGTTCTCTATTATCACATTAATGCTATGCTGTGCAGTTGATTTTGCTGGTTAAACTGTTGATTTGTGCGATTTGTGTAAAGGTACCAGAGTTTCCAGTATTCACACGGTCTGGTGAGGTGACGGTGGCAGTCAGTGTTGTACGAGAGGTTGTCCTGGGCACTGATGAGTTATCTCGCTTGTACAGCTTTCATCACTTTATCTTCCGTCACGTTCTCAGACTAGAGAAATTGCCGATGACTTTTGACCGAGAGCATGCTGAGACCAGAAATATTGTTGTGCCAATCAATGAAGGTGCTGTTACGTATACTTCTCTTTGTTGAAGTGGTTTGGCGAATCACTGTCATCATTGGGCATGATGTGTTGTATTAAATTACTCTCAGTAAGTACACTGGTAAACAACTGATTGTACTAGGATAATTTAAGTGCATTTTTGTGAACTAAGAGGAGCTTAAATATGTTGCTTCTTGAGATGTTACACAGGCTGTCATTGTTTGTGCGTGATACTGGTGGTTGCAGTGCCAGCTGTTTTGATTAGGCTATGCTCTTTATTTCTATGGCAGTCTGATCGAGTTAAGTGAGTGAGTAGAGGCATAACGTCCCACTTGACACTTTATAGGTCATTTCGGGGACGATTTTTACAGGTCATATGACCAAACCAACAGTGTCAAAGCATTGAAGGCAGCCAGTTGGCCGCTGAGATAGGCTTCAGTCCCACCAGATCCACTCCACTGTGTTACAATATGAACTGTGGGCTAATCACAGCGTAAGGGTCTCAGTGTGACAAAAACCCAATCTGCTAGACCAATAAGCTGCCTAGAACATCGTGCAACACGAGTTTGCACTGTACTATAGTAACTAGAGCATCTGTGTTAATGTTCCCTCTTTACTGGATCACTAATCAGATGAGGCCATGTATGAAGGTCGAGCTAACAATATAATAACAAATAGTAGTGTTGTTACTATGTGATTTCCCATAGGACTTTCTCTGTATCGTCTTTCCCTACACGCAGTAGCAAAATAACGAGGAATTTGAAACTTAGCACACCGTTGCTCGTAGACTGCGACCATAAATGACATGGAAAAAAGTTGACAGCATTTACAGCTGCAGCTCTGCTGATGACCGCTTATCACACATTGCTTGTACTGTAGATGGCAGCACTTTTTAGGCCTTGTCGAAGTCATGGGGTGCAGACTATTGTGATCGATGATCCTGTAGTGTGGGCACTGTCAGTCTATCTCTCTGCGGTAGACAGTTCTTATGCATTCACCAGATGGTGCCACTTCGATGCAGCCATTACTACATTACTGTAGTCTGTAGCCATGTGTTTTGTCTACTTGTACATCATTGTTGTGTGATATCATTGATTTATTGTACCTGTGAAGTTGTGACATTATGTCTCAGTAGAAATATTTTTTTGCATCCTCCACTTGTAAAGGCATAAGATGCAACATGTAACTCTGTTGTGATGTCTGTCCTTCTGTCTGTCTGTCTGTAGTAGGAATGTGTGAACAAAGAGTCTATAGGCCATGCAGGCCAGCTGCAGCAGTGCAGCCACTCGCCATGCCCCCTGACGTTACAAGCTATTATTAGCTCGGGCCACGCGGACGCAAACCTTTCTGGCAACCGGCGTCTAGTTGTATATGCAACTTTTTGGCAATACTGTGCAGATGCTGTTGGTGCTGTTGTCGTGGACTGGGATTTTGTAAGCCTGATTGAGAACTCACCGTTTGCTGCAAGTCTTCGTGCTGGTTGTCTCCTGAACGATCGTCGGTCGGCAAGTCAGCACCGACATGTTGGTGGCTCTTCTACAGTGGAAAGTAAAGATCAGAAAGAGCCATTTGTATTTGACGAAGCAGTGTTTGCGGACGCTGTTGTAATGCCATCTTATCGCAACATTGACCAGCCACAGTACTTCTACGTCGCTGAGATACGACACGATCTGACTCCGTGCAGTCCATTCCCGTCTCCAGAGCTTTATGATACATTTGAACATTACTACAAGTGCAAATATGGCCTTCTGCTGACATCGTTGGATCAGGTAATGGGAAAAGTTTTTTTTTTCAGTTTGCATGAGTTTGCACTCATATGCATGAGTATTATCATCAAACTCAAGAATGGAAAAGTTGCAGAATGTTTATATTTTTTAAGGATGTTGTATGATGAGTTAAGGCCCGCAATTCTTAGATTCGAATGTCAGCTACTACTAAACTTTTGCGTCAGTGATGTGTGTCCCTCGCTCTTCTAGTTAGCAAGGAAAACGACACTGTCAGTCTGTCAGTAGGCTGCAGGCTCGTTGTATGTTTGATAGAGTGATCTACATTTAAGATTGTGTTTGTAAAAGTGCATGGTCATGTATTTATTTAGCAAGTAAAAATTTAGACTTATACATTTGAAAATTGAATTATTGTAATTCTGGTTTGTAGTAAATATTGGTTTACTAATTTGTGGAGAATTTTATATTTTGGCAGTTAGAATGTAGTTTGGAAGTAGTATCCAGTTTATTTGTTGAGATAAAGTTGTGTCTGTTTGTGGTATCGTTCCTGGCAGCCTTTACTGGATGTTGACCACACATCAGCAAGACTCAACCTGCTGACACCACGCTATGTCAATCAGAAGGGTGTAGCACTGCCGACGAGCAGCGCAGTGACACGCCGTGCCAAGCGTGAGAATCTTCAACAGAAACAGATACTTGTGCCAGAACTGTGCGACGTGCATCCGTTCCCGGCATCTTTGTGGCGGAAAGCTGTGTGTCTGCCGGCAATGCTGTACCGCGTCAACTGCCTCCTGATTGCTGAAGAACTGCGACGTCGCATTGCCGTTGAAGCACACATTGGGCTTGCCAGTGGCAAGCTGAATGAATCTGACAGCTGCCCACCTCTGCGATTTGGTTTCTGTGATATTTCACAGACTTGTACAAAGCAGAACGAAGAGTCTGTAACGTGTGTTAGTCTCCATCAGTTATCCGGTGATTACACAGTAGAATGTGGGTTGACAGATGCTCTGGTACCGAAATTGGAAGATATCCATATGGATGCTGATCATACTGAAATTGTAGGTAATTCTTGTAACTGTCAGCAGTGTGTAAACTGTTGCTGCAGCCAAAGGCATGCTGCCAATGAAGGCTGCTGTAATAATATTATCGATGTCACATCATGTACGGATGTATCGGACTGTACTTCACAGTTATTACTGAACGACAAATGTGCGGCAGATAACTTCGATAAAGTCAACAGAGTTATTAACTCGGCATGTATCAGTTGTTCTAGTCGTGCACGTTTCTGCTTTATAACGGATAACAGTGACTTCAAGACGAGTGCCTGTGGCGACGCCCACACTGAATTGGTGTGTAACGACACAGCAACATTGCAGTGTTGCAGTTTCAGCCTTGATGCAGACACTTCAGCGTCGGGTGGTCCAAGCCCATGTGATGTCATACAGGCTCTAACAATGTCCAATGCTAACGATTTCTTCAACCTTGAGCGACTGGAGACAATTGGCGATTCATTTCTCAAGTTTGCAATCTCCATCTACTTGTATTGTATGTATCCAGGCATACATGAAGGCAAGCTCAGTTACCTCCGCAGCATACAGGTTGAATACCATTTTGCTGCATATAGCCAGTAATACTTAATGCATTCATGATCAAGTGCTGATTTTTTTAAAGCATGTGTAACTGGGGTGTGAGCACTTTATCCTTGGAAACTATTTTCTAAGACATTTTTTACCACTTTTGGCATGTTTGATTTAAGTACATTGAAAATGCATTTTGTTCAACAAAAGCCCATAGATGTGTGAGTACCATAGTTAAACTTCATGTAGTCTTGTGATATAGTAAGTAGTAACTAAAGTGACTACTGTTCATAAATCTTGTGAAATGCAGTGTCACTTTGGCTTGCTTGCATCTGTGCATTTGTTTGATCAGTTATCTGAGGCTCTGATTGATGTAAATGAAATATGATGTTGATATGTTTTTGAATTATTACAGGTGAGCAATTACAATCTATATCGTCTCGGTAAGAGGAAGCGTCTTCCAGAGTGTATGGTGGCAGTAAAGTTTGAGCCGTCAGAAAACTGGTTGCCGCCAGGCTACACACTGAAGACAGGTGACGGCTTGAAAGTGTCGGGACCATCTGTTAAACCTGCAAAGTGCAACCCGAGTCAAAAAGAGCCATGTCCAATCCTGCACCTACCGGAAATAACAGCAATGCATTGTGCAAGTGCCGAGCAGCGGAGATTCAATTGTGAGCTAGAAGAGTTGAGCCGAGCTGTCCAGGAGGAGGACGAGACATCGGAATCGTTAGCTGCAGCAGAGCAGTGTTTGCTAATGGTGCCATATAACTTGCAGACACAGCACAGTCTGCCAGACAAGAGCATTGCAGACTGTGTCGAGGCTCTGATCGGCTGCTACTTGGCATCATGTGGCCGCCGTGCTGCCTTGCAGTTTATGGACTGGCTTGGCCTGCATGTTCTTCCCACTAGACCAACTGACGGCACTTCTGAAGATGGATGTGAAATGGAAGGACCTGGCTGTCTTCCGGCTCCCTCATCACCATTGCTTAGATATGTCGACAATGCGGATGAACTGTTACAGTTTCATCTCAGTGGATTTGATGCATTCGAGCACCACATTCAGTACAAATTTCATGACCGGTCGTACCTGCTGCAAGCATTCACACATGCCTCGTATCATTACAACGAAATTACTGACTGTTATCAGAGGTAGTGTTGCTGTATTGATTCTAAATTTGAATGCAACTGATTTGACTTGTGAATGTTCTTTGGCTGGACTGCTGCAACAGTTTTATATCCCTGCAGCAGTTTGGACAGTGTAGTTTGTGTGCTATAACAGTATGTAATTTTCACCAACATGATTGTTATCATTAGTTTTTAGTCATAGTATTTTCACTTTTCAAGCATTTATTACCAATTTCTCAGCCAGCTGTTTAGATGTGCAACTACAACACAGTGTAATGTTGCCTGGTTCTTGGTTGTAGATTGGAGTTTCTAGGCGATGCCATTCTGGACTATATTATCACTCGACACTTGTATGAAGACTCAAAAAAGCATTCTCCAGGTATGTCTGTACTGCTTATTTGTAAATAGTATAAAAGATCATGGACTTATTGTGTATGAAATCATTTCTTCTCAGAACACTGCTGTAATGCCCATGCATAGACAGCTACGTAACCATACTGCCATCTCTGCTGACGTAGCACATTTGTGGCCCTTGCGAATTTGCGCTATATAAATGCCCTTATAATAATAATAATAATAATAATAATAATATGAATATGTATTTTACCACATCCCAGAAAGGCGGTGACATTTTACTTTCATTTTATTTTTATTCTGTTTTATCATTTACCTGACAATGTTGTCTAAGGGAAGGCAGATGGACCTTTCTGATACGACTGCACTGAAAACAGATGGAAACTAAGAATCATTCAGCAGCTTCACTGTCTTGTATTACCAGTTTTGTTATCTCCATGTCTGTTCATCAAGCAAGAAACTTGTAATTGTTCGTGTGTTGTGGAAACAGACATGTTGGGAAGCTTTCCACCCGACGATACAACTGTTACTGATGTTGGCTAAAGCTGCTGAGTCTGGGTAAGCTCATTGTAGTATTGTTCTGTTGGTGAGCAGGCGTTTTGACGGACCTGCGGTCAGCACTGGTTAACAACAACATCTTTGCTTGTCTGGCTGTGAGGTGGAACTTCCACAAGTACTTCAAAATGGTCTCCCCACAGCTGTTTGCAGTCATTGAGAAATTTGTTCGCTGGCAGATGGAGCATGACTACCAGGTCATCCTCGATGAGGAGGTAGAAGTTGTTTTGTATCCTATAACATTATGCTACTGAACTATGTTGATGCAAAAGAGAATTTAATGTGTTTTATGCACATGTTTGATGTCTGTTCTATTGTCTTTACCTGTCAATGTTACTCATTTGTCTTTGTCAGTGATGAACTTTTTGACTTTTTGTAGCTATATTTGTCAAAGGTTTGTCCTTAAATGCAGTTGTAGGATAGGTAAATTTCAGTTTATTTTGAGTGTTTAAAATAGATTAGCCATTCGTGATTGTTGAGTGTTTTATTACTTAGTGTGTTTGTGCATGCTAAATGATGTCAGGAGAACGGTGAAGAAGATATTGAAATACCGAAGGCACTTGGAGATATTTTTGAGTCTGTGGCCGGTGCCATTTACCTGGACAGCGGCATGTCACTGGATGCAGTGTGGAGAGTCTATTACAGAATGATGAAGCCACACATTGGTATATGGCTGATTGCAATATTGTCTTCATTCTGGAAGAGTTGGCTGTCTAATATTACAGTTCATTATTGGTCAAAACTTAGCTATACTCATAATCTTACATACAAGGCTGCTATTTCACTGTACTGGCTGGATAGTTGCCCCACCATTTAACAGCATTATAAATGTCAACTTATGACGTGATCGCATAATGGTGAAAGTTTGATTATTAATATTTGCTATGTTACTTTTACATTACACACGGACACTAAATGGCCATTTTCTAGCTTTACTGTCATTGATCTGCAGTTGCAAAGAACGTATAATTACTGTGTTCTAACATTTGGCAATGCACATACTGTGAATTATATTTGCATGTTAAAACTGTTCCAACTTGTTTGATTTTTTGACTTAGGCTGTGTTGATCTTTGAAGCATATTTACTAGAAAACTTTTCTGTCAATCTTACGTCATGTTACACCTAGAGGTATAATTTTTCAGCTGTCCTTAAAAACGACTTTTCCAAGTTTTCCTCTGTGACTTATGACATCTAACAGAGAATATTTACAAGCTATTTCTGTTTTATCTTCTCAACACTCGTTCTTTCTTGCATAATTTTTGTCACTGATTTTGTGTAAATTTTAGATGCTTTCCTTGCAAAGATTCCCAAGTCACCGGTCCGAGAACTGCTTGAAATGGAACCAGAGACTGCCAAATTTGAGTGAGTTTTTTTGGAATTTAAATCTAATTAAAACTGGATATGACGAACAGCTGTAACAGTAACGGTTATTTTTACCTTCTGGTTTGAATTTTTTTCCCAAAACAGCCAACCATTATATGTAAATGGCATAATGTTTTTGATTTGCATTTTTACTTTTGCATTTTCACTGCCATAAACAATCTGGACTAACTGGACAGTTTGTGTTGATCATAAAAGCCACTGCAGTATACAACTTTGGCAATTGGCTGCAAATGCTTATAGCAGTGCCTAAGTCGTTGCAGCTTTCTACCATCCATTGGGTACTAGCATCATATTTCTGGCTTTTAGACTGGGCAGTAATGTAATAAATAAAAACAGCGGGTGTATATGATAACTGCCAACAGTCGGACTTGCTCAGCACTCAGCAGCTGCTTGGCATTGTTCTACATTCATCAGGTGAACAGCATGAACTTGTGTAATATGTTGTCATGGTGACAGCATCATAAGCATTCTTTGATGTGATCATAATATTGTTAATTAATCAGTCACTATGCGCTGTTACAGGAAGCCAGAAAGAACAAGTGATGGGAAGATTCGTGTGACTGTGAACGTTGTGGGCAAAGGAACATTTACTGGAGTTGGACGAAACTATCGCATTGCGAAGAGTGCTGCTGCTAAACGAGCACTCAAGTATATCAAAGTCATAATGCCAACAGAGATGCAGCAGCAGAAGCAGTCAGCTATCGACTATCCCCTCATTTTCTTGCGTTGATAACAGCTTTAGTCTATCAGTGTTTCTGCTATCGTGAAGAATCAACCTGTTGTATTTTTATAGTGTGGTAGAACAGAGTATTATTCATGTCTTAAGTGCAAGAGATGGGTACAGCCGAAGTGTCTCATTTAGCAAGGCTAGGGTTAGGTTAGTGCATATATCACAAGAGACAACAGAGAACAGGAAAAAAGTTTGTACGGCTCCAGATGAATGGATCTTAGTTTACTAAAAGAGTTCACAATTTTATATACATATCTGAAGTTCTGAAGATACTGCAGTTAACAAAATAAAACTTTGGTGCCTAAAGAGCCACCACAGCTTCAGCCAGATTTGCTTTCAACAAATGCTTAAGCTGCGCATAATTATCCACCAAAAGCATGCAGGTAACATGCTGTTATTACTGATGACTCACTATGTAAATTGTTCAGTAAAATAAGACGAGAACAGTACATGTAAGACTGAAACAATTAGCAGTTAAAATGTGTATTTTGTGAAGGTGCTTTTTGGCATGTAATGTATTTAGGTATTTATTTATTCTTGCAGAACCGTGGATTGTTGTTGAAATCACAATCAAGTCGGACATCTGGAACTTTATCTTAAGTACTAATGTGTTGTTAATATTTACAAGTTATTATTTTCTGTATTGTGGTACATATTGTGCTCATAAGCACACGTGTCTTTTTTTCAGTTTTTACATTCCGTTGTATGTGCGTAATGTTGATCAGTTGCCAAACTGGCTTGTTTTTATTCCTACAACCCTTGAAATCTCTGTCCTTGGTTTATGGTAAATATTCTCCACCTGAAATGCTTTAAGCTCAGAAGTTGTTAGAATGCATGGACTTAACATACATTATTGCATACTCTACTTTCGACGCCTATGTTTCATCACAGTCGCTGGAGTATTATAACCGCCCATAATCTCACTCCAGACAAGCATGACAGCTCTGTTGAGTGTTTATAGCATCTTTCCCGACACCATTCTCTTCGCTGCTATGAACATTTAATAAGGAAGTTACAGCATGTCTACAGTGCATTATACTCGTTACACTCATATAGACCCCTCAACCTCCGTGGCCTCATCTGATTACTGATGATGGTCTGGAGTAAAAGAGGGAACATTAACACAGCTGCTCTAGTTACTATAGCACAGTGCAATACTCTTGTTGCACAATGTTCTAG
>Ga0126335_1001470_pt1 | contig 13192 bp, 11 predicted proteins | sample OlaspJWI45metaG_FD_108409 | JGI IMG/M metagenome (GOLD analysis project Ga0126335, IMG submission 108409) | Marine gutless worms symbiont microbial communities from Oahu, Hawaii - Olavius sp. 1 OAHU.JWI-45 metaG | ecosystem: Host-associated > Annelida > Digestive system > Unclassified | place... | reverse complement strand
GGCTATAATGGGCTGGTGGATGTGGGCTATGAAAAACATCTTCGGGTCCATCATGGATAAGAATGAATTTGCCCGCGGAAATTGCCATATCAACGGCATCGAATCATTCTGGTCGTATGCCAAGCGAAGGCTCGCAAAGTTTAATCGTGTTCCCAGACATACATTTCATCTACACCTCAAAGAATGTGAGTTCAGATTTAATCACCGAGAAGAAAATCTCTATGATACAATACTTCCTCTGCTCAGAGAAAATCCACTCTAAAGTTATCTAGACCCTACCATTACTTTTCCCCCTATCTGAATTTTACCTGACAACTTAATATTTATTATACTCTTTAAGTCCCTCTGGAAAACAAGCGGATTACACAAACAGTCCAAAAACACGCCTTTATGAGCTATAGTACGTACCTAATTATTAGGTTCGGTCTGTAACCAACTGAAACCATTGTTTTTGATAAATTTTATACGCGCTTACCCTAGCGCGTTCTCCTACCTACGGTAATGTTGGCCAACAGCACCCGATAGTGAAGCTTTGTTCTTTGCACTTTTGTGGTTCAAACGATTCCGCTATTATTTGGAGGTTGGCAACTGATAGCTGAGAGTTATGCACGCTCGTTCTGCAGGAGAAGACCTACCATGCGTAATCTCCGACTACCCGTAATCGGATTCGTCGCCCCGAGCGGTAGTGGTAAGACCAATCTGCTGCAAAAGCTGGTACCGGTGCTCAAGGACCGGGGGCTACGGATCGGTTATCTCAAGCACGCCCACCATACCTTCGAACTCGACGTGCCGGGCAAGGACAGCTATGAGATCCGCGCGGCGGGTGCGGGACAGGTGCTGTTGGCCTCCCATAGACGTTGGGCTTTGCAGTCGGAGCAGGCGAATGGAGGCGATGATCCATCTCTGGAGAAGATGCTGCACAGATTCGACGCGGACCGGCTGAACTTGATCCTGGTAGAAGGATTCAAGCATGCGGTCTATCCTAAGATCGAGGTCCACCGCACGACTCTGGGTAAGCCGCCGCTGTATCCCCAAGACTCCGACATCATCGCTGTGGCTACCGACCACAAGCTACCCGGCGAGGACCACCCTCCGCAGCTGCCGATAGAAGATCCCGAGGCAATCGCCGATTTCGTGCAAGGCTACCTGGCGACCCGGACCCCCGACGCTGAAGCAGCGAGAGCGGACCTGGTACGCCATTATCGCTGGCTACGCCGCTACGGTTGCAACGATTCCCACTCCGGCAATGCCTCGGTACGCGCGGGCGAGACCTTTTGGGTCACCCCCACCGGGGCCTGCGCCGATACCCTAGAGCCCGACCACCTGGTGGCCTGTCCCCTCGATGGTCCCTGTCCCCGAGGTGCCTCCCTGGACGCGCCGCTGCACCAGTCCGTGTATCGAGCACAGCTCCAGGCAACCACGGTGCTGCATAGCCATGGTCCCTACTCGGTGGCCGTGAGCTTCGCCGGTCAGGACTTCCGGCCGGTGGATTTCGAGGGGCAATACTATTTCGAGCGGATCCCCGTGCTTTCAGTCGCGCACGAGGACTACCCGGGACAGGCCCCGCAGGCCGTGGCGAACGCCCTTGCCGAACATCCCATCGCTATGATCAGCGGCCACGGCGTCTACGCCTGGGGCGAGACCCCGAACCGCGCCTACAAGTGGACCTGCTCCCTGGAGCTCTCGGCCAAGACCTATGTCATCGCCAGACAGGCGGCAAATGTGTGAGAAACCGTCCGATTATGCAATTGCCTCTTCATTCCGGAGGGAGAGGGAGTGAACTGCGCAAATTGTGCCGTGTGGTAGTATTAAGATAGGCTGAGCCGGTGGTAGTATAAGATGGGCTGAGCCGGGAGTGTCTCTGCGACAGCCTCTACGTTCGCGTCGATTCGTGTGATTCGTAGTTATACCCGCCTTATGTCGATGTTCCGTTTTTTCACCCGAACCCGCGTCCGCGTAGGAGCAGGTTTGCCTACGAACGGCGCGACCGGATGGCTCTCTGCGCGGGCAAGCCCGCTCCTACAAAAAACGAAACAATGACGTGCAGACGGTATACAACACCCTCTTCCGGCCGGGAGTGCCGGAAGCCGGTGCCGGGGATGATAAAAGGGGATGATAAAAGGGGATGGTAAAAACAGTGGGGATTCGATCGCGTTGATAACTTCGTTGCCGACGTGGACAGGGCATTGGCCTACCCTTAGAATTCACCCCGGCTGGAATAGCATTCAGAAGTTGTCTGGTTATACTGGATCGTAGCGGAAATGATCCGAACTGAGGGTATGTTTTCGCGCTTTCGAGGCGAATAGCCGGCCTATTTAACGAGAAAGGGCGGAAACAGGCACCCGTTTGGGACAGCTGCAGCCGATACACGTTTAGCCAGACAGCTTCTCAGTATCCTGCCACCATGCATGCTTTTGTAAGTTTCGGGACGGCAGCTGAAAGGGCAAGGGGTACTCCCGAGCGTCATCGGCGGTGCCCCCGCTACCGCCATGGTTCGTTTGGAGATGCCCGTGAGAAAACCCGCTAGTCTGGTCCTGGAAGACGGGTCCGTTTTCCGCGGGACCTCCATCGGTGCGGACGGTCAGAGCATCGGCGAGGTAGTGTTCAACACCGCCATGACCGGCTACCAGGAGATCCTGACCGATCCCTCCTATTGCCGGCAGCTGGTAACCCTGACCTATCCCCATATCGGCAATGTGGGCGTCAACACGGATGACGAGGAGTCTTCCCAGGTCCATGCCGCCGGCTTGATCGTGCGTGATCTCCCGATACTCGCCAGCAATTGGCGCCGGCAGAGGTCTCTGGGCGACTATCTGGCCCACCAAGGCGTGACGGCCATCGCCGACATCGACACCCGGCGGTTGACCCGGATCCTGAGGGAGAAGGGTGCCCAGAATGGCTGTATCCAGGCGGGGGATACCATCGACGAGGTGGCTGCGCTCGAGGCGGCGAAGTCGTTTCCGGGCTTGCAGGGGATGGATCTGGCCCAAGTGGTGACCACGCTGACCCCCTACGAGTGGGCACAAGGGGTGTGGAACCTGAGTGCCGGTGGCTCGGATGCGCTGCCCCCGAGCGACGAGCGGTCTTCGGTGCAAGTGGTTGCCTATGACTATGGGATCAAGCGCACTATTCTGCGCCTGCTGGTGCAGCGCGGCTGCCGGGTTACCAGTGTGCCTGCCCGGACGCCGGCTGCCGAGGTGCTGGCACGGCGCCCGGACGGTGTCTTCCTGTCCAACGGCCCTGGGGATCCGGAGCCATGCGATTACGCGATTACGGCGATTCGCACCCTCCTAGAGACCGGCATCCCCCTGTTCGGTATCTGCCTGGGACATCAGCTCCTGGCCCTGGCCTGCGGTGCCCGCACCCTGAAGATGAAGTTCGGCCACCATGGTGCCAATCACCCGGTCCAGGACCTGGCCACGGGGCGGGTAATGATCAGTAGCCAGAACCATGGCTTCGCGGTGGACGAGGATAGCCTCCCGGCACAGGTCCGAGCGACCCACCGTTCCCTCTTCGATGGTTCCCTGCAAGGCATCCATCACCAGGAGTATCCCGCCTTCGGTTTTCAGGGCCACCCCGAAGCGAGTCCCGGACCGCACGACATAGCCCCGTTGTTCGACCATTTCATCGATTTGATGCGAGCTTAATGAATGAGGTCCTTAAAAAAGTCCGCAGATGAACGCAAATACACGCAAATGGAATGGAATGAAATTTGTTTCTCATATGAATACGAGGTTCCCTTAACATTTAATCTTGACCGACTGTTTTTCACATATCATGTGCCAAAGGAAAAAATAATGAGAAAAGGTGAAAAACAATGTTTTTTAATTACACCGATAGGAGATCCTGAGTCCGAAATTCGGAGGCGATCCGACCAAGTACTTCGACTGATTTGCGAGGTACACGGCGGTAATACCCAAACGGTCCGCACAGCGGACCTACGGCCAATCGAGTGGTTGGCGTAAACCTTCTGAAGGTCAACACGCCCTAGCACAAAATTTGCGTCCATTCGCGTTCATTTGCGGACTTCACTTGCGGACAAGAAATGCCAAGACGAACAGACATCGACAGCATTCTGATCATCGGTGCCGGTCCTATCGTGATCGGTCAGGCCTGCGAGTTCGATTACTCCGGGGCCCAGGCCTGCAAGGCGCTGCGGGAGGAAGGCTATCGCATCGTCCTAGTCAACTCGAATCCGGCCACCATCATGACGGACCCGGAGATGGCCGACGCTACCTATGTCGAGCCCATCACCTGGCGGACCCTCGCGCGCATTATCGAGCAGGAACGCCCGGGCGCTCTGTTACCCACCATGGGTGGTCAGACAGCCCTCAACACGGCCCTCGACCTGGTGCGCGAGGGGGTGCTGGAGCGCTACGGCGTGGAGCTGATCGGGGCCTCCCGCGAGGCGATCGACAAGGCGGAGAATCGGGATCTGTTCCGCCGGGCCATGCGCAAGATCGGGTTGGACCTGCCCAGATCCGTCATGGCCCACAGCCTGGAGGAAGTCCTCCAGGTGCAGGCCCAGATCGGCTTTCCGGCTATCATCCGCCCCTCTTTCACCCTGGGCGGCAGCGGCGGTGGCATCGCTTACAATCGGGAAGAATTCGAGGACATCTGCCAGCGCGGGCTGGACCTTTCTCCCACCAGCGAGCTGCTGATCGAGGAGTCGGTCCTGGGGTGGAAGGAGTACGAGATGGAGGTGGTGCGGGACCACCGGGACAACTGCATCATCGTCTGTTCCATCGAGAACCTCGATCCCATGGGGGTGCACACCGGCGATTCCATCACGGTCGCCCCGGCCCAGACCTTGACGGACAAGGAATACCAGCGGATGCGCGACGCCTCGATCGCCGTCCTGCGGGAGATCGGCGTCGACACCGGCGGTTCCAACGTGCAGTTCGCGATCAACCCGGACGACGGGCGCATGCTCATCATCGAGATGAACCCCCGGGTCTCGCGCTCCTCGGCATTGGCCTCCAAGGCCACCGGCTTTCCCATCGCCAAGGTGGCGGCCAAGCTGGCGGTGGGCTATCGGCTCGATGAGTTGGAGAACGAGATCACCGGCGGTGCTACCCCCGCCGCTTTCGAGCCGACCATCGATTATGTGGTCACCAAGATCCCGCGCTTCGCCTTCGAGAAGTTTCCCCAGGCGGACCCCAGGCTTACGACCCAGATGAAATCGGTGGGGGAGGTGATGGCCATCGGGCGCACCTTTCAGGAGTCGCTGCAAAAGGCCCTGCGTGGATTGGAGACGGACTGGTCCGGACTCGACGAGGTGGTGGACCCGCTGCCCCCGGAGGTTCACCGCATCCTACGCCGGGAGGTCCGCCAGCCCGGAGCGGAACGTATCCTCTATGTGGCCGATGCCTTTCGGTCCGGCCTGTCGATACGGAAGCTGCACAAGCTCAGCTGCATCGATCCCTGGTTTCTGGCCCAGATCGAAGAACTGGTGCGGATCGAGGCGGACGTCAGGTCCGAAGGGGCCGTAGGACTGACCGCCAAGCGTCTAGGTTTGCTGAAACGCAAGGGATTTTCCGATCGGCGCCTGGCGACCCTCGTCGGTCTCGGTGAACGGCAGATCCGGGACCTGCGGCATGCGCTGGGCGTGCGTCCCGTCTACAAACGGGTGGACACCTGTGCCGCCGAGTTCGCTGCCAGCACAGCCTACCTGTACTCCACTTACGAGGAAACCTGCGAGGCTGCACCGACCGAGTGCAAGAAGATCATGGTCCTGGGCGGTGGACCCAACCGCATCGGCCAGGGCATCGAGTTCGACTACTGCTGCGTCCACGCCGCCTTCGCCATGCGCGACGACGGCTACGAGACCATCATGGTCAACTGTAACCCGGAAACCGTATCCACGGACTATGACACCTCGGATCGGCTCTATTTCGAGCCCCTGACCCTGGAAGACGTGCTGGAGATCGTCGCCAGGGAGCGCCCCTTCGGCGTCATCGTCCAGTACGGAGGTCAGACCCCGCTCAAGCTGGCCCGGGATCTGGAGACCGCTGGGGTACCCATCATCGGCACCACGCCGGACTCCATCGACCTGGCGGAGGATCGCGGACGCTTCCAGCACCTGATCCGGGACCTGGGCCTGCGCCAGCCCCCTAACGCCACTGCTCGCAGTGAGGGAGAGGCGGTGACCGAGGCGCTGCGGATCGGCTATCCCCTGGTAGTACGGCCGTCCTATGTGCTCGGTGGCCGGGCCATGGAGATTGTCTACGACGAAACGGACCTCGAGCGTTACATGCGGGAAGCGGTGCGGGTATCGAACGAGTCCCCCGTATTGCTCGACCGCTTCATCGCCGACGCCATCGAGGTGGACGTGGATGCCGTCTGCGATGGCGAAGAGGTGCTGATCGGCGGCATCATGGAGCACATCGAACAGGCCGGTGTACACTCCGGCGACTCCGCCTGCTCGCTACCTCCCTATACGCTCTCGCCGGCCATTCAGGATCGGATGCGCGAGCAAATGGTCAAGCTGGCCCAGGCGTTGCAGGTGATCGGGTTGATGAACGCCCAGTTCGCGGTCAAGGATCAGGAGATCTACGTGCTGGAGGTTAATCCGCGGGCCTCGCGCACCGTGCCCTTCGTCTCCAAGTCCATCGGGGTCCCCCTGGCGAAGGTGGCGGCACGTTGCATGGTCGGCATATCCCTCCGGGAGCAGGGTCTGGTCAAGGAGCGTCGGTCGAAGCATTACTTCGTCAAGGAGGCCGTATTTCCGTTTATCAAGTTTCCCGGCGTGGACACCGTGTTGGGGCCGGAGATGAAGTCTACCGGGGAGGTCATGGGCGTCGGCGAATCCTTCGGCGAGGCCTATGCCAAGGCCCAGGAGGGGGCGGGGACGGGATTACCGAGCCGGGGCAATGCGATGCTCAGCGTGCGTCCGGCGGACCGGTCGAAATTGGTGCGGGTGGCCAGGGATCTGTCGGAGCTCGGCTTCGGTCTCTACGGTACCCGCGGCAGCGCGGCGGCAGTGGAGGAAGCGGGTATCCCATGTCGGGCGGTAAACAAGGTCGCGGAGGGACGCCCTCATATCGTCGACATGATCAAGAACCATGAGGTCAGCTTCATCATCAATACCACCGAGGGTGCCCAGGCCCTCATCGACTCCGCGGAGATCCGCCGGGCCGCCCTCCAATATAAGGTAAGCTATACTACGACCATCTCCGGCGCCGAAGCGACCTGCCTAGCCTTGAAGCAGCTGGACGCTGCCGGAGTTAATCGGTTACAGGAACTTTACTGACCGTCGTCCGGCAGGCATTCTAGTAGTCTGTCAACTGACTATTGATGGATATAGTCGTTTGAGATTGATACAAAAATCATGGTATTATCGATGATAAATTTACATCATTAGTTTACTGACAGACTGCTAGTGTGTGGGTCGGGCCTCCCGGCACCCCGATTAGTTTCGACCAAGCCATTGTTGGATTACCGGTCGATGTGGATTGGTCGCTCAGTGATTATGATTCGGTAGTCCTACCACGCGGAAGCGGAATATGGAACGAAGAGGGCATTTCTATGAACAAAGTACCTCTGACCGCCAGAGGCGCAGAGCAATTGCGTTCCGAGCTCGAGCGCCTGAAGCGAGTCGAACGGCCCCGCATCATCGAGGCCATTGCCGAAGCGCGCTCACATGGCGATCTCAAGGAGAATGCCGAGTACCATGCGGCCCGCGAGCAGCAAGGTTTCATCGAGGGCCGCATCAAGGACCTCGAGAGCAAACTCGCCAACGCCCACATCGTCGATGTGACGGATGAACACACCCAGACTCTGGCCGACGGCAAGGTGATCTTCGGTGCCACCGTGGAGGTGCTGGAGCTCGACGGCGACCAGGAGCAAACCTTCCGGATCGTCGGCGACGACGAGGCCGACTCCATACGCGGTCTGATCTCCGTCAGCTCACCCATCGCTCGATCCCTGATCGGAAAGCAAGCGGACGATGTGGTTGCGGTCGAGACGCCCGGCGGACTGCGCGAGTTCGAGATCCTGGAAGTCCGCTATGAATAACGGCGCCTTGAATTTTTCGCCGTAGCGGCAAGGCTTACCCCGGCCCTGTAAGGATCTGGGCCATGATGGATCGAGAGGTGCTCCCCGGGTTGCTCCCCGCCACCGGAGTGGGGAGCGGGTTGAAGGAAAAAAGCTGTCCCTATCCGAACTTGCGGGGCTGGAAGCCCTTAGGGTTGACGATGGCGGCGCTGTCTCCGGTGGCCCGAATCACGAATAACCCCTGGTTCTGCGCCTGGCGGTCACTCGCCTGCTCCGCGCGCAGATTAGGCCACCGCACCGATGCGCCGGGTCGAGGTATCGTTGATCCGGAGTCCGTGTCTGTTCAACAAACGCACCAAATCCCCCTCGACCAGGCTCTCCACCAACTTACTCCATTGGCCTTCGAATAGTTCCTGCAAGGCCTTCATCTTTTTGTCCGTTTCCCGGAACATGCGGGCCGTCTCTTGGAACTTACGGTCCAAGGCCTGTTGCGACTCCTGGAACTTACGGTCCGTTTCCTTGAAGTCACGGTCTGTTTCCTGGAACAACCTCCGGATTTCCTCGAAGGTTAATGCGGTATCCATGATAAACCTGATGCCACCTCGTTGAACGTTTTCCCCCCAGACAGCGGATTTCGCCGCCGACCGGCCACCGATTCTGGGGACGGGAAAGAAGCCTAAGGGGTGTTCTCAATTAAGGATAACACGATGAGTTTACTCGGTAGGCTAAGATTGCCCGTGGCATCCGGCGGATGCGGTAGCCAATTTCTACCATCAGCAAAACCATATCGTCAACTTCAACCTTGGCGTTGACCTCACGGATTCGGGTTGTTGATTGATAACACCCCCTAGTTCAGGATGGGAATGATAGACCAGCCTGCTGGTCTTTGCGTCCGTCTTCGGTATCGCGACAACAGTTACATCGCACAACTCTGCGCCGGTGGTCGCTTCTTGAAGACGAACGACTATCCGACCCATCCTGGTCTATCATTTTCCGGCAATCATCTTAACGATCATCGAGCTGCGCCAGAATATTCCGCGCTACCCGACGTTGCTCGTCATTGCCTTCCTCCAGCACCTCATAGAGCAGTCTCCGGACCCCCGTATTCTCCTCCTGGTCGCGCAATTCTTTGATCCACTTGAGTTTCCGATCTACCGGGTCCGGTGCGTCCGACGCCTCGGAAACGGGTTCCTCAGCGGCCTCGATAGCATCCAGTTCTGCCTCCAATTCCTCTCCCGTCAAAGGTCGGAAGCGTTCCGGGTCCAGGGGGTCGCCACCGGCTAGATCCCGGCCGACCAGCTCCTCCTCACCACCGGATTCGCCGGCCGGTCCGCCGAAAGAGGCGGTCGGGCCCATGTTCAAGCCCTCGCCGGGGGGAGATCCCCCGGTGGATGTCCCGGCGGTGGCCGTCGTTACCTGGGTCTCTTCGGATACCTTCCGTCGCTGCTGAAAGAAGCGGGAGGAGAGGACCCCGAGCTCGAACAGGATCCACATGGGCAGGGCGAGCAGGGTCTGGGAGATCACGTCCGGGGGCGTCAACAGCATCCCGACCACAAAGACGCCGACGATAAGGTAAGGGCGCTTGCGGGCCAGGTCTTCCGGCGTCGTGATACCGGCGGCGACCAACAGAATGGTGGCAATGGGAATCTCGAAAGCAATACCGAAGGCGAAGAACAGGGTAAGGACGAAATCCAGGTAGTGGCTGATATCCGTCATGACCGCCACTCCCTCCGGAGCGGTCCCGGTCAGGAAGGCGAATACCAGCGGGAAGACCACGTAATAGGCGAAGACCATCCCCAGATAAAAGAGCAGGATACTGGAGAGTAGCAGGGGAATCGCCAGCTGCTTCTCGTGGCTGTAGAGTCCCGGCGCCACGAACGACCAGAGCTGGAACAGCAGATAGGGCATGGACAGAAAGACCGCCGACACCAGCGCCAACTTGAAGGGGGTCAGAAAAGGAGAGGCCACCTGAGTGGCGATCATGCTGGTCCCCTCCGGCAGCTGTGCCATCAGGGGCGTGGCCACATAGATGTAGATGTCGTTGGCGAAGGGAAAGAGGACGAGAAATACCACCAACATCGCCGCCAGCGTACGCATCAGGCGATCGCGCAGCTCCACCAGGTGGGCAACGAAGGGCTGTTCCTGGCTTGGTGCTGCGGGATTTGTGGATGATGACATCGTACTCGAGTAGACTTGATGGCGTCTGGAATATGCCCGTCAGTGGGGTATTCGGGACCTGACATGTGTTTCGAAGCGGCAGATTGCACGGAGTAGGGTGGGCTGTGCCCACCGTTCCGGCATTGTAAGGTATCGGGTCACGATCGAGGGTAGCGAGTGGCTGCAAGCTCCAGATAGTAGTGATGGAGGCGGTTCACCTGTTCCTTGAGCGCCTGCGGATCGCCGCTGTTATCGATAATGTCGTCCGCGCCTTCCAGGCGCCGGGATCTGGGTACCTGGCTGTCGATGATGCATTGGATCTCCGCCACATCCAGACCACTCCGGCGTCGGACGCGGCGTATCTGCTCCGCTGCGGGAAGATCCACCACCAGTATGCGGTCGGCGAGACCCGTCTGCCCGGCCTCGAACAGCAGGGGGATCTCCAGCACGGCATAGGGTGCCGAGAGCTGTGCCAGGCGTCGTTGCATTTCCGAAACGATCTGCGGGTGCAGGATCGATTCGAGGCGCATGCGGGCCGCGGTATCCGCGAAGACTAGGGCGCGCATGGCGGCCCGATCCAGGTGTCCGGAGGCGTCGATGAAACGGGCGCCGAAAGTCTCCGCGATCAGATCCAGGACCGGGTTGCCCGGGGCCGTCATCGCGTGAGATATGGCATCAGCATCGATGACGGGCACCCCAATTCCGCTCAAGAGGGCAGCGACACTAGATTTGCCGCTACCCACCCCCCCGGTCAGGGCTATGTTGAGTATCCTCATCGATGAGCGCATAGAGATCTTTATCACGCACAGCGGATACCCTATAGCACCATCGCAATCAGCAGAACGACGAGTCCCACCACTAGGGTCAGGGGCAATAGCACTGCCTGCCAGTCTCCCTTCTGCGCTTTGGGGCCATGTTCCTGCCAGTGTTGGTAAGCCCGCCAGGCGTAGAAGACCATCATACCCATGGCCGCGGCCGCGAGGATCTTAAGGAACAGATCCATCGGTCTACCTCCGGTTCGGGAACGAAAAACCCCGGCACCGGGGCCGGGGTTGATTACAGATTGCGGATCAGTCCGTCATTCATCGCCCATGATGCCGAGAATCTGCAACAGACTGATGAAGATATTGAAGATGCTCAGGTACAACCCGTAGGTGGCCATGATGTAGTTGGTTTCGCCACCATTGATGATGCGGCTGGTATCGAAGAGGATGAAGCCGCTCATGAGCAGGATGATGGCACCCGAGATGGCCAGCGACAGGGCGGGCAGGGCCAGAAAGATGTTCGCGATGGCGACGATGAAAACGACCATGATGCCGGCGAACAGAAAACCGCCCATAAAGCTGAAGTCCCGCTTGCTGGTCAGGGCATAGCCGGAAAGACCCAGGAAGATCATACCCGTCCCGGCGAAGGCCGTCCCGATGATCTGCGGTCCCTTGGGTAGGGCGAGATACATGGTCAGGATGGCACCGAGCCCGAATCCGAGCAGACCAGTAATCAGAAAGATCATGCCGATACCGGTGCTGGCGTTAGCGGTCCGCGGCAACACGAATATACCGAGCACCATGGCGACGATGACCGAGACCAGGTACATCCAGCTCGGAACCGCAAGCGCGATGGATAGACCCGCCATCAGGGCGCTGAAGATCAGGGTGGCGGAAAGCAACATATAGGTGTTCTTCAACACCTTGTTCGTGGCGACCGCAGGTGCGGAACCGCGTACGATGGTGTAGTCGGTGTTAGCCATGGTTTCCTTAACTCCTCCGGTTGAAGCAACCTAGTGTCTTATGAGGGTCTTGAAAACCCCCTTCCGCGGGGGTTTTCGATATACGCAATCGAAAGTGGGCTTTCAGTTTCGCTGCATGTCTTCGTTACATGTAACGGCGATACGATTCAGACAGGGCCGAACATCCCTACCCTCAATCATAGCGGATACGACCTCGCGTCGAACCCTTACAGTTACGAAGCATACCGAAGCTGGACCGAACTGCAAGCGGCTTACTCCCCGCCACGTCCGGATTTTCCGTCGCCTTGCCCGCCTATCACACCGGAGATTACCGTCCCCGTGAGGATACATGCCGGTATTCAGTGGCAGGGCTGGGTTGCGCCTGACCCGATAGGAGGGCCCCTCGTTTTCCGCAAAACCCTTCTGCAAGCAGGTGTGGGAGCCGATCCGGGACCATGCTTCCGGTATTCCTGTTAGAATATATTTAGGGGTGGTAGATCCCAATGCAAGATCATGCCAGTGAGCGGTGTGGATGAAACGACGAATCGGTTGGGTGCGCTCGACTTGGACGCAATCTGCAAAATATATAGAACCGCGAGCTTTTGTTGATTTTGTTCATATAGAAGACGGATGTACGCTTCTTGCGATGTAGTCCACGAATTCCCACGCTAATCTACATACCGTTAGGTAAATACACGATAAGACGAAATAGTTAAGAATGGAAATTCTGTTCCCGGTATTTGCCGGCTCTTTGGTAGTTGCGTAGATGGCCAAAATACTTGTCGCAACTCCCGTCCCGATTAAGGAAAAGTAAGGCAATAAATTGCGTTTTGCGTAAAGACCAAGGGATGTAGTATGGTGGTCGGGCGCGCTCACATGGAAAGAATACATCCATTGCCCTCCAAAGAACTACAACTGTAACTAAGGCTCCAACCATCATGAAAATACCCCTCGCTGCACGAAGCTGCGTCGTCCCATTGGTGAATTTCAACGTCGCCCAATATAAACCCACGACGATCGGTATGGTCACGAGGTAATAGATAAGGAAAGGATCGCTTACCTCTGTCAGCTGAGACGAGGCATCGGGCACAAGACTGGAGACATAAGGAACAAGGCCGACTACGAGAAGGACAATTCCGATTGCCTTCGCGTACGTCTTATTGGTGCGCTCGGCATCGAAGATGACCCTAACTCTTAGAGGGTGTACGAGAAGTTATCTCTATGCTAAGGGTCGCAGCATCAGTTGGATCATAGCGATATAAACCATGGTTTCACTGGATTGGGTGAGTTGCTCATAATCCTTGCTTAAGCGTC
>Ga0126335_1001469_pt1 | contig 13193 bp, 8 predicted proteins | sample OlaspJWI45metaG_FD_108409 | JGI IMG/M metagenome (GOLD analysis project Ga0126335, IMG submission 108409) | Marine gutless worms symbiont microbial communities from Oahu, Hawaii - Olavius sp. 1 OAHU.JWI-45 metaG | ecosystem: Host-associated > Annelida > Digestive system > Unclassified | place... | reverse complement strand
TTCCTTGGACTGCACTTTTGGACTTCAACCCTAGCTCTACCCTGGATTTTTGCTTTAGGACAACGGTTTGATCACTACGAGTGCGGCAGATTAAGCTGGCTAGGTCAGCTTTATGGCGCACTACAATATAGTTTTACTTACTTTTTACTTACTTACTTACTTCAGTATGTATGTGTGTTTGTCTATAGTTCTTGCAATGGCATTTCTGGCGTTTCACGGCATCATTTAGACCTACTGACATTTGGTTTGTCGCTCGGCGCTGTGGCGCTGTAACATGTTTACCTTCCCAGCACTGACGTCAAGGAAATAGTTATTAATCTAGGAGGTTGACTGGAGTTTGAGACTTTATAGAGCGCCAGTCCAGTCGCCTACCAGCTTGCATCTTATCTTTTCTACTAGTAGACATATTAGTGTTTAGTAAACACAATTATACTACAGTTGTCATAATCATCATCATGTAGGCCTATACATGAAGTTATAGCAGGCAATTTGTTGTGTATACCTGTTCGCTTAACTGGAGCTTGAGAAGCACAGCTTTGATCCAAAATAATTTAGGCTATAGCGTTACAAGCGGCTGGTAATTAGGCGCTAAAAGCAACGCAAAAAGCAAGGCACTCAACATCAGCTGGGCTCAGCGTGACAGTCCACCGGTGTCTGCACAACAAACTTACAAAGCGCCGCAGACTGTTGCGTTACAGTCTCAGATGATCGCCGGTCGTCAGCGAGCGACTACACTACTCCGTCGCCAGCACTTTTTGCCATTGTGGAACTCAGAATTCGGCAGATATAATCTCAACGTTCAGACAAAGGTTAGCGCAGGTCCCAACAGTTTAAGCCTATATAACACTTTTGAATGTGAAAATTGTGTAAATAATTGGAAAAGTTTCCCACTGTCCAAATGATTTATTCCGTCATTTGCACAGATTCGTTCGGCTTCTTGCAAGATCTGCGTTATTTCAGCTTGTTTGGCTAGCGGCAATTTGACGCTAGTAACGTTATTTCTATTACTTCGTATGTAAGCACAGTGAAGGGTAAAACATTCGTGGGTGCTTAACTCACATCAGTTTTGTTTTTAGCAGTTTCACTAGTTTCGTAGACCTACGTTTTTTCATGGCTGCTCAATACTAGCCGAAATTTTACCAAAATTTTGGCCAGTAGGTTGGTCAGTTGCATTTGTCTGTTTGTCTGTCATCGCTCTACCGCTAGCATTTCAACCGCGATCTTCGCCAAACTTTACGAGCAGTTAGTCAGGGTTTCCGGGCGGAAGTGATTAATTATCTGGAAAAGTAGGTCAAAGGTCAGCCGAGATGCAGGTCAAAGTTCGAAAATCGCCTTTTCACTATGACTTCCACTCTAATTGTGGGTTCGTGTTGAAAGTATTTCAGCTTACCCCTATGCCCTCCCATTACCTTTTTCCCTCTCCTCTTTTACCCCGTCTCTTATTGGCCTAGATTTCGGCTAATCCTCAATCTGATCGATTTCTTGTTACTGAACGAAATTTCAAGAAAATTTTGGCTAGTAGGTTGGTCAGTTGCGTTCGTTTGTTTCTCTATTTGTTTGCCCGTTCCCGCTCTACCGTTGGCAATATAACAGCAATTGTCACCAAACTTTACCGAAAGGTAGCAAGAGTTCTCGGAAGAAAGTGGTTAATTTGGGAGAAAAGTAGGTCAACGTTAAACCGAGATATAGGTCAAAGTTTGAAAATCCCTTTTTAACCATAACTTCCGTTCTAATTGTGGGATAGAGTTCAAACGACTTCTGCTTACCCCTCTTCACCCCATCACTTTCCCACCGTTTCTTACCCTTCACTCCAATACTTTCCATTTTCCTATTGATTTTTGAATGGCCATTACAAGAGTGCAGCGCTACTGCGCTGCCGGTGATAGAAAAATGGAAATTTCGACCCTCTGTAGAATCGCAATGCCTCAAAAGTTCATTTTGAAATTTGGCACACGTGATGATGTCGGAGACCTCACCCCACATACAAATTTTGGGACAGATCGGTTGGGCGGGGGTTCTCCCCAAATATATGAAATATAACACTTTTGTGACTTTTTATACTGCCATTACCATTTTTCTCGATCCTCTCCAGAGGTCAAACCGCGATACTGGTCCACACGCTTAATGGCTCAAACGACGTGTTTCTGAGCAAGGCGGTGCCTGTAGCGGGTTAGAATGACGGGTTATACCGTTTGGGGAAAATATGCCCCTAAAGTCCACCCAAAATTGCGGTGAATAGGCCATTTTAAGCCAAATTAGCAATATGGTAAAATGGCAATATCTCAGTCGCATTAAAGCCGACTATAACGAAGTTTTGTGCACATGTTAAAGGCTAGGGGCCCTAACCAAAAATATGCAAATTAGGTCAAACGGAACCAAGGGGCGGGGTCACGTGACTATTTAAATTTTGAGACCCCCTTATATCTCCGAAACGGACAAAGCTAGAGACTTCAAATTTTGTGTGCCTAGAGATGGCTAGGTGCTCTAACCAAAAATATGCAAATTAAGTCACATGAGGTCAAGCAGCGGGGCCATATGGCCTACTTTTAATTTTGGGACCCCTTTGTTTTCAGAAACCAGAAGTAGTTGTACTTCAGACACAGACTGACCGATCAAAATCGGAACCACATTGATTTCGTCCTTTATTAACGAGTCACCAAACTAAAAAAACTTTTTGCATTGCCTTTAGATTTTGATTTTTCTCTCCGAGTGCCTCCCCAAAAATCCACCCAAAATTGGGGTGAATAGGCCATTTTAAACCAAATTAGCAATATGGTAAAATGGCAATATCTCAGTCGCATTGAAACCGATCATAGCATTTAGTTCAGACAAAATCATGTGCTTCTGCGAGCATGTAGATAAATATGGTTCTAAAACAGCAAAAACTAATTTCATCACCTCAAGGGCCACTGACATAATAAGAACTGTGTAAAATGCCCGTGACTAGCGAGGTGATGAAATGAATTTTTGTTGTTTTAGATGTTGTGGTGATAGGCCTCACGCCTCCCCTTGCTTGCTGTTATTTTTTAGCGTAAAGTCTAGTGATGTCGTTGATTTGCATATTTGCATATGTACATGTATGCGTGATTCTTCGCACCAGTCACTGATTGTACATGTGTGCGTGCCGCGCCGCCGCAGCTGAGCCGACCCAGTTTTCCGGGAGTGCCGATTCACCAGTTCTGTTTACTGGCCGGTGACTAGAAGTCACGTGACCGCCGCTGTTTCAAACTCGGGCGCGGTTTTGCGACACTTTCACGTCAGACTTTGTTGAGTAAAGATCTAGAGTGCTGTGAGTCTTGGAGAGACGCCGAGTTCGGAAATCGTGCAGTGTGTGCTGTGAGGAATGGTTTGGAGACTCGCGGTAAGGCTGGGAGTGAGTCTAGCCTGTTACTGACTGACGAAGTCCTGGTGCTAATCCGCTGAGTCGTTTTACTGTGTTTTTCGCCACGCCGTGACACTGCCGTGAGTTGTCTGAAGAACGATACACTGACCACATAAAGTTCAAGTACTGATTGCTACGACGACTGACGCCAGGCATCGGCGACCGTTCGCCTCCCGTCTTACGACGCCAACAGTCCGTATCGTCGCTGTCGTCTACTACGCCGTTGCCACGACGCACCTGCTGCTCTTCTGCTGCTGCTTGCCGCTGGCTACGTATTTTTGGTGACATTCTCGGTTTTATACTATGTTATAGACTCCTTTTACCTGGGTACCTGTTAGTATTTTCCCCTAGACACTGTATTGTTTACCTATTCTGCCGTCGTTCTACCGTTTATAATTTATCATTGCCGTTTTGCACCTGTTTTATCGTCATTATTTTTTACCTTTCATTATATTCTTGTTTCAAAGCTGTCTCTTGATAATTTTAAGGTTTCCACATAAGTTAACAGCTAAGTAGGCCATAAGGGACAGGGTGACCCGTAACGATGTGTCATTTAACATTTCACAGTTATTATAAAACAGTCATGGTCTATCACGGACAACAAAGAGGCTAAAGCATATTTAACATTTAAGTGAAAAAATACGCTGTAATACAAAAATGCAACATAAAACATTAAACTGTGTCCGATGGAAGCACAAACCTGCGCGCTGCCGCTGTTTTGCGATAGTAACGCCGAGTAACTCGGTAACCTAGATACTCTATAGATGTACCCTCATACTAAAGATGAAGCTGCTAGCTTAAAGCAGCCAAAACTTACAGCTTTATTGAAAACAATACGAAAATGTCTTAAGGTCAAATGTCAAGGTCACAATGTCAAAGGCTCCAAATTACTTCGAGCATTATCGTAACAGATATTCCGATCAAGTCCCAGCAATTTCCGGCCAGTATTTTTGAGTTAGATGCAATCGCTTTTTCGCCGCCATAACCTTGACCTTGAACCATGACCTTGAAACTGAACTGTGACCTAGATATTTTGAAGATGTGTTTCCAAACTGAAAATGAAGTTGCTAGGTCAAGCCATTCAAAACATATAGCCTGAATTGAAAAAGAACGAAAATAGCTCTCAAGGTCAAAGGTCAAGGTCACCAACTTCCAATCGCTTCTAGCCTTCACCACGGGACATATTCCTATCAAGGTACATCAACTTTTAATCAGTAGTTTTCGATATTTTGTGCGGACAGACAGACACGCAGACGCCGCCAAAACAGTACCTGCTCGCAGCATGTACGCGGGTAACAAAACCGGTAGACAGCAGAAACAATAGTTAGCAAGTAATGTAACTGATCGCTACGTGATCTTCAGCGTAGCTTCTGCTGCTGTTGAATTCCTGGTACGTCAACTGACGTCGGACGCAGTGAGTTGGTTACATACTACATGTAGGTGGTTCACCCGCCCGCAGACGGTCACCCATCCACGTACAAATCGGGCCTGACGTCGATTAACTCGTCGTATCAACCAAAGCGCTAACCCACTATACGCCAAACCCACTAAACAAACACCACATAACGCGTCACTTCAGAGACGAGTTTGCAGTCTTAGGTTGTCATTTCTATTAACGGCCACTTTGCCTAATTGACATTCGCCAGGTGGCATCACCAGCGAGCTGAGCTTCACAAACCATGGCCTGTCTAGTTGATAAGTCTCGCTGGGGGCTACTGTGATAAGTCTGTGTTGCCCCACAAGGTAGCAACTCAGTTCAAAAAGACTTCATCCACCCCTGTACGCTGATTGGCAACAATGACTATTTGTTGGTACATCGACATCCCGCTAACCAAATGATACATAATATATGTTTTGTACAAATATCATCATGTAACATGAAAACAGCAGCTAAGCACTGGTTAATGTATGCCGCCCTCCCGCACGATATCTACACCTTTGCCAGAACTGACAAGTTGCGTTACTTGCAAACTCCCGGGATTATGGTTAGGGTTAATAATAAACACAACAACGTAGCTCAGTCGTGTGAGGGGGGGGGGCGACATTTGTCTTAGTGGAAAGAGCTGTCCGGGGGAAAGTGCCCAGGAGGCAACTGTTCTGGGTATGATTGTCGTGAAAACTGTCTAGTCGAGTGCAGGTGCGTCATGTCTGTTGTCATGGCAACACGGCGTGACGTCATACGTCAGTCTGCAGTGACGAGTTCATTGATTCCATAGGCGGCCCCCAGCGACTGTCACTAAAGTTATGCCTGGGCGGCGTACAGTTGTCAGCAGTGATAGGCGTTACGAGAGCGTTATCGGACGTTATCACAGAGCCAGCACGTTGTAGCACATCCGTATTGCTCTCACTGCACACACATGATACACGCAGACTGTTAGATCTTATACTTACATACTTATCATCACCAACAACAAAATCTTTAATAGCAAACCGCAATCGGTACAAGAAACAAGACAGACATAGGCCTATAAATCATAAGACGCGAAATAGAAGTCAATGCATATCCCTCTATAACATTCTACCTATGAATTTACTCGCGATAATTGAACACACGGCTACAGGTGTAAACAGACTATAGGGGCAGAGACACAGAGAGACACACGTACTTGTTGTAGTTGTATAGTACTTGTACATGTTGACTGGATTCAGCTACAGAGGTTGCCGCGTTGCTACAGCAACGACGTTCAACAATATCATCAGCAGCAGTGGTAGTAGCAGTAGTAGCGCTATTGAAGCTTGTTATGGGACGCCGCTTATAGAACTGCTGTACTCCAACCTTTCAGCAACACACAAGCACAAACAAAACAATGATATGACCAGGGCATTTCTATCGAAGGAGGCAGGGGGCGTGTCTGCATTCAGAAATCTGGTGGACCGTTGTACTTTCTAGTTTTTAGTCTAGTTGATTGTTGTGTGACAACTCGTATCGCAATATAGTTTCTACGTCGATCTGAGACTAGTGACATGCCTGCACCCTGCTTGTGGGCTCCAAAGTCCACACTGAAAAGCTAGAACCGCCACTTGGTGTGACGTGTCCAAGCTTCAGCACCACATACAAATGTGTCTGTCCGTATAACTAAGCATAGCTTTCTGTACCAGTAAATTTTAAAAAAAATTAAAAAATAAGTAAAGTAAAATTATACAAGTAAATTAACCGGCTATATGATACTTTCTGGATCCCAAAATATCATGGTACGACATGGCAGAACATGGTACGACCATGAATGTACCATGGTCGTACCATGGTACATTCATGGTCGTACCATGGTAACCATAGTTGTACGATTATAGGCGACTCAAGTGGCGACCTTGGTAATTTTACCACAGTAATTTTACCATGGTCGTACCATGGTAAATGTATCATGGTTGTAACATAGTACGACCATGATACTGAACGACCATGGTATGACCATGGTATTTTTGGATCCAGAAAGTATCATATAGCCAATTATTGCGTACATTAGAGTCATTTCGCGGGCTGCAGCTGACAGTATAGCAGCCAACAAGCTGTTCATTGTGCAGTGTCGTTGAAGATGTCCTTGTGTCAGACTGTGCTGATGATGGTTCAATCTTGACGTTGTAGCGCGCTGTGCCTGACGACGACGACGATGACGAGTTAATGTTTTGTATCTTCACCATATGACAGTCGGAACTGTCGGAACTGCGATCTGCGACCAATACACGAGCAAGTGTAAGGTTTTACGTCAGCCTCGACACATAACAGGTCTCGAGTCTTTCCAGGCAACCGACTGCTCTCGTACTGACTAACAAATGAAGCTGAGTAGGCATAAACATGCACTAAAACTTAAAACATTTAACAAAAAACTGTAGTGCGACAAAACCATGTTTTAGTAAAGCTAGTCTAACTCTATTACAAGCCGTGTGACCGCAGCTGATTGCAATCACAATACATGTGACATTGGTTACAAACCAACGGACCGGGCAGACGGGTGTGAGTAACTAGCCCAAGGTTCTTGCTAGTACTCGAACCTGCGATCCCAGAATGTTCAGATTTTTCTGCTGAATAGAGTATGGGAGCACAAACCTGCGCGACGCCGCATCTTATACTTTACGTGCGAGACATCGACTCGCCAGCAGTGCGTTTGCTGTGCACTGCAAGTCAATACGTACAAGTACTCAACTAGAGTAGAGTAGTACCTGACAATGATAGTATTATGCTGACCTGATCCGTTGCTGGTAGATCTGTGTAGTCGACAGAGTACTACAAGGATAACGCTGGTACTGATAATGATAAAAGCGCCTGGTATCGCCCCAGCCAGGATGTACTGTAGATCAGTCTCACTGTCTGTGACATATCAACATCACTACTATCATGACACAATCAGTCTTCTTATCACGCCTACTGTTTGCGTTTTACATATCCCTAGTGACAGAGTACAAAAGGTTAAAAGCAACAGAAAGGTGATGAAAAATAGACGTATAATGTAGTAATATTATAATATTATGTAATGTCTGAATCGTCATGCTAAGTAAAATGTCGTATTGAATCTTTGAACGATGACCGACAACAAAGCAGCTATCGCCAGAAACGTCACTTTGACACGCCGAGTCAGTCTTACTACACAAGCAGACAGTTCTAACGCACTGGCTACACCAATAGGCCAAGGCCCACTGACACGTCTGAACAGAAATGTTTTCAGTGACTGTTTGAACGTTTCATTCATTGATGGAGCCAAGATCTCTTGGCTCATCTGTCAGCGAGTTTCAGACGGTTGGTCCGCCCATACTGATGAAGCGTTCAGACAATCAGTGAAAAATTTCCGTTCGGACAGTACTAGTGCGTGTCCAACGCATCACAGCTGTATACGACTATGTGTTACATAAATCCCCATTACGCACTGCATTTTGTCCTCAACTTCTGGGCCTACATTACCTCTGGCGTCAAGAGTAATAATCGCGTATACAACTCCACGGTCGTTACTGGCAGTACAGTTGTATGTGGACAAGTCTTGAGTAACAACAGAAGTAATGTGAACTAGACTTGTCAGTGTAAACCGATCACGACTGTTTACTTGCTCATACACCGTATACCTATACATGCACACACTATACACCGTGCGCAAAACGACATAAAACACCACAAGCCGGTAGGACAGAGGGCCGGCGCCCTGCTGTGCCCACACGCCGGTCAATAAGAAAACTATTTCCTTGACGATGGATGGGCAAAGAATATAACAGAGTAGACATGACCGTGCCAGCGAGTAAGCGACACGCCAATAAGTGACCTCATGCCATGTGGTGGAACGGCAATAGTCTGCAGATGCAAAACTGCACAGAAATATCCACACACCTTACGGTAGCTCTACAGATCGCAACAGACAGACTGAAGACTAAGGGCAGCTCAGCAGTGCACCAGCTGATACACGGTGGTCAAAACAGGTAAGCGTGGCCTTGTTACCGTTGTTTTAGACAAGTAATGTGTAACTGAATTTGTGCAATTATGTGGTGACATGCACAAGCATTTCTTAAACTTCAAATTCAACGAGAGCTCAGCTGTTGCTGAGATGGAGATGCAACTGTTGCACAATTTGACTAATGAAAAGTTAGCTGGCAAAGCAGACAAAATACAGCGCAGTTTTCTGTGCCATCATGTATGCATACCTGTGAACTGTGTTGAGGTCATGAACTTGTGGAAGTGAAACTTTAGACCAGATGATGACAGGCGGCCGCGCAGACACTGATAATACTGTACAATTGACTGTAGCATTAGCACCTAGCTCCGCCCACTGACGCACAGCACTCAATATTGCCGGCCCAGCTGATTAACATAATTTATGCATACATTATCAAAACAATACCACACAATACAATGATATAATAAAATACTGCCCGGGTTATTATGATGCCTGGTTAAGAAAAACAGATCAGTTGTGAATAACAACAATCCCCAGAATATAATAAAATTGGGAGATAACAATTAAAACTAGGCAACTTGAGGGATTTCCATATGGGCTAACCAACAAAATTTCAGTCGTCTATATTATAGCCAGTGTAGCCTAAATGTTATGCATCACCATAGTACTGTAGTGCTACAGGCACTTACTATAGAGCAATAAAAAATTTGCCCCCCCCCCGTAATTTTCCATCAATTACCAAACTTGGTAGATTACGTCCGGGACCCCTAATTATAAGCCAAGTTTCGTGAAATTTCGTCCGCTGGGGAATTCCCAGCAAATTGGTGAAATAGCCTATAACCGTTCTGTGACTTTTTGTACTTTCCTTTTTTCGTCTACTCGCCTAGCTGCAAAACTCGCTGGCGGATCTCGGCGACCCATGACTTAAAACGCGCGGAATCTGCCATGAATGTGCCTTTTGGGGATCTCGATTAAAATGGATATTACCTCACCACAGCTCCCAAAATTTGAAAATTTTGCATTACGAAAGCTGTTTTTGCTGCAAATACGCTTAAATCTTGCCGCAAGTGCCACCAAATTTCGTAGGTAAATAGGAAACTGGCCATGCACGTTACAAATTTTGAGTTAAAGATTTAACTGGAACTAGAAAAATGGCCGTAATGCGCAGTAAATGAGTGGGCAAAAATGCCCTAAACATGCGTGTAACTGCAAAATTTACGCGCCTTTAAAAAAATAAAGCATGGTAAACTAAAATTTGAGGTTAATTTTGTAAACCGGAAGTTGATAGCTGCAAGGTAAAATTGCAAAACTAAAATGCAGCCGGGCGGCTGGCACGGCTAGGGTCACGAGAGAGTTAGTGTAGAGCTAGGGTTAGGGCTAGGGATAGGGTTAGATACAACACGTCTACACCGGATATCTCTAGCGTGTGAGGCTATGAGTAATAAAAGAACACCAATCCATCAGTTATCAGCGGAGAGAAGACGCACCACTACGTCGTAGTCTAAGAACTCGGGAGACATCTGTGAAGCCATCAACACTCGCCGTACAGCGGTAAGATGTGAAACTCTTCTCAGTCACTGGACTAATGACCAGTGTCTCCGCCCGAGACAGCACTCTCTCTGACGGAGCATGGGCGAGTGTCCACGCTATGGACGCCTGCGGTCGCGAGTCGACATAGCAAGACAACGTCGCTGATTGGTTGCCAATGTCAGCTGACTGATCACGTGGTTTTACGACGAACTTAGGACCGTCTGTACAGACCAGTATCACGAGCATTTTGTCAAAGATAAAGCGTACTAAATATGTTTTAGAGGGGTACCCGAGTGAAAGAAAGCTTAACGTCTCACCCGGCACATTATATCTTATTTCTGTTGCGGTTTTTACATGCCAGATGACCCAACTTGCTGGCTAAATTGGGTCTAATAAAGGAAGCCTGTTGGTCGTCGAGATCAGACTTCAACCCCACCAGGCCCACCCACCCTGTTACAATGTCTAAACACATAGGCAGCAGCGGAAGGATCCCGGTGTGCGAAAACAACAGTTAACACATAAGCACTGCTTACATCTCATCTGTACGACAAATGACTGCGTGACACTGCCGACAGTGTTGTAAGCCTGACACGAAACTGTTTGACCGTTGAATTGTCGACTAATTCGTGATATGACCAGAGTATCACTGTGCTCCTCGGGCAACTGTTGATTGTCACTGTACCATCTACACACAGCACAAATCGCGCATCAAGACAACAAACTGTCGCGTTGTCGGGAGTTAAAGCATAGTTCAGTGGCGCTTCTAAAGTGTTCATTGGACCATTTAGCTATGACTGTAGTCCCCAAAGTGAGGGCGCCCACACAGTTTCTTGAGGGGGGCGCAGAAGGTAACTGACGGGACCGAACGGTTTGTTCTTCAGATAACTTGTCAGACTGAGTTGTGTAGATAGCGAACATGATTTTGTAGCTATATACACTACTATTTACACGAAATTATTTATAACATTGCAGCAGCAGAAGTCAAACATTAACCACAAAAATCAAGACAATTACGACACGTTCGAGTCTCAGCAGTCGAAAGTCCTGACGAGGTCACCTCTCCGCCCAGCTCACCTGTGGCTCACGACGTAACTCCGCCCCACTACGTGAGGTCTATCAGGTAGTCACGTCACGTACAAACCGGCCCAGAAAAAAATAAAAACAATGAAAACAATGTATCCACATAACTGTTCCAGGCCCCCAAGACGACAAATGTCTCGATGACTGTTCAAAACTCTGACAGTAAAATAATCCAAAGTTCTGTAGCATGTTATCTATGTTTTTTGTCTAGACCCTCTAGGGCCAGTTAGTTGCGTCACCTGAGTTTCTTTGGCGCACGCTTTATTGCGTTCCTCAGGTTTGGCTGTTTGTACAAATGTAGGCTAGTTGACTGCCCGAAATGACTCATCTCCAAAACGGCCTGTAATGTGACAGTCCAGTGGCATCTGACTAATAAGACTGCTCTATACACAGTGCTTTAGCAGTTTTGCGAATTGCTCCGCCTGCTGTCATCCGGTGATCAGCAAGAAGTGTACGGGTTAGCCACGAATGTTCTCCCTTTGCCTCTGGCTTCCGTCATCGTCATCACTTCCTTGATGTCTTGGCCACACCACATCAGCATGTCGTCGAGCCACCCCTGCAGGTCGTCATCGTTGTCTTTTGCCTTCTACCACCCCCAACATGAGTGTCTTTAAGAGTCGATCATCAGGCATTCTGCAGATGCAGACAAATAGTTTGAGCTTTCTCTTTCGGATGATGTCCATCATTCACCACCCCTCTGTCTGTGCATTAGACCACTAACTTTTGTTTTAGATAATGGAATGCAATGAATTATCAGCATACACTTATCAACATTCACTTCGCAATACCACTCTTTCGTCTGTATGAAAAGAGTCACTCACTTCCAGGTGTGTACCGGAGGCCTGGCGACGGCCGAGCAGACGAAGACAACTTTATCAAACTCGCTGACAACAGCGTTATCACTATCAGCATTGTTAACTGCTTTACCGTTTACCAATAGTTTCATAGAGACTTCAGGTATATCTGCACAGACAGCCACACGTAGACACAGAAATATAAAATGTAGCCTAAAAATAATAGAAGGGCAAAATAGTATTAGAAGAAGGAATTTTTGCTGAAGTAATTTAGAAACATCATGTACATGAGATGCGAAAGAATATTTATGTATTATGTTAAGTAAAATCAACAATCCAGAATCTTTTACGAAGCAAATATATTGGCTGGTCCAAATAACTAAAACTGGAACTAAATTCAAAATGAACTAGAAATGCGGCAATTAAGATGTATTGCCACTTATAGCCGCTGGCACGGGATGCTTCAAAACATACGACGTCCTAAATCGCGGTACGCCACCACAGAGCAAGACACCTGTAATTGACGACAATCGTTCATAGTGACTGAATTCATGTCAGCAGATATCAACAACTACTGCCCCGACTGCAGATGGCTAAACCAATTCCACTGCCTGAAGTCGCTCACAAGGTGTCAAAAACATTAGACGCGTGCTTATGCGCTATGACGCGCGGTGAATCGCAACTCACTGATTCGCCAACTTGTGTTGGATCTCAATTTTATGTTATGACGTTGATCTTTGATTTCATGACCTTTAACGTTTGTAGTGCATCCGCTGTCACGAAACCATGCACACGTCGCCAGTCCCCTAAAACTTTCTTTAGGCCATAACCGCCATAATCGCCATCCCAAAATTTAAAGACAGGTCACGTGACTTAGGTTACACTTCTTTGTGACCTAGTTTTGTAGCTGTAGATAGTACTCTTCATTGAAAGTAAGTGTACCAAATTTGAAGTTTCTAGCTTCATACGTTAGAAAGAAAATGAAAAATTTGCAAAATTTAAAAGTAGGGTTGAAGGGGGGTTGGGAAGGTT
>Ga0126335_1001468_pt1 | contig 13194 bp, 9 predicted proteins | sample OlaspJWI45metaG_FD_108409 | JGI IMG/M metagenome (GOLD analysis project Ga0126335, IMG submission 108409) | Marine gutless worms symbiont microbial communities from Oahu, Hawaii - Olavius sp. 1 OAHU.JWI-45 metaG | ecosystem: Host-associated > Annelida > Digestive system > Unclassified | place... | reverse complement strand
GTAGTTAAGGGTAGAGTTGTTTGGTTGTTTCATTAGCTGAAACAGCCGCAGGATGTCGAGTTAACGGGCGACAGTGCGAAGAAGGATGGTGGTGGAAGAGTCCGGGCGTAGAAAAAGACGCAAGTCTGTCACGCGAAGTCGTTTGGTTGCGCGATTGAAGTCGATCTAGGAATCGTCTGGGTGTGGAATGACCTCTTTATATTTGGAGATTGCACTCTCTTCAGTTTCAATTCTCGAAGGTATCCCTGTTTATTTTTTAATGTTCTTTTAGTCGCATTGCTCACTCTGCAGTGATATTATATTGGTGAAATTGCAACAACTTCTTAATGGCTTTGTACCATGGTCCATTTCTGGCTAGAATTTTGTCTGCTGCTAACTGTTATCGGGTATGAGTTTTTGAAGAATATGCGATATCTTTCTGACAGTAGTTCAGTTTTATTTGATAGTGTACCTATTTTGCGTACATTTTTTTGCTGTAGAAGTTTATATGTTGATTACTTGTATGTTGAAGATGGTTTTTGAAAGCAAGACTTCAGCTGCCATGATGATGTCATTCATCGAGGGTACTGATGCCCTGCGTGATAAGGGCGATCCAGGACCATTGGTTAGAAGACGCAAGAAGCGTCGTGCGGCGGATGCAATGGTCAAGAAATTTGGTGGTGAGTTCTTCTTTCAGATAGGTGCCAACTCAGCTTGAGTAATGTCGCATCACGATGAGAGGGTCCCGGTGCATGAAGCAGAAGCAGTGGTGCAAAATGGTAATAACGATGAACAGATAAAAACGGTGCAGTGCAGAGGATAAAATCAAGGTTGACAGGCATTTACATTAGCTGGACTGAGTTTCAGTCGAGCTTTGAAGCTGTCTGGCTGCAGTGACTCACAGGATCTGAATTTACGGAAACCGTTTTGCTGATTGGTCAAAATGTTACACATATTATCTGCTAATGCAGACTACGGGATGAGCCATTATTTGTCATCTACGTTATAGAAGTTCCTATCATGCCTGTTAGACTGCATCCATTTGACCGGCGTGCAATTGCGTGGGCATGACGAAATAGCGCTGTGCTGTGGCATGGTTGCCATTGGCCAGTTGTAATTTTCCCGTTTTCATTGATTTGAATGTAACTATACATGTACTTACACAGTGATCCATAAAAAACGTGGCTGTCTATATTTGATTAACTTTGTTTCGATGCCGTATAGCGTTGATTGTGCTAGTGTCATTGCCATGTTTGTTAGGCTATGTCAATGGTGCCTTAGTTGTGTTTGTTACAGTTGCGAATGATTTTTTTGGTTGCAGATATTTATGAAAGTACGGGTGAAGTGTTGGGTGAAGGTTCATTTGGGCAAGTCATAACTCACAGGAATGTCAATACTGGGAAAGAATATGCAGTCAAGGTATGGAGTGATTACTTGCATTTTGCTACTATGAAATTCATGTTTACCTGCGCACATGTGCAGGTATTGTTTTTGGCAGCATCTGTCTGTCTGTGAGTCTCTCTGCTGAGAATGTTGAAAACTACTGGTCAGAAGTTGATGTAACTTGGTAGCAATATGTCCCGTGGTGAAGGCTAAAAGTGGTTCGAAGGTGGTGACATTTGACCTTGACGTTTGACCTTGAACTATTTTCGTATTTTTCCAGCTCGCTATACCTTTCGAATGGCTTTACCTAGTATGTTCATTTTTGGTATTGTGATACATTTTCAGAATATCTAGGTCACAGTTCAGTTTCAAGGTCATGTATAGCTCTTTGTCATTCTGTAAATTAGGCTATGTGCAAACAGCTTAGTTTGACTGAATTGCCCCAAACTGTTTGTGCATGAGTTAGTGACATGTGCAACTGTGCTGTAGTTTTTTGTAGTAACTTAATTCTGTAATTTAAGTAATTCATGTTTGACAGTAAAGCATGATAAAAACTCATGACAAACAATATAGGCAAATTTAAATTAACTATTCATGCAGACAGCTCCTCGGGTGTGTGTGTGTGTTTTCGAGATTTGGTAATGTGTTGGGTTGTTGTATCAGGTGTCTAATCCAGAATTGTAAATATTTTATTGTGTTGATTTCTGCAGTTTTTAGCTCCGCTGGCTGCAGCCTAGTTGAGATAAAGCTGTTTAAACCGTGTCTGTTAACCAGGGTGCAGAAATCATAACCATTGGATGTAGTTTGAGGCTTGTTATCTTGCTACTCTAATCACAAACTAAAAACTAGATCACCTGCTAGCTACTTAAGCCGGCGGAGCATCACCGCCCATGGGTTGCTTATCACTGTTTAACTACTGAACTACGGTGGATCAAATGGATTATGTATGATGTAGATGAATGTGAAATATGGCCCATGATGGGCATGTGAGACTGTTCAGTTGTTGATTGTTGTGTATCCATAGGTTGTGGAGAAGAAGTCTGGTCAGCATGGTCGACTTAAGATGCTGAAAGAAATTGAGATGTTCCACCATTGTCAGGGTCATGAAAATATCCTGCATCTTATTGAATATTTCGAGGACGAAAAATTGTGAGTTATTAATTCAATCTTTGTTACCTATAAGCAGTGTCTGCAAGGTCATGTAAACTTGTACAGTTGACGCTGTGATACAGACTTGTGGCAAGTGGGCACGGGCCAGTAGAGGTGTTGCCGCATTCATGACGTTTAATTTCATTCTGGTCTACTGAATATGAATAGCCATCTGTTCCTAGGGCAACTAGGACGATATTTCCATGCCATGCTTGTAATTTTTGCAGTCAGTTATCGTGGGCATTTGTTAATTTGATCGTATGCCATTGTGAAGTTATTGCCGAGGTAATTATTAGTCAATATCATGTAAAGGATACCAGTTTACATACACACTCTACCTGCCTATGTCATGGAAGCAGCATTTTTAAGTCGCCTAGATACTATTCAGTGGAACAGGTAATGGGAGCAGTTTGTTATTGAGTCTTGAGTGCGGCGCCATTGACGTCGGTGAGTTAAGCTGAACTGACAGCATTGAAGCCATTCCGACAGCTGCTGGCCCCAGTGCATTGCTCAGTGCTGGCTGCTGGGTGGCGTGAGCTGAGCTGAGCTAAGCATAGCCACTCCACAGATGGCCGTTGTACTGTACTGTACTCTCAGGCCAGCAGCTAATGTCAGACCACCTGTGATAAATCAAACGTGTGCTCTAAGCGTGGCTGGGCTGGCCACTGCAGCTGTCTGTGTAAATGGGTGTGTGTTCAGTGTATTCAGTGGCAGTGGTGGTGCTGCTGCCTAGTGAATGTCTCTGGCTGGCTGGGTGTGTGCATTAACGGCTCTTGAGCACCTGCGTGGCTCTGTTTATTGTCCGCCCTTTTTATGCACCACTTACTGGACACAACTTACACTGACTGCCAGTTGAAATCGTATGCCCTCTGCCCAGTATACCTATTATGTTTTTCATGTGATTGCGCATTGCAGTGCGTATGATAGTAGTCACCTGTAGGAAAATATTTTTAAAATTTCAAAAATATGACAAACAAGCTGTAATGTTTTAGTGTAGAATTCCAGACTTGATTGCCACAGTCCTAGTTAAGCCCGACGAGACGTATTAATAGTGTACTGATCAGACATTGATAACCATTTTGGCATTTTGTTAATGTGGTGGAAGTTCTGATGCATGAGAATTAATAAAGTTATAACAAAACTAGCGCTTGTTGCCACTCAACATATAGCCTGTAGCCTCTGCATATATATAGCCTCCACATTGGTTAGAAATCTGAAACTGTTGTGGATATTATCGGTAGATAATCTTTGGCAATTTTACCTGCTGGCTGAATGCCTAGCATAAACCTAAACCTTATTAACAACAGGTGCTGTGTGAGCCCAAAATAACTTGCATGCAGATAAATGGCTGATAAATAAAAAGTTATCTGAATAAGCATTTTTTTTCAGCTGGCTGTCTGAGCTGATAAATATCAGCGGTTTAAAGTTGTCTGCATGGCTGGCTGTGTGAGTATGTCGGTTGACTGTGTGGCACAAATCATAACTGCTAGTAATCTTACATGCATATTAGAGCTAACAAACCTTGATCACAGACTGAACCAGGGGATCTCACCTGCTTTTGTGAGATTTTCTTAGGTCGTCACAGATTTTTTGTAACTGCAATTAAAGGACACTTGCATTGTTGGCGTTCCTCTTTGGTATTCCCAGCCAGCTGAGCCTCACATCCAGTTGTCTGTTTACTTGATATATTGCTGATGAGAAAGGCTCAGAAAGTGCTACTGTTGAACTCATGTAAGAATGTAGGCTTCTTATTTCCTGGTAAAGGAGAAGAAGTACAAACATTGCCTGTTTTTGTGCAGGTTTTATGTTGTGTTTGAGAAGATGGAGGGTGGGACCCTGCTGGACTCCATTCGTCAGCGAGGACATCTGACCGAGGAAGAGGCATCAAATGTGATCCGAGATATTGCAAGTGCTCTGAGTTTCCTGCACAACAAGGGCATAGCTCACCGGGATCTGAAGCCGGAGAACATACTGTGTGTCAGTGCTGGCCAGCTGACGCCAGTTAAGATCTGTGACTTTGATCTCGGTAGTGGAGTTCCGCTGGACACCAAGCATAGCCACGGACTCACAACACCAGAGTTACTGTCTCCTGTGAGTATGCTAAAGAATAGAATAGAAATATGAAGAGATGTTTGTCCAGCTAGCTCTCGTTGACTTGCAACTTTTTATGGCTTTTCTGGATTACAGTGAATTTCCAACTTGACTCTCTGGTTGAACCCCCATATACATTGCATGTTTAGGTCAAAGGGTTAAAGATCAACGTCACAGTACACTATCAGAAAACTTTAATCAATGCCTTCCAGTTGCATGGTGCTGCCTGTCCAATGATACTGTTCCTTACTTGCTAAGTGGGTTTCTCATTTGGAACAGAACGTGAATCATACTGCTGAAAGTGTGAAATAAATTAGTGAATGGTTGATGGTGTTGTGGCAGGTTGGTTCTGCTGATTTCATGGCGCCAGAAGTGGTGGATGTGTGGTTGGATCGAGCTTGGTCCTACGACAAACGATGTGATCTGTGGAGTCTCGGCATAATCTTGTAAGTTAACTAATTCAGTCTGGCTGGCTGTTCTCTTTTTGCTTTGAACTGGCTTGCAGTGGTGGATAATTAAGATTTTTTAGCTAATCAATTAGCATTGGAATTAGATGCAATCTAATAGTTTAAATTAGAATCAGTTGTCCATGACATATGTAATCTTTTAGCAAAACTTCCATTAAACAAAATTAGTCTCACAAACCGGTCATTGAAATTTTTAGCAGCTAGCACCCTACTAAAAATGAAGACACGAGGCAGCAAAATGATGCAAGCAACAAATTTAGTACAAAGTGTCAACAGTCAATGCAGATTGTTTTGCACGCTGTTGTAAGTATGTACCGAACTAACTAACCGTTAAATTTACGTAGAGAATAAAAGACATGATATTGCATAAAAGAGCAAAGTGCCGCATGCTACTCAAAAGGAAATCAACTGCACTTTGTGATAAGCTTGCTTGCATGTAAGTGCCATCCAGCCTATTGCATGATCTGGCAGTCTGGTTATTAAGCCAGCAGCACTGTATTTTATACCCTTTCCACTGCAGCTGATGAGGTGGTAATGACATATAATGTCTGAGATGGAGCTGATACAGGACTGAGAACTGGGTCTTATTTGCATTCCAGAACCCCGAATGTTTAATTCATGCTGTTCGATCGACGTGTTAACTGATCAAGCAGCTGAGACTTCTAATTATGCATTTAATTATAATCTTCAAATAGAATTAGCAGAACATGATTAGAATTAGAATTGGTTAAAAATTCTTATTAGCTAATCAGTTAGTTGCTAATTGAGTAATTACCCATCACTGCTGGCTTGTTATGCAATATTTTGTTTATTTTATAGTTTTTTTAACATTTCTGTGTATGCACTGTAGTGAGAAATGTGATATATTGTCACATAATGAAGCTGATGTGAACTGCCTGTTTTCATACGGTATTACATCAAAGTGAAAGCCGTTATTTTGTGTTTTAGATACATACTTCTATGTGGTTACCGTCCTTTCTATGCATCATGTGGTAAAGGCTGTGGTTTCTCAGAAGGACAACCTTGTGAAGACTGTCAGGTTTGTGTAACACTTGTTTCTTTGCACATGAAGTGACCTACACACCAGTTTAGACAAGGGCCATGCTTGAGATTGCATTTGAGATGATGCATGAATGGTCAGGGTTACAGACAGTGTGGCATATAATGCTCTACAGTGCTCTTGTATGGTGATGCTACAATGTCCATAGACTAGCTCAAACTATCTTGAAAAATTCATTAACTTGAAGGGTTCTGGCCAGTGTGTGTTAGTCACTCATGCAATATTTGCTGCAGGAGCTACTGTTCAAGTGCATCCAGGATGGCGTCTACTCATTCCCTGATAAGGAATGGTCGACCGTCTCCTTGGAGGCACTGGATTTGGTGCAGCATCTGTTAGTGCGTGATCCGTATAGGCGTTACACTGCTGATGAGGTGCTGGCTCATCCATGGATTCACATGCAGGACTCGTTGCCGCGTTCACAACTCTCTACCCCATATCTACTTAGCAGGTACTGGAGTCTGTATTGGCTGTAATGTACCTCGCTTGTTTGCACCTTTAATCTTGCTTTCTCTTAATGGATTGAATGTGCATGGTGCATCGAATGTACAAAGTGCATGATGCAGTCTGTTACGACCAAGTCAGTAAACGTCTTTAAAAATCATCCTAGTAATAAAATCACAATCAGTAATGGAGGAGTGCCTTGTGGTGAGTTTGAAATTATGCAGTTTGGGCCTAAGGTTATATTTTCTGTTAATGGTACTGAGAAGTATGGAATGTAAGACATGTTGTTTGTTGTACTTAAATTTAGTAAAAAGTGAGGGGGATTAGGGGTAATTCTACCTACTGTAAAGCATAGGAACAGTTGTTTGCCTTTTCTAACTTACTTGGCATATTCTTATGCTTTTACATTAGTAATGTTTACTTTTGTTCAGTAATGGTAGCCATGAAACTTTGTTCTCTGTTAACTAACTAACTGCTAAATGTTAATAACTTCTGTGTCAAAAAGCAGCTAATGACTTATTCTGTTTAACACTGTCGCCGTACACTGGCTGTGTGAAACAATTTGTATATAGTACGACATGCAGTGTGAACAGGTTTTCAGTGATGTTTGATATTTGAGCTTACCTGTTTGCATTATTATATTATTAGAGAGATTACATAATTAAGACATAATTTGCATATGCTTATTTTGTTAGGTGCATCTGATAATAATTCTAATTGTTTATGCAATTGTTTTCAGAACGAACAGTGTGCGTGAGCTTGGTCTGTTTGCGGAGAATGCCAACGCTATGAATCGACTGATTCAGCGTCACATCTCATTCACAGAGGCACGAAGCTCTCTCGTTGCATTTGACCATGCAGATGGTATTGATGAAAATGACACGTGCAGTCCGTCGATCGCAGTTGAAGACGATGATGACACCGCGTTGATTGAGCGTGCCGTGTTCCAGCTAGGGGTCTCGGAGGATGAGGTGGAAGACCATACACTCGGTGTGTGGAGTGAGGATGAACTGGAACAGTGGACTCGCATGGAGAAATGCAAGCCAATCCAGCTGCCGGGAGCTAGCAAGCTGGCACGTCGTCGTCAGGCCATGCGTCATCGCTGCAGTATTGACAGTGATGACAGCGGAAGCCTGACCAGTGGCAGTCCACCGGCTTTGGGCTTCTCACCCATCTCGTAACAAGCTTGGATTCACTGCAACAGTTCATTGATGTTCTTCTGTAAACTGCAAAGAAACGATACAATGGCATTAAAAGTTGAAAGCGTTTTTGCTGATGATTATTAGCACTGTTAGCGAATTGTTTGTTTTAATCTGTTACTGCCAAATCACTGGCTGGTTTTAGCCGGAATTCAGTGTGTGGTAGATTTTTTTGTTCTGTATTTGCGTTGGATGTTGTTTTGAACAGTTGCTAAAAAGTGCATTCTTAATGCACATATATATGGCCGTATTTGGCCACTGATTTCTGAATTTTTCTACTATCTACATGTAGTACTTGCAGCAATTGACATTTAAAGTGGCTATTGCTTCTGGTTGTCTTTTTTTCATTTGGATATAGTAGCCTGAAGTTTCAGGTTTGATGGAACCCTGGTAAGCCTTAATTGTCCACCAACCTGTGTGTATAATCCCCATTTGCATCTGTTAGCATCCGTGTTAAAGAAGTACCATTCCGATGTGATGCCCATCGCTGCAAGGTGCAAACTGTTTCCATCCCTTCCCTGTCACCACAACAGTTCAACATTCTGTTTCGTGACATATAATATTGTTTCTTGTTTGCTCAGGTATCAATAAAATATCAAATCCGTAAAAGGATATGTTTACTAAGTAATGCAGTAAAGGCAGAAATAGTGGTCTATCAGCTAATCGTAACTATGTGATAAATTTAAAATTTTGATGTGTAAATGTTGTTCTACTATTATTAATGAATATAAATATTTATCAGCAACTATTTAGTTGCCTTTAAACCGAAACAGTTTCCAACTTTCCTGAGTGTAACCGCAGCATGCATTTCCATTTTTGAGCCATTGTGGCCGCAATTGCTTTTAGTGCTGTAGGAAATTGCATAGTTTCCATTGTGTATTGCTGTGCTATTTGCTGATTCGCCTTCATTGTGTCCATGTTTGTAGTCATTGTAATACTGTGGCTTGCTGTTCATCAGCTACGGAAGTTGAATTACGCATATTTATGCTTTTGCATTCCCTTCTAGACCTATGGTCTGCAGTTGACGAGGACTGATTTTTACGCGTTTCTGTTGCACACCGTTACTGTTGACTTTTATTTTTATACAGTGGTTCCGTTACGGATGATAATGCGAGTCACAGAACGTTGACGTTTCGCAACTGGCAGCAGACTAAACATGCACAGTGGTGGTATTATGGTGTAAGTTGTGACTGGAAGTGTTTTGGTAGCAATTGGTGCTCACTGTGATGAAACCCGATATGTGATTGCGTGTTTTCCCATGTACTGCAAGCGCGCTGTTTGAAATGTTTACATCATTTTATTACGTTGACAGTTGTAGCAGTTGCAGTAGTTCGTTTGCTGGTTTGAATCAGCATCATAAGTAATGGTTGAAAGTTTTATTTTATTGTATGTGTGGAGTTGCATACAAACTTTGCAAAATTGATATTCGATTAAACTAAAGAAAAAACATTTGTGTTTGATTATAGCTGTAGTCGTAATACGAGTTATAAAGGGTGAAACTTGTGTTAATTCAGCTCAAGCTAGAGCTGCATTCTTCCGCTATTTGTTGGCAGCTGCGTTACAGTTCTTGCTCTCTAGAAACACATAGAAAAGTTTCCTCAGTGCAGAGCACTATGACGTTCATGGATTGTGAATTAAGCTGGGTGGGTAGGTGGGTTACTTTCTCCAAACGATATCTCGGGACTGAAGTTTGGATGATGATGATGGACGAATTAACTGACGTGGCATATAGTCCTAAGACTGCAAGGACACGTAACAAAAAGACCAATTTCACAAAAACCACTAGCGCGATGATGGCACATGCGCAGAAACGGCATATACATGGCGCCATCGTGCAAATGGGTTCTATATACACTGAGCAATGTTAGGCTATTTTGTCTAATGTGGCTTTTTGACATTTAGTTATGGTTTGGGTTAGGGTTTAACCAATCAACGCGTAAAACAACAGAATATGCAAAAAAGCCACATTGGACAAGAAAGCCCAATTTTACTAGTTCAGCGAGAAACTGCCAGAAGCCATCTATAGCAGAGACTGGACTGTATATAGTATCTCTGTCTAAAGTACAAGGTGTGGTTATATAAAAAAGCATCGAGTCGGTAAGGCGAAAATTTGGCTTATTTTAAGAATTCTTGATTCTTCATTTTTTTTACCAAATATCTGCTAAAGCGTTAAGAAAAGAGAACGGAAAACACGTATTTTATTCAATGATGATGAAATACTGCTAAGCGCTAACACGTTACAGAAAGGGTGGGCAAACTTTTTCTACGGAGGGCCACACTGAAAATTTTATTGCTGTCGGAGGGCCGCATATATATTTTGTCTGCTTAAATTACAATTTTCAACGTACGAAAATATGAATTAATGATAATAACCATGTGTTTTGTCAACCGAATCTACATACAATCTGACCACAGAGTTCAATTAAAATCAATGAGACGAATGTAACTGTTCACAGTTTTGGATAGTGTTCTTGAACTGTGGAACAAGTTTACTGGTTGTCATTCGCATGAATGCATTCAAATTGCCCGCGAGCCGTAGTTTGCCCACCCTAGCGATCGGATGAGATTCATTGACTTGGTTTTTTAAATTTCTTTCTTAATTTCCTAAAAAGTCGCATCACTAGGTACTATATCACTCCGCAATCACTACGACAAATAGTGCATAAATTAAATTCATTCATGAATACTTAAATTAAAACGAGCAGTATTACGTTATTTTTTTTATCAAATATGTATGCAAACACCAAACATAATAACGTTATTATGTTAGTTTATTTTACTTTTTTCTTATATTCTTAATGCACTACTTTCGCCCAGGAACATTGCTTACAATGAGTTCTCTGTCCAAGCTACGGTATCCGACGAAGCTAAGAAGTTGGCAACAGTTTTGTTTTTTTATGGTACATTCCGATTTAGGAATATGGGATCTGAAGTAGAGGAGCACATTACGAAGAAGTATGACATTAAAAAACGTCTTGGCAAAGGGGTGCGTAAATTATTTTATTGCACTGCTTTTAGTTATTCGTTTTTAGTATAACTTCTTCGTGTGAAAGCACAAACTTCAATGCAATACATTCGTCTCATTGAATGCTGAAGACAATAATAATAATAATAAACAGATTTGTATAGCGCCGTAAGGTCGTAACTTCAGAGGCGCTGGGGGCAGACAGCGAGTCAGTGAGCAGAGAAAGAAGAGAAAGCCTGGGAGAAGAGGAATGTACTCCTGCACTTATACAGGATACACTGACCAGGTGTCCCAAAAAACTGACACCCTCGACCCCGTAGGCCTACAGTGTTTTGCTGTTATTTCCGTAGTCATTGGATAACTCTTAGGCCATCATATGTTGTCTATTTTTTAGTCTGATGTCACTTTTTAATCGTCCATGCTGGCAGTTTCACAGCTGGTAAAATTTTAAAGACACTAGCTGATGGTTGCTAGAAAAACACGCTGAAATGTTCATAGTTAAATAAATGAAATGATACGTTGCTCCATAAGAGCAGCCAGTGACAGTGAAGTTCAACGAATTAGATGTTTTTCACAACGATATTATAGATTCAGATCAGCGATCTGACACTATATACTATGCTTGGCTGCTTGCAATAATTGTAACTGTATTATCGTATATTGATGTCATGATGCTTTTACTGGAACTGGCTCGGCTGACTGGCATTATTGGCTCTTTTTCAGTGGTGAAGTCTGTTAATTTTATGAAATAGTAACCATGTTAATCAGCTGTACTCACACTGCTGAGTGCCAGTGACAGTGCATGTGTGCCAGCATTTGGTACAACTTGAAGAAGTTGAAAGCACTGAAGAGTGAAGAAGCTTACCAGAAATGTTGTATTGTACAGCAGTTATGGTAGTTACAAAAGTGTAAGTGCTAGTGTTCATGTATTTAGTCTAAGCTACACTTTGTTTCCTGAATATTGAGCTAATCACCAGTTACTGGCTCACCTCAAAGACCCTCAGTGTAATAGTATTATGTATAGACAACAGCTGTCATTTGAACTTTGGCAGCTGCTTAGATTATGGAAATGTACTTGCTTTTTAAAGCATTATAGTTTTATCAAACAGGTGAACTGTTATTTGTAAGTGTTGGATGTGTAGGCATATGGAATTGTATGGAAAGCAACTGAGAAGCATTCTGGACAGGTCGTTGCATTGAAGAAGATATTTGATGCATTCCGCAACCAGACGGATGCACAGCGGACGTTTCGAGAGATTATGTTTCTTCAAGACTTTGCTGATCATCCCAACATTATCCGATTATTTAACGTTATGAAAGCCGAAAATGACAAAGACATCTATTTGGTGTTTGAATTTATGGGTGAGTTGTTTGCTGCAAGTGTAATAACATATCAGGGCTAATTAATATCATGGTAGCCATGACAGTAATTTGAGAATTGCACCAGTATTTACTTTTATTTATATTGTTTCTTGATGTACCTAAACCATGCTTCAAAACACTTAACATAATTTAGTCATTGAATTTAATTTTTATCAGAGTAAGGATAAGACAGAATTTTAGTTGCACATTACGTAAAACACTGTGGTTTATACATTGTGTCAAAATGACGTGCTACAGAGTATTTTAATGTCTTGCTGAGTTCTGACCAGATTACATTATCTAAGGAATTGTATAGCATTGTGTTAACATTGTAGATACAGACTTGCACAATGTGATAAAAAGAGGCAGTATATTGAAGGACATTCACAAGCAGTATATCATGTATCAGCTGTTCAAGGCCGTAAAATACCTGCACTCGGGAAATGTCATCCACCGTGACCTCAAGGTGATTTTGTCATTCTGTGCTGTATCTTTTTGGTTGTTTTTGTTGTTTCATTTGTTGTGTTTTTATTTTGGTGACAAAAATGTGGGAATTTCTAACTATTTATTAAAATTTGTCATCATTTGGATAAGAATCTACCATCAGTTTCTATCGATATAAATTTTAACAATTGTCAGTATAGACAGATGACACTAATCCATGAATGATAAAAATGTGATATGTCTGGGTTTACATGGAACTGTATCATACCATGGAGCAACTGTTGTCTGTTTAGCCATCCAATGTACTTCTGGATGGTGACTGCTTCGTAAAGATGTGTGACTTTGGACTAGCGCGGTCATTGTCACAGATCACTGTTGATCAGCAAGGTGACCCTAACTTGACAGAGTATGTAGCTACACGTTGGTATCGCGCTCCAGAAATCCTGCTCGCTTCACATCGGTAAGAACTTGTCAGAAGTTTCAGCAGACAAATAGCATTTTACTTTGGAAGAGGATAATTGATGAAATTCTTTGTGGAATCTTTTAGCAAAGCTTTGATTGGAACTGAGAGTTTTATACATTACATCATTATCATCTGTTTTGCTTAATTGAATCGATGAGCTGTTATTTGAAAACTAACCATTCTGTCCACCC
>Ga0126335_1001467_pt1 | contig 13195 bp, 6 predicted proteins | sample OlaspJWI45metaG_FD_108409 | JGI IMG/M metagenome (GOLD analysis project Ga0126335, IMG submission 108409) | Marine gutless worms symbiont microbial communities from Oahu, Hawaii - Olavius sp. 1 OAHU.JWI-45 metaG | ecosystem: Host-associated > Annelida > Digestive system > Unclassified | place... | reverse complement strand
GTTGTTGAACATGGTTTGTTACTTAGGTTACAGCTTGTTATTTGTTATGCTTTGTTATTTGCATGCATTAAACTGGTGACCAACAGTGACGGTGTCAGTGACAGGACCGACGACTACAAACTTAGTGCACCGTACTGAAGCGACCGGTTCCGTTTCGTTACTTAATTACTGTTGAGCAGCTGCTGCTTCTGGGTGTTAGCATCTCTCAGTAATCATTCATAAGGTCTAAAATTGGTTTGACGATAATGATAGCCTGTAAAAAGACATAATTAGGTTGTCGTTTCCATCTACTTTCAGGGCCGTAAAACAGGAATTCTAAAAGCCTGAGACCTCGAAAGCCCGATTTTAGTTTGTTTTTAGTTTTTTTATTTGATTATTTACTATATAAATTAGCAAAAGTAATATTTAAATTTGCACTGCAATTTGTGACAATTCTAAGGATATTAGATAACAATTCTTCTCTCACTGAAAGTGTCTTTAGTGGCTTATGATACAATATTTCAAATGTATAAATGTAAATATTGTAGAATATTGTCTTGCATGACTGGCGTTACTTCGTACCTTAAAACACTAAAAAATATTCTTTAAAAAATCGTAAAATTTAAAATAAAAACTTTTTTTAACTTAGGTTTTTCCAGTCCTGCCTATGCTGCGCTACGCGTACGTTGCTACCGACTATTTCAATGCTTAATGTACAAAAACTGTCGTTTTATAATTAATAACTGTGTAATAGCCATTGTTATATAACACATCTAAAACAACAAAAATTAATTTCATCACCTCACTTGTCTTGGACATAATACACAGTTTTTATTATGTCCATGGCCCTTGAGGTGATGAAATTAATTTTTGCTGTTTTAGATGTGCCATTTAACAGTGGTCATTACACAGTTATTATAAAACGACAGTTTTTGTACATTAGTATTTGCAGTTTTTCTACCATATTTGTCTACATGCTCGCATTAGTACACGATTTTGTTAGAACTCGGACAGGAAGGTCAAAATTTAACGGCAAAGCAAAAATGCTTTTAGTCTGTTGACATAACTCGTTAACAAAGGTTGAAATATATGTGTTTGTCAAATATCGAAGTGATCGGCCAATCTATGGCTGAGAAACAACTACTTCCGGTTTCTGAAACCAAAGGGGCTCCCAAAATTTAAAAGTAGGTCACATGATCCCCCCTTGACGCCATTTGACCTAATTTACATATTTTTGGTTAGGACAGTCGTCTATAAGCTACCAAAATTTGAAGTCTCGTTCTGGAGATATATGGAGGGTCCCAAAATTCAAAAGTAGGTCACGTCACTCACGTGACCCCGCCCCTGACCCCGTTTGACCTCATTTGCATATTTTCGGTTAAAGCTCATAGCCCCCGTCAATGTGTAAGTTACATAATATTGCGTCATGATCGGCTTTAATTCGACTGAGGTATTGCGATTTTTAAATTTTGGCGTTTAGGCTTAAAATTGCATATTCACACCACTGTTGGGGAGTTTTCGTTGGCATATTTCCCCCAAATGACGTCACCCGTTATTCTAACCCCCCAATGCACCTCCTTGCGCGGAAACACGTCGTTTGATACATTAAGTGTGTGCGCCAGTGCCGCGGTTTGACCTTTGGAGACGATCGAGAAAACAGGCAAAGACAATATTTCACGTATTTCCCCCGCCCAACCGATTTGCCCCAAAATTTGCATGTGGGGTGACGTCCCGGACATAATCACGTGTGCCAAATTTCAAAGTAAAATTTTGAGGGGTTGTGATTCTACATGGGGTCGAAATTTCTATTTTCCTATCGATTTTTGAACGGCCATTACAACAGCGCAGCACTACTGTGCTGCCTGTGATGGCCGTTTCCACCTATAAACAAATGCCAGCGAGTGCGAGCGAACGCAACGCGCATGCAGCGCAACATAGGTAGAAAAATGGACGAACACGTCGTATCCTGTAAACCGACATGTAGAACAGTTAAAAGTATACATCAAGGTTTCAACAGACGTCAACGTGATTCAATTCTCGCCCGGCGTACGTGGGTTGTATATGTTGTATGTATGTTTAGATCCGCTAATTGGCTGCCAAAATATGTACCTAGCTACTTTTACACAGCGCAATTGCAATTCAAAAATAAGTTTGCGTTGGTTCTACGATGCAACTACTGTTATTGATGAATTTGGTATATTTTTATACTTTCAATATATCTCATACAAATAGATAAATCTTGGCGTTTAGAACTTCAGTCACGCGACTGATGGCAAACGCATTATTGAAGCATTTACGCTAAGCTCCATAGCATCTCACCAGCTGAAAGTGAGGCGAAACAGGCAATACACTCTTAGTCTGATAGGTCTAATCGTTCCCATGTCGTTCATCAATTATTCCCTTAAGAGCGTTTTGCTGATTTACTGTAACACAACACGTTTCGGCTTTTGTTTCATAGCGCTATACTGTGATGGTATGACAAAAACGGACATCCACCATCAAGTCTGTCTGTGTCTGCCTGTACGAAATCAGTCATAGCAAAGCTGCGCAGTTTAATGTCCAGTCATTTCAATCTCGGCGCAATTGCGACATTTTAATTTTAAATCTATGTAACGTAACCCTGACGGTGTTTAAAGTGGGTCCATTCACACGCTTACTTTTTACACTGAAAGTGAGTGAGAGAGATTAGCTATTCTACGGATGGGATCTAAAAGGTTTTGTTTTGACTTGACATTTGATAATTCGACGAATCAGTTGATGAATTGACGTCGAATGGAAGTTAAGATGCATATAAACGTTGATAAACATTGGATTGCTATGTTATGAATTGTTGACATGTCCGTGATGAATATTATCGATACGTTTGTGATTGTGAAGTGCTCCTCGGATTTCAGGTTTTCATCTGAATTTGACGACAGCTATTGTTCGAATTATCGATTCAGAAACGTTTGCAGATGAACTCTATATATTCGAAAGAGATCAACACGCTACCGGATCTTGCCGGCCTGACGTTGTTTTAGTTCCTGTTAGTTTGTTTCTGGGGTGGGCTTTGCATGTCAAACCGTCATCTACACCCTAAGGAGTTAAATTGGGGAAGTAACTGTTGTAACATTGATACTGAAAGACAATAAACAGTTATTGACATTAATTATTTATATATTTTACTATGTTTTTTTTAATTTATCAATATATATTTTATTTTAAATGTATCTGTCTTTCATTACAATACTTGCACACATTATAGTGGCTTGAGCCGACTTTGGCCGAGAACCTCCAATACCAGGAATCCAACTAAAAACTGAGTTATGTCTAAAACGTACCTGCGCAGATTATAGCTCGAAGATTAATGAATGTTTTGTTGTAATATGTGTAAGCACCCCTACTTTATTCTCTTAAACTTGGCACTTGGCTATTGCTACGACATAAAGCCTTTTCAGACAAGCCTCAACAATCAAGTATAATGTCCACGGTATCCGAATAAAATGCCACAAAACAAAATTAAATATGTATTTAAAACATATGCAACGGAATTATGCTACCGAAAAATATGTCAACCGGAAAAACGCCGCGAGACAAAATGTCAAAATACAGGAAACAGGAAAAGCATGACAAATACGCATTATTGAACATAGCAGCCTAATGTAAATACATGGATTCATTTGCTAGCGGCATTTGTGTTTTTTTCTAACCAGTAAAGACTTGAGCACAGATTAGTGGTTTTGTCGTAAGAAGATGCGTTTATCGTGTATTAAAACGCATGCAACGTCATAACTGACAACTACAAGAAAACCGGACCGGGATATCGGCCTGCAACTACACGTTCGATTTGACTAGTCAACAAAGGCTTCAAGGGAGAAAGCGCCAGGGAATACAGAGACTGGATTTTGTTCCTAAAACGATCAGTGTGTAATAAGTAGCATATATGCTAGCATATTGCTACAGTTCCGCCGACAAGCATATCGTACTACACCGTGGGCCATAAAAACATGTCACTTTTATTTTGGCTCTAACTCTGTCAAATGCTAACCGATCTTCCAGAAATTTTCATTGCTTGAAAAGGCACGAAATTTGCAACAAACTGAACAAAACCCATGTAATAATTTCCACTTCACCCTAAATGCGTTGTTGCACTACTTTGGGAAAGTTAGAAGTCTTGATTAAACCAAATGCACTGAGTTTTGGATGCACCCGTTTTAATAATTTAGCTTACTTATTTATTACTTGCTTACTTCTTAATTCAGTTTTTGGCTCCTGTTAAATATTCTTTAAAATAGCAAACTGCTTTCTGTAATTAGGCCAAAATTTTGGTAGTGATCGTACTTTTCAAGCAGAAAACAACTCTTTTCTTTTGACCAAATCTGTGGCTGCCGAACAGTACAAACCTCAATTTGGTTTTTGCAAGATATGGGATGTCGTTCAGCAGCGAGTTTTTTCAGTCGCGGATGCATAACATTGACGAACTGAGCAGAGTTGGCTAAGTGGTTGGCGCGGCGCAGACCAGAGCATCATTAACAATGCATTTGACGAGTGGTGTTGTCGCCCTCAAGCACGTGCGCGAACAAATGGTAGACACTTTATCAACTTTTGAGCAGTATCATTATCTATTCAGCTTCATATTATAAAATGTTTCGTTTTGGTCATCTGTGATATGTTTTAAAACCTTATGGTTTGTAATTTTAAAGAAATTTAGATGTGTAAATTTCCCAAGCTAATGCGGCAACATATTTAGGGTGGGGTGGGAATTGTTACATGGGTTATGTTGTAAATTTCATGCGCTTTTTGACTGCGAAAAAATTGAAGATTGGTTAGCATTTGACAAAGTTAGAGCCAAATAAAAGCGGCACGTTTTTCAATCAATCAATCAATCAATCAATATATTCATTTCAGACAACAAGGTCCATAGCTACACAACTACAAGAGAGAGACAGACAGAAACAAAGAAAACAAACTACACAGAAACTAATACTGCCTGAATAACCCTATTCATGACATTAGCAGCACACAGGTTAAACTTTGTTCTAGCATTGTATAACCGTGTTGAAGCTAGGCAAGCTTTTAAGGTTCTCAGTGTATGTTCGTCATTGACACGAGTATTACTGTCATCTAAGTGCGCGATGCATTGACGCGTTATAGAGAAAACTGCGTCTGCGGGTTTGGCGCCGCCACTTTCCCGCCATCGTAAAGTTGGGCTGCGATGGTGCCTGAATGAGATCAGGTCCCAATCCCATCATTCTACTGTATGACTAGTCTGGACCATCGACGGCCACGTCAATAGCAGACTGCCAAGCCGTATTAGTGGTGACGACAAGCGTTCAATGTTCGCCAGACGATGATATTGCATTGCGAAGACAAATATCACAAAAAAACTTGTCGTCATATTCTAATGCTGTTGTAGTCGATTACGTCACCTAAAACGGACAACGGTACCGTGTTATTGCGACCGCTGTATGGTCACAATAATAATTACAGCTGGATGAACAGCTCAATTTAGAGCAATCGGATTACATTAATTTTAGCCTAACTTTTTTACAGAATATTTTTATAATCTATGTCTAGCTGGGCTACGCGGCAACAGCTATACATTAGATTATGTTCTTACATTATATGAACGTTCACGTAGAGGTCAACTGGCTCGAAATTTCTTTCGCAAACTCTTGGATCCAGCCCGCTGTCTTCACCATCGTATCCCAGTTTCAGGCATCACTCTCAAATTACCAGATTAAGAGGTCCTACCGTCCTAGATTTCATAAACTTTTTTGCAAGGACAAGAGCATTTAAATTTATTCATTTTATATATTCATTGCATTCATTTCATTCTCAGATTTTATTTATTTGTGTATTTGTGTGTTTTGTTCATGCTTCGTCTTATCTCGGATTTGATGTGTTTATTATACAGGTTGTATGACTGCAAGACACAATAAACGCATATAATCAGACAATATATCACGTGTTTACCGTCTAAAAATGTCTAAAACTACCCAAAGTCGACCGACGTCATCCCCAAATTACTTTCGCTTGTTGTTACGTGTAATGTTGCTAGATGCTGCGTAAATACGTCAGATTCGGGCCATTTAAAATACTTAATGGCTGCCGCTAAGCAGCAGCAGCAGCAGTAGCTAGCATCTCTTGGCGGCGCTCAATGACGCTGATGCTAGGTGTCGCCGTAAACGAGGATCATATAGAGTGTCCGATTATCTCATCTGTTGATGGACTGTGATTATCCTTTGCATCGCGAAAGTCTTTTGCTCCGTTGAATCTGCACTTTATGTCCGCGCTGAGATTTTTTAACGCGATGTTTCCGCAATGAATAATCGATGGTGGTATTCAGTTTTAGCCCGCATAGAATCATAAATGCAGCGTGCGTATCATGCGGCCTATTGTCTGTATTTTAGTAGTTTTATGTGTATGTATGAGACTCTGCTTTTTACTGCTTACGTTCGTTGTATGTGTATTGTATGTGTATGTGGCTGCACCCTGTACGTAATAAATAAAATAAAATAAATCCAATATGTCTGTCTGTCTGTCACGCGACTGAGCTATGCAAAAATGAGTAACCAGATCGAGGTGCTGTTTAGGATGGAGAATTGCGGACCCAAGGTACATTGTGTTAGATGGAGGTTTCGATTCCCCACTGCGAGGGGACGGTTAAGTAGAGAAAATTTTGTCCATCGTACATATAGGAACATTGCTGCTCGAAATCGATGCGGTTATCGCAAAATTACTTTGGCCTCTTGTTACGATTTTATCACCAACTCGAAGACACTGCACACGCATAACACGATTACGGACGCCCGCTTGCAAACCATCAGATGTAATTCTGCTTTTGGAGCAAAAGAAACTGGAGCGCTTCGAGAGTTGGCTTAACAGCACTTCGACCAATCACAACGAACAACATACAACAAATCACACAATTAAAACTAAAGAAATGAGAAAGTTTCGGAGACAAAAACGTAGCAAACCAAGAATTAAAACAAGCAGACCGTTAGGAACTTAGGATGCACGCCATTGCAGAAGCTAAGAAGAAAACGAAAAAAAGAAACGGTTTAGTATGACTGAGTCACAATAAAAATTATTCCAGAGTTTTGGAAACTCTGGAGTAAGAAATTCAATAAGTCACTTGATAATACGGTTAAAGTAAATGGCGTAAACAGCAATAAACTAATAACAGAAGAATTTGCTAAAAGCTTCTCTTGGGTGTATAATAAATCATCACTTGGCCAGTTGAAGGCTGAGTATAAATGTCATACTAATAATGTCAATAGCGATAAGAGTTTCAATACTTTGATCAGTCTGTTATTAATTTTGAACTAATTGACAAATGCATTCGAGTCTGAAGTTCGGCAAAGCTAGTGGCCCAGATGAGTTCATGACAGAAAATCTGAAATATGCTCATCCTGTAGTCATCTACCACTTATGTGTTTTATTTAAGAAAATGTCAACACACAGTTTTGTCCCAAATGAATTTGGTGTTGTGCTTATTGTCCCCCTAGTAAAAGACAAAACGGGTGATATTAATAGTGTTGATAATTACAGAGGTATCACGTTGACACCTGCTGTATCTAAACTGTATCTAAATTGTTTGAATGTGCGTTGCTGACGAATTGTGAAGAACATTTGGCTATTGATGATTTACAGTTTGGATTTAAATGTTCTGTTGGTTGTCCACAAGCTGTCTTTATGTTTAGAGCAGTTATATATAAACCTTTACTCACCGAAAATACAGGGTAGATAAAGACGGGATACAGATATGTACAAAAGACAAAAAAACAATACGCAATATACACTACAATATGACAGTAGCTAGATTCCTGACTACTACATTGAGACTATGCTGTGCACTGTACACAAGGTTTTTTACGCCTACTGACTATAGTGTCAGCAACATCAGTCTGACCAGTATACTTGTAAATGTCTAACAAACAAAATTTCACTTTGTAAATTTTACACATACTACACTTATACTCGCTAACTCAGATCGAGTCCAATTAATCACATCTGCACCATACAGCAGGTATGGCTTACAGTGAACATTAACAAGATGCTGCATTACAGGCTCACTGAAACTATGACTCTTAGCATATATCGAATTAAAGCACTGAAAAAAATCGAATGCGCATGTGATGCAGGCTAACTTTAAATAACTTTGCAGACAAAATGTACCACCCTAGGTACTTCAGTTCATTAACACAGGCTATCGGCCTGCCATTAAGTAGAACGCCATGCACAGCTTTGTTATGCGACCTACCAATTCTTACTAACTATGATTTCTTAACATTCAGTTTCATATCCAACTTATCCAGCTCAATACAACAAATATCAATCATTGACTGTAAGTCATACAAAGAAGCAGATAACAACAGCAGATCATCGGCATACATCACACATCCAACAAACATATTATTAAAGTAGCAGCCATAGCCAGATCTTGACAATTATTGATAGTGTGGCCTGTAGCAACATACGGCTGTGAAAGCTGGACTCTCAGAAAGAATGAAGAAACACGTCTTGACGCCTTTGAGGTGAAAGGACTGAGATTCTGCGGGTTTCGTGAACAGCAAAGAAAACAAATGAGTGGGTTCTTAACAAAGCTGGAGTAAAGAGGGAACTGTTAGACACCGTCAAAGCAAGGAAGCTAGCATACTATGGTCACACTATGAGAAAACAAGGGAGTTGCCTGGAGAAAGAGATAATGCAAGGAACAATGCCAGGTGCACGCAGGCGAGGAAGGCCATGCACGGCCTGGATGGACAACATCAAGACGTAGACAGGATTCTCCGTGGAAGAGTCAATCAGAATGACAGAGGACAGGGACAAATGGAGAAAGTAGCCAACCCTCGGATCGAGGACGGCTAAAGAACAGAACAGAACAGATTACTAGGAAAGTATACCGTATGATCTGTACGTGTATGCCTACCATACTACTATTGATTTTGTTAATGTGTACATAATTACCAAAAAACAAACTTTGTACCTTAGCACGCTCTTTGTCGATTTATTCTAGATGAAGCCATTAAAACGTTGCTCCGATCTTGCAGCTGCTTGTATGAACTCTAAGTACGTGAATGATACTGCGCCAAACTATTTTCAAAGAACCAGCGCGACAAAAAAGTAATCGATTTCTGCGCTCTTCCTTAGATCCGCCACTCGTTTTGCCAGCAGCAAACTACTGCTGAGAAGGCGGCAACTGTTCAGGTCATTCGAGTGACGAGTTGATCCCGTTATGTGGGCGGTACAAGGTCGATGAAGTGCCTCCGCACAAGCATGCCATTCAGCTGATAAACCTAGCTACCGTAACTTACGTAAGCCGTTTCGGCTTGATTTATCGTAGATTAGTAGGATTTCCTTTTGTTTCTGCGACCTCTTCACACGGTCACAGAAAACTAACATAGACAGTCTGAACAGATGTCTCAAGTTTGGACAGTAAAAAAAATACGTTCGCGCAGGTTCAGAGAAAGTCAGATTAGCCTAAGTGATATAAACCTCCTGCGTACATTACATCGGTCGATTTATAATACGTTCCACACTGCACAAAAATACAAACAACCAGGGACTCCGCTTCAAAACAACTTTACACAGTTGTTCTCTGTTCTATCACACAACACAACAACGTTTAATCATCTGTTTTTTTAATTTTGCGAAGCAGGAGGTGATTAAGCCTTGTGTTTTCGTGTTGTTTTTTGAGTTATCCACGCATAAGTCTTTTTGTCTGCTGGTCTTACTGGAAGGCTAAAGAATATACTCCATTAGTTGATACTGAACGTGCATAGGAGAGAGCTGCATCCATAGAAAGACTGAGAAAGAAACAGTCAATTGTTTGGAGAGATGATCAGCAACGTACAAGCATATGCAAATCTACATAGCAATCGTTAGGTGGCGTCATCAGTTTTCAATCACTTCAATTATTTATTTGTTCAGAATCACAGATATAGCACAGTACGAGTACGACAATAAAAACATGAACTCTGAACAAGACACACCAGGCTCATGACAAGCTCTTATGGTGGCCTTTAAGCAAAAAATCACAGAAATACACAAAATATACCAAAAATACAAAATATAAAATAATATTATAAAAACACCTTAAAAACACTTGAGGAATCTAGAAAAGTCGACCTTATGGATTGAGCGCTTGAAACGGGAGAGAGTTTTCGTGGCTTTTCATTAATGCCATGTCTCTGAATGTTCTTTAGCTCATCTTATTAGGAAAATATGACTCGTATTAACAATACTGTCGACTAAGGCGAAAGCCAGCATAAAACAATTCTTCAATAACCTAGCAGTGCTATTTGCGAAAATCTACACTTGAGTACAAGTGATAAATGTCTCCAGGCTCTGGGAGTAAAAGTAATAACTTCACCATATAGCATAAGTAACATAAACAACAACATAAATAGTGACAAAGAATTTTACACACGAAATTTGAAAATCGTTCAACAATCTCAGGTTCATTGTAAAGGTTTATAACGAAAATGTAACATCTTAATAGCGTCTTTATTCCTCATACTGAAAGCCACCAACTGATCGATAACCAGTCGACGGAACTCTAGTTGGAATGCAAGTAAATCGTTTGGTGAAAAAGCGAGCAATCGTCGTCATCGGCTACTGTTGCTGCAGCTGCAGTTGTGCCGCGATCGATATTCGCACGACGGACTTATCGGTAGTCAATTTCAAGCACGCTCGGCGTAACTTGTGTCGCTTGAAAGAGCCAGAACGTAACGTCGGGGACGAAAACTTGGGGGCAAATTGAGGTCGTGGTTCACGCAGTTGTTTGCGTACTGTACACAATGAAAATCAATACAAAATTGACGCTAAACGCTGTCCCACGGGCGGGTGGTCTTCGTATAGCATTTTAATGACTCCGCCGAACGGCGCGGATAGAGTTCTTGAGGTCACTTCTCTTTATCCACAAAAACGGATAATTTTAACTTTATAACAAGACAGTTGTTTACTGACAGTTATTAATATGTTAACATTTTTTCTTTTATTTTACTTCAGGTTCACTATATTTTTGTTCACAGTTGCATTGTGCTCAGCTGCTCAATAAGTATATGATGATGATGATAGTGATGATGATGATGATGTTGTTGTTGTTGTTGTTTTCATTTACACGAAACTGCGATAGAAACAGCAAAACACTTAACTAATAAATTAAAGATTTGAAAACAGTGGTGCACAACTGTAAAGAACGACACCAATCAGATACTGAGACAGATAATCACGAGGTAAACAAGACCAAGGATAACGTTAGATTTCGAACTCGCTGTAAAAGATGTCACATAATTTTGAGGAAATTTCAGATTGGTGTTTTATTCCGACTTCTCTGGGAACATTTCCTTTAACCATCCCTTTGTTTGCGTTTATAGGAAAGGTTCCGCGAATGGCACCGCCCTGCCTCTATATCCTTAGTGATGCAGCTACGGAATGACTATGGAGCGTTTCGCGCTGCTTACTGCCTACTATAAAGTCGTCTTGAAACCATTAATCTAGTCACGCATGAATGCTTTTGCTCTATAACGACCCGGGCCGCCAAATGCTATTGCATTGTAATATATCGCGGCGACTGTAACGTACGGCACGGGCACAGCGAATCACGCGCTCAGACTATTGCAACCTCAGCGCTCTCTACGTCGCTAAACGGTCGTGAACGTCTCACTAGCAGAAATCGTTGCTTTTATGTCCCTATCTTACAATACACTGTGTCCGGGAAAAAGTAAACCAGAGACATATTGGATGGAAATGCCAAATCTCAACGCATCCCAACAAAATTACGTGCACTGGATTATGAATATATCTCTGAAAGAACTGCAAAATTTCGTTCGAAAAAATTCATTAACAGCGGAGTTAATAATCTTCAAATATTGACGACAAAATATCTCAGTTTCCGTTGCGTTAATTAGTGCAGTCATTCCCCCGGATGTGACGTTTGCTGACAGGACAATACTCTTGTCCGTATAGGGCGCGTGAGAGCGTGCAGCTGTTCAGTGTTAACCCGTAAAACGCCAGACTTTATCGCTACAACTCTCTGGCCAGCCAACAGTCGTGACCTCAACCCGGTAGACTACTGGATCAGGGAGAAGCAGCCGGATTCATGACGTCGCCAAGCTAAAGTCGCTTTTTATCGAAGAGTGGGAACATTTCAACCAGATGATCAATTGATCATCGATGAAGCAGTTAGGCAGTGACGTTCACGACTTTAAGCTTGCATTTTGATATTTTGAACACAGACTTTAAATATGTTTGACTTTTACATTTTTACATTTATATGTTTAACGTTGCTAATGGTGGACACTCCATGTTTTCGAGTAACCTTGCTAAAATTGCTATAGATAACTTTTACAGACGTTGACAGATTTTACTGAAATTTGGTGATTTGTTTGCAATTTGATGTTACATCGTTGGGGCAGAATGTTGGTTAAAATTCGACATTGTTTGCCGGAGTTATGAAATTGTATACAGTTGTTTTCTTTTCTCCGATACGCTGTATGAACGTGTTTTTAGTTTCGGCTATAGGACGCGTGTGGCGTCAGCATTTTATTCATAGAGTTTCAGTTATAGGTTCAAGAATTTTACAACGATGACAACGTTTATTATTTACAGCTTTTGAAAATGCAGAGACAATACATTGCGCAAAACTGAGCATTATTATGTATGTATTTCCGTCTTTAATGCACAGTCGACGTTTTGTCGGATTTCTGGACTGTCTGCTTCGCTAACTGTTGCTGCAATCGAGGACTGTTTCAGCTGTTTCATCAAGCGTTGGCGATTTCGAATGCGGAGCCGCGATGTGCCACATACGAACTTGTTGTCGTGCGGTATTTTACATTTTGATTGGATTGCAACATTGCACTGTATAATCAGTATTTGACTACAGCGATCATTTTATTGTCATCATAATCATGGGCTTGCCATAATACTTCAAAATCATTCGTTTTGAACTACAGTCACTTTTGCCGACGTCCGAAAATCGATTGGAAATAAGTCACCGATTCCTTTCGAATAGGTCTTGCGTCTAGGAAAACGAATTCTTCTGGGTTTGTGTAATGTGCATGTGTCTTGATTAGCCAAAAATTTCTTCACCTCACGATCCGACCGTCCACTATAGCGTTGTAAATTGTGCACGCCACCAAAACTACCGGGTAATCGCGATGCGGTGTACACTGTATCCATATCAGTGCGGGCTCCACCGTCCACGCTTTTGTCGCAGGCGACGTCCTTG
>Ga0126335_1001466_pt1 | contig 13195 bp, 6 predicted proteins | sample OlaspJWI45metaG_FD_108409 | JGI IMG/M metagenome (GOLD analysis project Ga0126335, IMG submission 108409) | Marine gutless worms symbiont microbial communities from Oahu, Hawaii - Olavius sp. 1 OAHU.JWI-45 metaG | ecosystem: Host-associated > Annelida > Digestive system > Unclassified | place... | reverse complement strand
CCGGACGCTAACCGTAACGACTCCCCTTGGTTACTTAGTAAGGTCGGCAGGTCATTCGACCACCGTAATGCTGATACTGCTGATCTGGAAGACCTCAGATGCTCCCGGCTACTACCGCAACATTATGTTGCACAAATAACGGCTCTTTAGTTTTAGACAGAACTCTGAAACTACTCGAAACTACAAGTTCACTAACTTCAGTTTTATGAGAAACAGTTGAGTCCACACTCCACAGTACAGAAATAAACGGTTTAATACGTGGAATTTTTCTGGCTAGTAGTAGTTTTCTAAATTGTATTTTATATCTATTTCAAGATCAGAGCTCTCAAACGTTAGAGCATGAATTTCTAAAAATACGAAAAGAACTCTCAAAGACAAAGGTCAAGGTCACACACTCACACGTCATTAGAATCCTGTCCACTGTGGTGGAAAATATTACAGTATTTCGTAGCAAATTTCACTCTTTTCAGCAATGAACGAATTTTGAAAACAAAATCGGTTACGATTCAACAAAACGTGTGTCCAGTTTTTTGAGACATGGTCTATAGTTTTCACCATGCCAGAGAACATATTCCTATCATGTTACATCAATAACTGACCAGTTGTTTAGTTTCTGTGCGAACAGACACACACGTAAACAGGCAGACGTACCACGAACTGCACAACCCAACGCTGTTTTACGATCGTGTTTACTGTATGTCACAATAAATTGACAACTGAGCGACGTAAAGACAACATGTCTCGCTACAAGTGTAATACGCTGTAGTCCAAGCAAACATGTATTATTTACATTCGACTGCCATTGTGCGGGGTCATTTAATTAGCGCCTCAATCAGTCTGCAGGCTGAAAAGGGTGCCGTGTAGTGGTGGGTCGATGTTGTCAATTAATTGTCGGAACCGAACCGCCGCCGGCAACGCTACTGAGTACCGAACGTCACGCGATGTGATTGGCAGATTCAACAGTCCACGTCAGTGCGTCCACTTCACAAACTGTCTAGTGTATACAACCGTCACGTGATGTATCGGGAATAGCAGCACGTCTTTTGACATGTGACGATATGTGACCACACAACGCGGATGTTCTACCTTGGGAATCAAAAAAGTAACCCCACACTAAGTAATCGGCCGTAACTTCGTCAAAACTTAACCGATTTTTACAAATCTTTCACCCTAGAAAAAATCATAAAATTTACAGCAAAAGTCATATAATGATTCCCACCAAACCTTAAGTACGTCGCCGAACTGCCTTAAGGATCAAAAGGCTTAAATTTGTTGGAAGAGAATGCAAAAGAAATGCATTGATTACTCTTTGGTTAACCCGGGTACACGTTATGTGTCTTCTTTTATTCGTCACTCAGAGACAACAACGTTAAGTAACAACATGCTGCATGCAGACCCTCGAACCTTTAATTAGTGGATGTGCAATCACCTCTACGCACAAGCCACCACATTGCAGCATTCTCTACGTCTATAGCAGTCGCCAGTTTTCGTCACGTTAGCTATACACAAATGAAAAGCCGGTCGCATATAAATAATACTAGTCGGTTTTTGTGAGCGGCGCAGTCACGGATGGCTGAACACAGCAGAAAGCAATTCGTCATCGGCTGCTGACAACCGTATCACCGTACCTGACACGCCGAATAGATGACGTCGGCTACTTGAGACTGTCAAAGTCTAGTTACGCGTTGTCGCTTGTCAACTCCTTTATCCTTCCGTTTGTGTGTGTCCGCAGCAGATGTCGCGTGCTCGCATGCAACATGCCTCAGCACACGACGCGCCAAGTTCACATGGAACCGTACCGTCCCTGATGAGTGTCGCAGACCGGACACATTAGTGTTTCACAAATAAATGAATAAAAAGAACGAACGTCTGGTTTGAACGTGGCGCCACGTCAATCTTCAGGTCTGCAGACAAAGCATTACACCGTGTGATCTCTTGATCGCTTGCCGCAGCCGACAAAAGTTGCCGTCAAAGCAGCTTTGAACCAACAAGAGTCGAATTCCGCTACGATGTTTCCGACTCTGCCCGGACGTCACGAAATCTAACGATGTTGACATGTCGAGTATAGTCTAAAGTATAGAAGACTACACCTGTATTTAGTTTACATTATGTTTGATCACTCTAACTACATGATAAACGGCTAACGGTAGAACGAAACAACGAACCTCTGTAAAGGAGCCGGTCGGCCGCTGGGTACCCGACAATGAACGTCGAGTCTGCCACCAAGCGGCAGCACCAGAGGCTTGATCAGTGAAGCACGTGGTTCGAACGAGTCGTCGGTCAGGTCGTCCAAGTCTACAAATACACAGACGATCGCCTTGTTCACTAGACAGTTTAAAACTACACACGATGTGCGAACAGTAAAATTTGAATGCCCAGTCTCCAAAGTGTTTTACAGTGAACTGAGGGTTATAAAACGTCAAGAAGCGTGCTATTTGTTGACCGGAATCGACAAGACAAGAGACTATGTACAGAATGATAAGGCTCCAGCCCCAGAGGCAACCACCAGCTAATTTTTATGGACACTGACTGGAAAGCAGTAGCAAAAGCAGATGCACATGGGGATCGGCCTATGGCCAATCCACATCTCACCTCGACCACCCTACATCTCCCATGCACGCACGAGTCGCATGCAAGTCAGTCCGCTGTTTGCAGTTTCGTCATCGTTCAGTCAAGATCTTTCGCCAGTCACAACTTCGAAACTAACAAGTATAGACGGGAAAAGAAAACTTGTGCGTGCTCGAATTCAATTTGGGTTCAGAGTTCATAACGTTACTTACTTCCGGTTCGATTCTGCTCCCATCCCTAAAAAGTTGCTCGGCTGACAGTGACAACTGTGCTTGTCGCTACGCTAAATAGGCTTACGGTGTGTTTAACTGTGCCATGAGCTACGTGGAGTGAGATGACAGTCAAAAACTTTTTGTGGCGGGCAACCAGTGTTGCAATCGACAATAGCCTTCATCAATCACAAACGCAAAGACGGATATTTACTTTCTCCTACTTGGCGCCAAAACTCGGCTAAGTAATACAGTTTCGGCAACTTCAAAGCGATGGATTCATACCGACTTCAAGGTCGGCGGCGGAGCATTCGCGGTCTGTGGATTACAGAAAACCTGTGTTATAAGAATAGTGACTTTACCGTTCAGTCTGCTTCAGAAACGTTGTACGCACTGCAGCTTTTCATCATTCTCTGCGGAGTTAACGCTGTATATGCATGAGTACATGATCGCCACAGTATAACGATAGCAAAAGATTTATTTACGTGATATAACCGTTTAATATTCGATCTATTGCTTCTTGCGGTCCTAGGACAAGGCAACTGGATGGAATGATATTCTAGACTGAGAGCGGACCCAGAATTCTACAGATCTGCACATCTCTGTTTCGAACTGTGGCCGTCGGCCGCGTTACTCCATGCAGCGACCGACACCGACCGCCGAATGCCATTCCAACCGTCAGTCGCTTGTTACAAATACAAAACAAAGCTCGAGTACAACTCTTTCTAGCACCAGCACGCCATCATCGTACGTAATGTACCGGCGTAACAGTCGGTCTGTCGGCGTCTTTAATCCCTCCACATCTTAGTCTTCGCCGCCCAGCATTCCTCGCAATCTCACATCCGCAATTCCACGTCAACAAGGACCGACAGAAATTAAGCATAAACAGTAAATAACGTCCCACTCGAAACAATGAAGGCCACTTCAGAGATGAACATCTCAGCCAATTTGACCTTTGAATAGTGCAAGCCAAATCTTACACAGAACTTAAAACATAAACCCTACAAAACATTGGCTAAAACAAAACTACTAACACAAAAAATAATCGTAATAAAACTAAAGCCCGCTTGAGGCGCCTTATGAAACCATCCGAGCAGGAAAGGAAGGAAGCTTTCGTGGCTCGATCGAGTAGGAGGAAAATTTAAACATCATCTGGAGCTGTTCTGCTATAACTATACTGGACAGAATTCCACAGCAAAATAAACACAGACTAAGAAAATGACTAAGTAGATTTTTATGACCAATTCGACCCATCTCATTTTGCACTGTTCTTTCTATACAACCGACTGCATTGACAACCTGCCGCACAGCGACCAAAAATACACACAACCAAAAACTAAACCTAAGTCAAACTGAACCTATAGCTAAGCAGAAACACACAAAAACATGGACAAAGACTTAGAGCTAACCAAACAGGCCCTGGTTCAGTAATCATACAACATAACAAATTGATTACGAACAAATCAATATATCACGTTGTGCACAACTGTGAAACAAATGCAGCACTGAACATTTCCCCCTTTGTCCTCCAGACAAGGTCTAAACGTAGGTCATAGCTGAACCATATTTCATAATGTTTTAAACAGTCCTATTTGCGATGAAAGCGCTGAAGAATTACTGATATGTTGGCTTGCAGTTATTTTACCGGGACACAGTGTAGTTTTCAGCAGATCTGTCAGACACAAGCATACATAATGGTAACGCGTGGTATATACAGAATCATAAATGGAGCAAGAGCTGGTCTCTAAGACTCAAAAATTAAAAAAAGAACCGAAAACATGGCAGAGTGTGGTTTAATAACTGGACGATATAATGACAGCGGCCTGAGAACGCGATGACATTTGCGGCAGGTTAAATGTCCCGGCGCGGCACAGACACACAGACCACACACGAAGTTTTCACACGGCAGGTGCCCAGACCGCAGAGACCGCCGTAAAAGCCGACGCAACGCGCCAGAGACGACCAGAAACGGTTGAGACTGCGCCGACGCGCCCCAGGCCGGTCGGCGACGAGTGATGATGACGCTGAAGGCGGAGCGCCAGCCGCATATACCGACCGCTACTTGGAAACACCTGCTTACCATGATGGAGATCCGCCACGCAGAAATGAATTAAGCGAGGTGATGACTGGCTAACATGAAACTGATTTTTGTCCACCGGCACCGGCATAAAGCGCGTGCCATGCTACTGAACTCGACGCGAGTGAAAATCTGGACAACATGCCATCACTTAGTGCTCGGTTCATCTGTGCAATATCGTCCTCATACAGCGTATCTGAGACTATGAGTGCAGCATATGGGATGCATTAGCGCTTCAGATAATTTCACGGGTTTGCAGCACGAGCACATCACACAGAAGATCTTAGTATAATTACAACCTTGAATCATGTCAAGTTTCTCTGAAAGTTTATTGCGTTGTTGCAAAGCTCACACAGAGGTAAAAAAATGTGTCATCATGCGGCACTGAAATTGACAGTAATTTGCTATTTGTGGTATATGAATATGGCTTAATTTATTTTGTATAATTATTATATTCAAAGCATTTCGAATAAAAATCTCAATTTCTCTTATTTATCATGTATTCTCTGGTCGCCCTTCTTACGTCGCCTTGCACAACAGTATAGTGTTTGTTTGGCAAGGATGCCATGACTTCTTCTGTCCAAGCCAGTTACATTTTCACTTTTTGTAGCTGGTCCAGCGACAGATCCTTGTCAGTTTTCTCCGTAACTATTAATGACTTATGTTAACTTATCCGGCCACTAACAGTAATAGAATTATTTTCTCTCTCTTCTAAGCTATGTAGTTTTGACGTTTTGTTGAATAAGATAATATACGAACATTACGAAGTGATGCCGACGGATAACATAAACGACGTGAAATGACTGTATCCACACGCACGCTGAAATGAGGTTAATAATCGATGTTTAAGTGACTGCAAGTGGCCTGCTGATCCGCGGCATTAATCAACATTCAACAGTCTCTGTATAGAGAACGGTCGTACACAACGAAACACGTTCGGTCGTCGAGCATCGCTGCACGATACCATGAGCCATGACCGAGTTCTGCCACTGACACTGCATGCTGGCCGCCGCGCGCATCGGACGACGATCAGATTCCGTCATCCACAGCATGCCATCTCACAGACAATGGTTAAACCAGTCGACAGCATGCTGCGAGCAGCTGGTCAGGTCAGACACGACACTAGGTTATGCAAACATTAAGTCGCAACGGTCAGCGTGAAACATATTACACGCAACGGCAGTCTGTCGGCTTTAACTGACTGACGCTCGACTTTCGGACGTTAAAAGGCGCTGACAGCAGTTTTGACTACCCGCTAACGAACCGGAAAACGCGTCAGCTATTAGTGATGTGTCAGAAAATCGAGTTTTGGGGCAAACAAACCGTCGTATACGGTACGGTACCAGAGGGTACGGGGCAAGCGAATGGTACGACACGTGTGACAAGACAAAAACAACATGCAACGCGGCCAGCGAGGGCGCAGACTGCAGAGTGTAGAGACCCCGTAGAGACGTAGGTCTTCTGCTGCCGTATCTGGCGCGCAAAGTGAGTTTCATGAACTTATCGGCGGGCTGGGCAGGCAGCTGCTTGGTCGCATCAACGTCGTGTCACCGGAGCTCCGACAGATTTATGACTTCCACTCGTATACGACTTGGACAGAGCAAAATGACTTCCACTGCCGTCGTGGTCGCAAAACGCAATTTTAGAGCGTGAGAATGCTGCAAGTTTACGGTTGACATGATTCGCACAATGCAGGTATCGGTGGCAAGTACAGTAGGTGCATGCTGCATGATGAGTATAACGTTATCGGTCATTTGTATCTCCGCAGAATAACTGTCCTGCCCTGTCCTGTCCTGTACCACTCAGTGAAAATGAATAAATCACAGCTCGGGTCAAATGGCACATAGTACACACAAATACAATAACTTTATCAGTTATTTGTAAAGTTTGGAAAATACGTATGACAAATATATAAAGATGCTAGCTTTGAATATCAGGTTACAAGTAGCAGCATGTGAGTTACGAACGAAGGTTTTCAAGACATTTCTTTGTCGGCAACAACACAAACAGACCGGCACGACTATCAGCCGATAAGCCGACTGTTTCGCCTATCTCGTTTACCGGTAATGACGTACGGTAAGCCATGCACTGACATGCAGTCTGCTGAAAACTATTGCATCTTTCGACAAGTGCTTTTCTGCAGCTATATAGACTCGTCACCGCCGCCGAACAGCTACTTGACGACAACATGCAATGGACAGTTGCCGGTCACCCGTCGACCCGACCTCGAACGACGCTTCGATAGTCCGGTGGGTGATCCAGACCCCGATCCGACTGGCCAGCCAGTGCCACTGCAACGGCCTTGGTAGAAGCCGTACGGCGTCTGCGTCTGAAGTGACGATGTGTCTTGTTCTTCGTCAGATCGTCGACGTCTCTGCAGACGACGAGTGGTACATCGGATGACTTCGGTCGGTCGGCAGACGAAATCTGACGTGTTGTCTATAAACAGACGAGTGCAATAAATCTCTGCCGCCGTCGCCGCGCATCGATGTGTATTATATACAACGAGGACAGAAAACACCGACTTCAGGTCAGAGCAGACGCACTACAAACCGTGTTAGCATCATCTATTTCATATACGCCGCGTGTTTACATGCAGCTATCGCTTTGGTATAGTCGCTGATTTCAACGCTGCAAGTCTTAATGATCGGCGGTGTCTGATCAACTTCTATGCACTATCCATCCATCATAGTAATCGTAGTATTACTCACTATCTTTGAATACATCACGAAACCTACATCGGAGTCATAGAAAATGCATATAATGTGTTTAGCTGCTTCTGTTCTACATGTAATTATTTCTTTTCGACGAACCTGCAGCAAACACTATCGACACTGAACCGTTCACGTTAACGTATGCAAAAACCTTATCAAATATTTTTTTCCCTCACTCACTCATCAACTGTATTTGGGTTTCAAACAATTCTATGCTACGAGTCTTCCTCTCTCTCTCTCAGCTACCGCTGTTTGCTAATATTCATCTTACGTCAATGTCTTTTGTGTTTTTCAACTTCGACACTTGTGTTTCAAAAAATCATCGTAACAATTTGGTTGGTTATTCTCCATCAGTTGTTTGGTATTTGCATCGTTAAAAGAGAATGTTTTGTGCATGTGCTATAAAATAATACCAGCGCATACGTGTAAATATCGTATAAGTTATTTTCTTCGGAGAAGCAAAGATTTTCCGTGAGAGCTGACGCACGGCTCGACAGTAATTAACTCAAGCCCAGTACGATGACGGTGGGCCAAAGATGACTAAGTTACGCAACACAGAGGAAATGACGGAAAATCGACCTCTGCGGTCGTGCAATCCCACCCGGAGCTCGCGCGACGACGCAGAGCAATTACGTGGGGGTACCAATCACGCAGTGGGTTTGCCGTCGACGGCTGCGACCACCAGCAGCGCGGCTTCTCGGACGACAGACGCGGTCGATAGGATGAAACGATGCGATAAAACTCCGCGAGAGATCCGACAGTCCGAACTAGCGACGCGTGATCGGCAGAATATAGTCTGGAAGGAAGGCGGGAATCCATGGGATGTGGACTGTATAGGGGGTATGCGGCTGATTCAGCAGTTGAATGGTGAACTCTGCAGACAACGATTGACGGCGCGGAAGAACGCTCCGGTCTCATCTCAGACCTCGTCAACAGCGAATTGAACTGTGAGTCATGACGACTGAGTCATGCTATATGAACTGATAAGGTAATTAAAACTGATATCGACAAGTAGAAACAGCACTAGAACAAGAGGCCAAAATAATTTGGCGAAGGCCGCATCGACTGCAAACAATGTTCCTATTCGTTTATTACGCCAAGCGGCAGCATCACACACACATACAGCCAATGAGAAAATTTTCCCACTCTCTCTTCCCCTCGTTGTAGAGGGATTGGAACCCCTGTCTAATAAAATGTGCAATGGGTCCCCAAGAGCCTCCAACCCAAACAGGACCTTGATCCGTTCAGCCACTGCTGCACAGTGCTGCAGCGTGCGTCGACCGCAATTTTCACTGCGGCCTAAAATGAATCACTGTTATCTTGGACTTGGTAACAGCAGCGATCAGCAACTCTACCACTAGACTAAAACAGATTTTTCTATCTATCGAAATCTCATAATATGCCTAGCTGTTTGTCCGAGCGACAAACTAATACATGCAGGATTAACGCACTTGCAGAGGTACCAAGATCTATTAACAATTTACTTCAGAGAAAGCACACACGGCAAGTGCGAACCTCAGAGTCTGTATAACGTATGCATGACATTGTGATAATAATCATAAGCCTTGGCGCCCTCATAATAACTTTCACTGGAAAGCCCTATCAATTCCGTTTCATTTCACGCATTAATCGACAACTGTTATTCGGCAAATACGACATTCGGCGAAACAAACCAGCTCATTCATCAAAGATTGGTCACTGATATGGTAAATTCAGCGGTCGGCGTCCAGCTGGTCAGCCTAATGAGACTTCATGCTATGATTCTATTCCCAGAGATGCACTGGCCTCTGCTGTATATCCATAGGTTGTACGACGAATATCGACGTCTAATCGCCGACATCGTCAGTCTGTCGGTATCCCGCATTTCGGCATAAACTTCTCTGTCCGCCTCACGCCGCTCAGGCAGTTGCGAGACGTGTGGACTGGCGACGACCTTTTAGTGACCACAGGATGCGTAACCTGAGCGAAAAGTAACAGCAGTATCAGCAGCATCAGCAGCAGGCGGATATCCCTGACCTCTTCCATGGACGCTGCACGCCCCCAGCCTCTGTGATGTTGATAAGTGATAACGCACCGCCTTTACAATATTCGTTACGCAGCGACAGCTGTGCCGCAGAAAGCTTACTATATTTCACTGCAGCGCATTGACGCCTTTGTGAGTGACCAAGTCTTTCTGCATGCGACGCTGTTGAGTTGCGAATTTTATTGAAACATTCGTTGAAAAAATATCTTATCACCTCCTGGAAAAATCAACTTACAAGCTTTCAGGCTGCATGGAATGCATGAGATGCGAACTATTGTGACCGATGATCCTCTGACGTGGTTTATTTGTAATGCGCCTGCACCCTGCAATAGCCGCCACACGTATAGGTGCTGTTTGGGGTGGAGACTCCAGGTAACGCTTTCACTCACGGATTCGATACGGCCGTTGCCAAATTACTTTGGCCAGTTGTTTGCAGAGACGGGCGTAAGATAGGCCTAATGTAAGCAAATGCACGGTAATCAGTCCGCTCAAACTTGGTGAAACTTAAAAAGTGTAGCAAGAGACACTGAGTGAAACAGCAGCCAGTTTCCAATGCCTACGACGCCAGGTTAACATTGACTGGCAGCGTTGGCTTGCCAACTGGCATTAATCGCTGCCAAGTAGGCTTACATGTAAGTCACACAGATGTACCGACTATTGGCAACGCTATATCTCGACACTGTTTGTGTGCAGCCAAGACGATAAGCTAAACAATGTGACAATTAACCATGGATTGCTTCATCCGCAACAAAATAAAAGTCTTATCTGAATAGAGCAGAGTACTGCAATCAGCATAGGTCCAGCAGATATCGGCTGTACTACACGTATACAGCAAGAATGCAAGACAGTAAAGAATAGCTACAGCACAACTGTAGTCTGACACTCATCGCCGTGATAAAGCAAGATGAATATCTTGTAGAGATGACGCGATGTGCCGTTGAGCAGTAGCAGCAGCACAGAGCTTGAGGCAGAACACAGCTGTTTAACTTTAACTACAGCAGGGCGCCGTCAACAGGCAGTACTATGCACCACGACACACACCCTGATGATAACGCAGGCCACACCACCATATGACACAAGACATATGGGACGTAGAGAGCGCTATGTACCTTATGCTGGGTGAAATAATTAATCATGTGCTTAGTACAGCATAGAGCTTGTCTCTGTATACTGTATACTGCACGTACTAATATTTCACTACTAATATTTCTACTAAATTCCTATCATTACGTGTAACTGAAACTAAAAATAACCGCTCTACAGTCGAAAAAGTAACGACGCTTTCGTATCTCACCGACAACGAATTCTTACAAACAATCAGCAAACGATGCGACTGACGGGAAGCCTGCATTACTTCAATTACTTGAAAACAATCAACGTACCGTACTAATGATACTAATATAACAATTGTCTGCTATGCGCAGACCACTAGAGTTAATTACCTGCACGCCAGCTATGCTGCGAGCAGATACTGTTTTGGCGGCATCTGTCTGTCTGTATGTATGTATATATGTATGTGCGTCCGTCCGCAGAAAATCTCGAAAACTACCGGTTGACATTGATGTAAGTTGGTAGGAATATGTCCCATGATGAATGCTAGAAGTGGTTGGAAGTTGGCGAGATATCTGACCTTGACCTTTGACCTTGAGCATATTTCCGTATTTTTTCAGCTCAGGCTATACCTTTTGAATGGCTTTACCTAGCAACTTCTTTTCGGTATGGGGATACGTCTTCAACATATCTAGGTCATGGTTCAGTTTCAAGATCATGTGTCCAATGTCAAGGTCACGGCCGCGAAAAAGCGGTAGCGTGCAGCTGGTCGGAAATTGCTGGGGCTTGATCACGGGGCCACATGTCTGGAATAGCCTCCCAGGACACTTACGCGAAGAAAATATCACCTACAGCAGCTTCAGGCGTGAACTGAAAACATATTGGTTTTCTTGCAACCGGGGCGCAATGTGACATCCTGCTTAATTGCGCGTTATAAATATTCTTACTGAACTGAACTGAACAGAACTGAATATCTGTTACGATAACGCTCGAAGTAATTCTGATTTTTTGACATTTTGATCTTAACTTTTGACCTCGTATTTTTTCAATTCAAGCTCTCAGTTTTGAATGCTTTAAGCTTGCAGCTTCATTTTCAGTGTGAAGGTACATCTTTATAATACCTAGGTCAACTTCGAGTTTCAAGGTCATGGTGTGAATTTCATGGTCACGGTCACAGCGCGCACATTTGTGCCATGATTGTGCTCCCCTCGGAGGCTCGGACACAACTGAGTAACTGCAGTGACTTACATGCGAGCAGGAGTTGCGCGGCGTATGTCTGCGCAGGAGGAGCTCGACCGCTACCGACACATTTATAAACGCCGACGTCGTCGTCGTCAACTCGCCCGATGACGAGAGTTCCGTTTGACAGTATCGAGTACCTGTAGTCAAGCAACAGCAATCAATCAATCTGTCAATCAAAAATTGATCAGTTTCAGACGAGCTGAGCCTTGTAATAAAAAGCAAAAGTTACAGATGAAATACAGCACAAAACATAGTTAAAACGCATACTGGCAACATTTTAATGAACGGGGAACGCAAACGAACGTTTTAAAATAATAACTATCACAAAAGTGTTAAATAAAAAAATAGCCACGTTAAAACGAAACTTTACGCTTTACTACACTTAGTGATCGCTGACAACATGTATACAGGGTGGGCCAAAAAAGTACGCCCCTACTGCATTATCAATAAACCACATTAAAGCCTGTCAACGAAGCTAATTTTTCGTTAAATTAGAGGCCAAACAAGCACTACAATACTACAAGTTGATTAAATATTCTACGTATGACGTAATGTGCGACGTTAGTTAATGTAGTGACGCACTGACGCTGCAATATGGGTAAGTGTAAATGGTAAAATCTTAATTGAAAACTCGAGAAAAGAGAAAAATGGGGCTCGAAGAAACTGGTAAATGAATTTCCATTTAAAGATTGGTCTAGGAGTGGACTTGGTAGCTTGTAAAAACGAAATGATGCAACTGGGAGCGCTGATCGAAAGTTGGCAGCGGACGTCCCAGGTCAGCAAGAACGTCAGTCAGTCAACATCAGAAAGGTATAAGAGCTCGTTTGCAGTTAAAAAATGCTCCCGGCACCCAGAAAAGTCCAGGAGCCATTGAGCAAATCACTGCAAATCACGGGGATTGCAAGAAGTTCCGCTGTAATGTTGACTGACTTTCTCGCCCACCATAGGCCTATTGCAGCATCACTACATCAACTTTGGTCGCACATTATGTCATTCGCAGAATATGTAATCAATAGAATACTTGATATCAACTTGTAATATTATAGTGCTTGTTTGGCTTCAGATTTAACGAAAAACTAGCTTCGTTATTTATTGTCGATGATGTAGTGGCTTACTTTTTTTGGCCCACCCTGTATATATAAGGCGATTTGTGTGTATGTCAGTTTATATGTGTGTTTGTCCACTCATAACTCGAGAACGAGTACGGCGATTGTCTCCAACTTTTCAGGGTAGCTTCAGGGCATCCACGGGATGGTTTTAAGGAGTCGTGGGTAAGGGGTCAGAAAATTAACACTTTTGGGGTGAGAAAAGT
>Ga0126335_1001465_pt1 | contig 13203 bp, 9 predicted proteins | sample OlaspJWI45metaG_FD_108409 | JGI IMG/M metagenome (GOLD analysis project Ga0126335, IMG submission 108409) | Marine gutless worms symbiont microbial communities from Oahu, Hawaii - Olavius sp. 1 OAHU.JWI-45 metaG | ecosystem: Host-associated > Annelida > Digestive system > Unclassified | place... | reverse complement strand
GGTTGCCTACAGTTAGCCTAGTTCATATTGTAACACAGTGGAGTGGTTCTGGTGGGACTGAAGCCTATCTCTGTGGCCAACTGGCTTCCTTCAGTGCTTTGACGCTGTTGGTTGGGTCATCTGACCTGTAAAAATCGTCCCAGAAATGACCTATAAAGTGTCGAGTGGGACGTTAAACCTCTGCTCACTCACTCACTAGTATATGTCTCATGTATTTAAGTGATTACTTTGGCAAAGCACAAATCCTCGACTGCATGCAAAGATAGTCAGCTGTAGGTGAATTTTCTTTATGAAGCGGTCCGAAGCTGATCTCTCGAAACAACTAGCTACAGTAATATAGTAATTGCCGCATCGACGTGGCGCCATCTGGCGAATGAGTAAGGACAGTCGTTCACGTGACAGACAGACTGACAGACGCCCACACTACTGGATTATCGATTGCAATAGTCTGCATTCGATGCCACTTAATAATATTTTTACATAGAATGTTGTAGACAACTTGTATTAAATTAATTAGATCGGGTGAAATAATTTATAATAGAGCGAGTATTGTTTTTTTTTATTACCAGCACTGTGTCAAAGTTATGCTCACTGAGCAAGATGAACAAGTACCTGTCGTAGACTGATAAAGAGGCGTCAGAAGCAGACACAATCCGACAAGTAATAGAAGACAAGTCACTGGCAGCGCTACGATGCAAGCGATCAACACGTGAGCCACCTGGCGTCGTCGACCACCTCGCTTAGCGTGCAGTTCGTCGCGATGGCTATTTCTACTTCCGTTTCCGTTATCGACGACTGCAGAGCAGCGACAGACGGTCGTGAGGCCGACGACGTCGGTTATGTCTGTCGAACGCCGCACAGACCGGACGCAGCAAAACCGGAAGCAGTTGAAGTGACGACCGAGCGACGATGGAGCCAACTCGACGTCGGCGAAGTCGGCATTACCGGAAGTAGAATAGGCGTCGTTGATGCGTCGCCGCCGATCTGTTGAGAGGGTGCGCGAGCGCCGAGGTATCGGCGGTGGAGCGGATATGGAGACGGATGGACTGTGTTGGGTGGGTTTAGCGGAAACCCAGCCGAGACACGAGCACGCTGCATCGCTGGCGACCGGAACGGTAGCCACGCGGGTGCTCCAGCGTCGCTGAACGTCGCACGCTCGACAACTGAAACGCGGCGACAGCGTAAGCGTCGACGGCGGCGGAGTGATGACGTCATTTGCCGACATTGCAGGAAGTGCTCGTAGTAGATCGACTGGCGGCACTGAAGAGCAAACCCGCTGCGTCAGCGCATCGTCCACATCGTCGTCCGCGCTCTCGTCTTCGCAGTCATCAGCTGGACGACTGGCAACGACCACGTTCCGTAGCGTATCGTCGACGCGGATCGGCGCAGACCGGTAATTCATAGTGACAATATCGTCGCCGGTCACTCACTCATAAGTCGCCGTCAGCTGGTTATGTGATTATCGCGAGATATCAATTAGAGCGGCGATGACAGGAGTCGATCAAAGCGCGGGTGGTCGACGGGTCGTTGACGGCAGATGTCGCCACTGAGCGTCAATAGAGACTCACTCGGTGCCGGTAAAGATTGGAGACGACGACTGCTGCTGCATGCCGCGATCGACGACCAGTTCGTTAAATTCGTAATAGTACAGCTGTGCGATCGAGCGATTTCACGATGCTGCCGCTGCTGTTGCTGCTGCTGGTGGTAGTGGTAGCTGCGATGCGATGCGGCGTTTGTCTACGTCACATCAGACGGCTGCCCCGACGCGAGCTGCAACTTTCGTCCGCTCAAACGGTATCGCTCGACACAAAAGTCGCATTCGACCGAGTCTCGTCAGACACGGACAATTATTTTTGATCGTAGAAGCTTTGAAGTTCATCGCAGACCATGGTGGGGCACACGGGAACTGAGCCGGGAAACGGTAACGTCGTGGCAGACAAAGTTAATGACCAGTGTTCGCAAGCGTCTATAGAATACCGTAGCGTGTAACTTTAATGCTCCTGCAGTGTTGTATACAGGATAGAATTAAAATATGCAATGTCAAATTAGTTTTTTACTTACTATCAAGTGAAGTAGCGAACAGTCTACCTTTAAACAAGCACATACACTGTAATTCAACACAAAATAATGTATTCTATGTAATAATGCGTTGAGCTGTTTTAATAAGTAATAAAACAATATTGAAATAAAGCTAAACGTTTCTGGACGTGTTGTTAAAATTTAAAAAATAATAATCCAATCTTTTGTAATGTTTTTCGCAAAATTTGACATTTTTAAAGAATTTATTCAGAGTTCTGCAAAGTTAAGTCTATTGCACTTCGTTAAAAGTTAAACCATTTTTTCTCAAAGTTAATATTTTTTCAGAAAGTTACCCAATCTCTTTACACTGCTTAACTTGCTACATCTAAGTTCAGTTTCGCAAATATACAGTTAATACTTTGTCGCGAATTGAACCCAAATTTTATTCTACAGAATCATACTTACGATAAATGGACGAATACATTGCGTCCGAATGAATAGCCGGCGGGTCGAATGGTTATAAAGTGCATCTGAGTGAAAGCGCTAAGCAGCTGTGTCAGCCAATGCGACCATCGTTGATCACATCTGAAATATTGCGTATTGCCACGCCTTTAGTCAATACGCCTGAAGCCATCACAAAGCCGGGCTAATCGCCTTTCTGTGGCGTAATCTATCCGACCTCCGCGCCACGTCATTCACAATCGCAGACATCGAAATAACAGACCCATTAGTGGCTGGTTTATTCTAACTGCTCTCTTAGGTATACGAGCGGACAAAGGAGTTTTTGTGGGCTGCACGATGGCGCTGTGTTTTAGCGAGCCGCCCAACCGCCGATATGAAGTTGAACAGTATAGTGCCACACGACATCAATTATGACCGCAAATTGCATCTTTCTTCAGTTGCACACTGGCAATCATTTATCTGTTTTTGGAAGTTTTAGATAAAGCTCCTTCTAAAGCATATACACAAACACGCAATGAAGCAAAGCGCGGTATTTTGGTAAGACAAATCTCTCTATTTGTCTTTTTATACTATGCCCTATACAAACGGCTAATTGCAACATGATCTATTGGTTCCATAATTCAAGTTTTCTTGCGTCAAATATATTATACCAAGGCCAAGGTTATGATGGTGTCACTCAAAACACCCTAAATATTGGATGCACCCAGAACTGAAACTGATAAAGCTTACTGTCGTTATACTTGCTTAATGAATACACAGATTAAACAACTACTGACCTAGTTTACTGGTCACTTTACGGAGTATAGGCCTACTACTGCTTATAGCAGTACCCGTAAATGTTTTTGAGATCAGTCAAGAGCGAATAAAAGAGTTTTTGGTATTATACACAAAGACGTGCATTTTCTCTGCACAGACGAGACAGAGTAAACACCCGTTATTTTATTAAACGCAATATTACGAGATTAGCAGATAAGTTAGCTGTCGCAGCTACCGTAATCAACGCCTTCAATCTGATTGATGATTCTAAATTACAAAGCACAGTATATCCGATAATGGTTTATCCGTTAATTCATCCGTCAAGCTGTCACTCACGCAGTGTCAAAATAACGACGCATACAGAATAATCAAATCTTTCTGGCTGTTTCGGTTGAATACAAAGTAGGTATTGCGCTATTCTAACAAGTTATTCTCGCCGCGGACGTTAAGTCGCCAAAAGTCACCGTGGAGCGGCGCAACGGTCCCCGACCATGCAATGATGCTGACGATGGACGTTTAGTACAAATGAAGAATAACAAATTCTCCAACTTTAACTAAAATGTTGCTGTGTCTCAAAATGACTTTGAATGACTTTTGATGCACGTCATTATGCTTGTGCCAAAGTTGCAAAATGTTTGCATAGCTATGAAGCGGCGTAACGTTGGCGAATTTTCACATTTTATGTTAAATATTTGCAAAATAATGTGGAAAGTCAAGCGCTGTCTCAGCAACAGAACATCCAAGCTTCGTGTTAAAAATCTGATTCCAGAGTCATAGGCTTATAAAACAGCGTCATTACAAAGCCTTGTCTAACACTGACATCAATATTGCATAAATGTCACAACTACAGACAGGATGATTATCGGCAACACCGCTCATAAAATTTCTGGCCTTAGGCACTGTGTCTATTTTTGTTATAGTCGATTGTCTGGTCATCTTCTGATACACGTTAAGCCACGTTCGCGTACGTATACCATTAGACGTTTAACGTCACTGTACAGTGTATAGGCCTACATGTATTTTTTAGACTTCATGAGCAAACGCAGAGTGTCAAATGCACTAGGCTTCAGAGACGCTGCAGGTATGATGATTAAACTGACAGTATGTCGATACGAACTGCAACAGTGTATCGCCACCTAGTAAATGCAGTTAAAAACGTACTGCCAGCGTAACCAACCAGTCGCTGATTTTTGAACTCAGCTGCTGGTGACAGCGACTACGCATGATATAATGGTAAAATAGAGTCTTTAAATATCTGATTCATAATCGGACGCATCCGTTTATATCGCAGCGACTTCACAGTAATACTATACATGTATACACAGTGGTCCATAAAAACGTGACATTTTATATTTCACTATAACTTTGGCTAATGTTATCACATTTTTATAATTTTTATATCGTTTTAATCGTTAATAAATTCTAAATATGCGACGATATTAAAATTTACCGAAGCGGTTATTCAGGTTGTACTGGTTCTACGTGTCCAAATTTTCTGTTATATGCACGACGCGGCTTGAAACGAAGAACTGCATTTTGTACACTTAGTATTTTCTTCTTGGCGTCTCTGCTACTTTTCTACAGAAAGTTTGCGTCGAGGTGAAAAATGTCCGAGGTCGTCCACGGTCATGATCTGCATCGAATAGATGTACCCAGCTGCCAAGAGTGCATAGATCAATCAGACGGTGGAGTTACGTCGAGTTTCGCGTTCTACACTGGCCGGCCATCGTACATGTGTGGAACAGTCAGCCATCTGCTCTGCAACAGCTTTTTACTGATCACGTTCGAGCGGCTAAATTATAATCTTTTCGAAAAGTGGCCAGACACTGAACTATGGTAATGGTGATCAGGCGCCGTTTTTGCAAATTAAGCTTCTGGCACTAGTACCGTCGACTAATATTTGAATTTCCTCCTTCCTTACTTATTTTATAATGCACTTGTCCACGGTTATTCACGTTGCAATTTTACCAAATTTTACCAGTCTTAAACCATTTTCATTTACAATGAGTTCGTTGCGAAACTAAACAGCATTGTTTCAGCACAAATCGTTTCTGTAACTTTCGCTATGGTGACATAAGAAGCATGACTCGATATTGGCACTCGCTCGCTCGCGTGCTGTCATGACACCGGCACGGCGGCATTGCAGTGTGGCACTGGCGTAGGCTAATATAAAAAAACTATACGACGACGACGAAATACGAAAGACGAAAGACGCTTGCGACGAGATGGCAAGCGTGGGGCGCTCGCAGCGTCACCAGTTGCTGCAGCTGGCGACTACGATCAACATAATAATGATGAGTAGGAAGTAATTGTTGGCCGCAGCCGCCGCGCAGCCGAGGAATACGTATATCATTACTACGCACATTGCAGTGTCCGTTGGAGATGCGCCGGTCGCTATTCCAGTGACCGAACAACAACGTTTTATCGACAGTGACATGCTACAGAAACTAAATTACATATATAATAGACAGTAATCAAAATGTTGCTACAAAGTCCAGACCGGAAAGCAACTTTTTAAAGAAACTTGACTTTTATTTGCGAATTTTGCTGCGTTTAATGCATTACTTTTGCATTTTTATAAAATTTTGTTGATCTGTGTAAAATGTCAAGCACTGAAATTACAAGTAATACCGAGTGCATCCAAGAGCTCTGTTTGATGCAGTTTAAAGCCACTGGATGAAACAAGACAAGCATTAACTTGTTGACTTTTAACATATTTTTATAATCGGACCTATGTTCCACAAATGATAATTTTTTATTTGATAATGTCTTCCTTTGTTAACGTTTAAAAGGGTACTTCAGTTTCCATTTGCCATTTTTGAAAAATAAAAAATACAATAAAAAATTATTTTTAAACATATGCATATGCTCAATAATTACAAAAAAATCTAAACGCATTTCCTTCGTCCAAGACGTCGAAAATACGTCTAAAAATTTATTAAATCAATTTGGATTTTTAAAAATGCACTTTTATCACAATACAGAAATTTTAATTATGGCGTTTAGCTGCATTTTGGGCTTTGTTTATTATTTGCGAATATAGACAATGATCTTCCAGCCGACGACCCCGCTCCTCCAATCTTTAATAACTATTTGCCTGTGTTCGCCTTTGCACATTTTTAAATCAATTTTTTCTTATAGAATAGATTTGTGTAAGTGCTGAAAATGGTGTTGTCGTACTGTCTGCGATAATAGAATAACTGCATTATGCATGAGCATAAAATTACAGCTCTGTAGTATTTAAATATTTAAATTATTTTCGTGACTGCCCAGCTCTAGCACGGATCCAGTCAGTGTGGGACTCGTAACACCGTTAGTCGGTGCACATTGGTTAACGAGATCATTAGCAGAGATGGTTTATTGGCTATCTGCACTATTGGTTGCATGTCTCTCGTCTCTACTGCTGGTACAGCTTTTACGCTTGCGTTCGCCTTACGCATTATGGTGGAACGGTTAAGGAAAATCAGGACTAACGGCACATAAGACCGACATAAGCGTCGTACTGGCATCGCTGCCTACATATCGCCTGTGGAGCATATCCACTGCACGCGTAGCCTGGTAGAAAATATCGGGGGTCACATAAAGAAAGTAAGTGATAGCAGGTTTTAAGCGTCGTTTCCACGTACGCTGTGCTCATTATCGCCACAGCTCGCAGCGCAGCGTAGGTGTGTAAACGACCCTTTAATGTCCCGCTCGATACATTAGGTCATCTCGAGAGGATCCACCCCGGCAAGTTACTTGACCGGTGCAAACCAAAATGTCACACGAAGCAAGTTTTAACTAATATGCTAGAACCACACAGTTTAGTGCGACAATATCCAGGATTTCAAGATAAAAGATCAAAAACAGCGAAAGATGAGAAGTAGGTTCTAACGGCATCCGGTTCAAAGATTCATAGGCCCGTAGTGGACAGCGACAAACTGAGATATAAAAGAAAGCGATGTTTCCTCTTTTTGCCCCAGTTCCCAATGACGCAGGTTGATGCTGTTATTGACGAGCGCGATTATAAAGACTTCATAAACGATTCGCTCCAAAGCCATGTAAACACGTATCGCTAAGTTGTCTTGATATTTTCTTGAAGATGCGACAACCACGCAAACATTACGACTGAACTGGGACGCGTTACGACGATTTCGTGCGAACCAAGTTGAAAGCGGGCGAAGACAGCTAATGGTCCGTATTATCCAGCATATGATAATAACATACCCAAAGATCGATAGATACTTATTACTCTAGCCCTTGTCACGGATTTACTACGATATTATAACTTTTGAGTCAAGTGGCGCTTTCCCAAGACTCGGCAGCAGGTTACGTGATGCAACGTAGGCCTAACGAAAAGAGAGAGTAGCAGTCGTTAACTCTTATAATAGCAGTCAATTTTTTACTTACACGCCAGTTATGCTGCGAGCAGGTATTGTTTTGGCGGTGTCTGTCTGTGCGTCTGTTTGTCTGCTGTCTGCACAAAATCTCGAAAACTACCGGTCGGAAATTGATGTAATTTGGCAGGAATAGGTCCCATGGTAAACGCTAAAAGTGTTTGGAAGTTAGTAACATTTGACCTTGACTTTCGACCTTGAAAACTATTTTCGTATTTTTCAGCTCAGGCTATACCTTTTGAATGGCTTTACTTAGCAACCTCATTTTCGGTATGGAGATACATCTTTAGAATATCTAGGTCACAGTTCACTTTCAAAGTCATGGGTCTAAGGTCAAGGTCACGGCAGCGAAAAAGCGGTAGCGGGCAACTCAAAAACTACTGGTCAGAAATTGCTGGGGCTTGATCGAAATATCTGTTACGCTAAAGCTCAAAGTAATTCGAGGCTTTTGACGCTTTGACCTTGATTTTTAACCCTGAGACATATTTTCGAGTTTCTTCAATTCAAGCTCTTAGTTTCAAATGCTCTTAGTTTAAATGCCTTAAGCTAGCAGCTTCATTTTCAGTGTGAAGGTACGCTTTCAGACTGTCACCTTCGAGTTTCAAGGTCATCTGGTTTATCTCAAGGTCACGGTGTCGCAAATCAGCGGCAGCGCGCAGGTTTGTGCTTCTCTCGTACACAGCTAAACTCTTTCTATCCTGCCTCGTCAATCGTATAGTCTCTTAAGTCTTGCGATGACTGTTTAAGCATGACTCACGCAGTGCAGTCCTCGATGTCGATTTCTTTCGGCGAAGCCTTCAATAACAGCCTTAACAGGGGGAATGCTGCATTTTATTGCCCACATGCCATTTATATCCGTGTTTATTAACATTATTACTAGCTACTTTCAGTTGAGTTGAATGCATTTGAGTTCTATGTAGTTTATGCTACACATTCGTTTTTAAGCTGCATCGAATGCATGACATGCAGACTATTGTTACCGATGTTCGCGGTGTCTGTCTGTCAGTCTATCTGTCACGCGACTCAACCCGACTTAACTGTACGGGGGTCATTCGGTGTCACTTTGGCCTCTTGTTCTCTCTGTTATCTGATACACACGAATGAAATATTGAATGCATGATAGGTCACATTGGTACGTTTCTGTCTTCTTTTATGTGCTTCCTATAAGGGGTTAATGTTGACGTCGATCTCCGCTCGTCGCAGACTCTTGACAGATCAAAAGATCCTCGTCACAGAACTTGGACGCGACGCCAAGACGATGATCGCCTGTCGTCGTGGAGACCGCCATGGCAAGGCCAGACCACCCACGTCGGGTACCAAGCATTGCAGTCAATTCAGTGTCATAGCCTTCGACGACACTTCTCTGTCGTCCGTCGCCGCCCGCTGCCCAAGTGATATTAGGCTCTCGGTCGACTTAAGGCGATTTATGGCCGGCTGTCGACTTGTTCAGCTTCAGCGATCACACACTCGACGAGACGAGACTAGGCGCTCGGAGGATCGGCGTCCGTGGCGTCAAACCGTTCAATCATCGGGATGTCGATGAACGTGACGACCGGCGACAAACAAGCCAAGCGCGCAAAGGGTTCGATATCGCCGAAAGTTGGTGTAGGCAGCGTAACGATCGTGCAACTTCGCTTCTGGGTGTGATTTGCAGTGATGTTCTGAGTCGGATAAGATGACTGAAAGTGTATGACTGTTACTCGTTGGCGTACAAGGTTAGTTATGCTAAAAATCATCAAGCGTTGGACTTGAAACTTCAGTGTCCAATTGCTGAATGGCCCTAAGAAATTTTCGACGATTATTTCCTATATTACTATTAGTGATCTACACCGTACAGCACGTCAAGACATTACGTGTGCTACTTACATTCGGACAATCAGTGTGTCAGTGTGTGGTGTGAACTCTGCAAGAAAAAAAATGACGGTGTCGTATTACAAAAATAGTTTCCTTGCTATTAGTGAAGCTAGAAAATTACTGCGCTATCTGCAAATGTCTAGCTGCCTCAGAACGAAATTCGAAAAAAAATATTTTCATCACATCAAATCAAACCCCTTGAATTTTTTATACGAAAAACTATTAAGCTACGTTGTGAAAACTTTTCAATAAAAATACTCTGCAGAGTGCGATAGATTCATTAAATCATCATATCATCTTTGGGTGTTCGTTTTGCACTGAACTCATACTGATGCAATTTCGTGTTTATATAAGGGCTTTAATAATTAAAATGTAAAATAATCTTTTATAATTTTTGGCCGGTACAAACAATTTAGGCCTATTTGTAGCAACTGTCTGCAATTGACATGCAAGTAGTACGTTGCTAATTGTGCAGCATTAAATACTTTCATTGATTTCTTTTCATTTTGTGTCATCAATTTTTGTGCTCTCACTGCTAGTTCATCCGTCTTCACGCATAAGCGAGAAATGAAATTTCTGCCGGCAGTATCAGTTTGCTACACGGAGTGGTCGACTAAAGAAAAATCAAAATAAAAGTGGAATAAAAGGAGCACTCGGTAGCCACGTCAACCATGGCGGCTGCGTTTTATCACTGTCCGAACGACTCTACTATCGTAATAGCGTCGCAATCGCACTGATTGCAGAGCACTGCCCTATGACCCATCGCGTGAGCAGCTGAGCAAGCCGCTCGCTATGGCCAACTTCATTGGCTTGGCGGGATGCCCACTAGCACAAACGTTATCACGAAACGAATTCTGGAGTAGCTGAGCATCGTTTGACGACATTTTCGCCCGCCACTATAGAGCTGAAAAGTTCTCAACTTCTTTCACCGCGCATCTCTTGCACAAATCATAAGCTTGCGTTAAACTTGAAGCAAAGACAAGTGAGGCATCACTTGTATTGTGTATTAAAGTATCATAGTGAGCCCTGCACAAACTTGGAGTATACAACTTTTAGTATTGCCTGTTAGCCGCCGGTAACCAAGTTGCCAGAGGCTATATACTTCTTAACCTCTAAATCTTCTTCTTTTTCGTCACCCGCCTTTCATGTGGCCAAACGGCCAATCCACGCCGGATAAAAAGTATACCGACGCTTAGAACCTAGGTGTCGCAACAAAAACATCCCCGCAGACATCTCCACTAGCTCTTCCCTATTTTTACAGGAGGCCAAAAAGTTGGCAAATTTTGCCCCGATTTTCGACCCAACTCGCATTCCAAGCGAAAATGCATGTGCTGAGAACGGAGCAATATATCAAAAATACGAAAAATGCAGAGGATGCGTCGATGATAAAACTAAACAGTGGCCAAGAGAGTTCCTATCCCTCCCCAATTTTTACAGGGGATCAAAAAACCGATTTTGCCCAATTTCCCCAAATTTTACCATTTTAGGGGCTCTTGTCTCCGAACAAAGCAACAGATCAAAAATCTAAAACATTCCTTGATAACTACGATGTATGTCCTATAACAGACACCGTAAAGCTCGGTCCCCCCAACTCCAAGATCCACGCGGTATAAATGGGCCCCCCAAAAATAACCTACTTAATTTGAGCATATTGCCCGCCTGTCGATAGGTCCTGTATAGTCAAAGGCATCTCAGATATTGGGCCCTAGGCCACGTTTAAAACATCTACTTAGACTTCTCATCCATCCCTCACAGAATTTTAACAGGAGGAGGTAAAATTTGAAAAAAATTGACTTCATTTTTTGACAAAATTCGCATTTGAGTCACCCTCCTTCCGAAAGCGAGCAACATGTCGCAAATCTTAAACCTGCATTAAAAGCTCCAATGACTACCCTATTATCTCTGAGAATTTAGGGCAGACCCGTCCAACCAACTCTGAGATTACGAGGCCAGAGTGGGGGCACCCTAAAACACGAAATTTGTTAAATCGACAATATCTCAACCGTGCGTTGGCCTTTTGTGCTAGACGGCATGCAAAAACTACGTCAAAGAGACGTGGCCCAGTTTACGCGACCTACATTTTAAATTTGCGGACCGCTGTGAATAACTCTGAAACAGACGACAAGCGTTAGTAGTAACTGAACTCATGTCAGCCAGCATCAACGACTATTGCCTCGACCGCAGACGGCGACACGGACTCCACCGCCTAAAGACGCTAACAAACTGTCATCAACATAGCTACGTGCCATCAGCACATGTACGTCCTTCTGCGCTATGATACGCAGTGAAGCTTGACTCACCGATACACCGTAATATATTACTTACTTAACTCGTGATGGATGTCGTTTAATTTACAGGCAGGTCACGTGACTTAGGTCACGCCCCACTGACCTGATCCAAAAATATCGGGGTCCGTGTATTAAAAATTTGGGCGCCGTCCGTCGTCTTGGATTCGATGCTAAGTGGGTTTTCGAAATTCCGCTTTTTTCCCGGAACTACGGAGTACCATCGTGTGAAATTTGAACGCAATCTATTAGGTGCGGCTCAGTTAGATCGATGTAACCGTTTTTCAAATTGTCGCACTGTAGGGACCCCGATTGGGACAATGGATCTCAGAGTTGGGGGCCTTAGCTGCACGGGGTCTGCGGCAGATGAGAGCCCAGGCATCGGCGCTATACACTATTGCTTTAGATTTTTGAACTTTTGCTCTGCTGTTAGATCACAGCGCTCGGAAGGCGAGTGGAGTCGAAAAACGGGGCAAAATTTCGCACTTTTTCATCCCCTGTAAAAAACAGGAGAGGGTTGGTGGAGATGTCTGTACGAATTATTGGTGCCACACATAGGTTCTAAGCACAGGTATACTTTTTACCCGGTGGCGATCGGCGGTCTGGTCATACGTTGGACGGTTGACTAAAAACAGAAGGACCGTCGGCAAAACGTATAGCCTCTGGCAACTTTGTTGCCAGCGGCTTAATAATATTATGGTGTATCAGTAAGTCATGCTTCACTGCGCATCATAACGCATGAGCACGTGCGTGTAATCATGTTGCTGCGTACTGCGATTTAGGATGCCGGATGTTTTGGGCGCCCCGAGCCGGCGGCTATAAGTGGCAATACATCTTAATTGCCACATTTTCTAGTATGTTTTATGTTTGTGTTCTTAGTGTTCTTGTCATGTATCGCTGTGCTACCGTTTATTGTATTGATGTGCGTTTGTCGCATCTTAATAAACATTACTTACTTTCTTAATTTCTTACTTACAAACAAAATCTGTAAAAAGTGGTCAATAATGCGAGTAATTTGGATGGATGATATATGAAACAAAAATGGAAATAGTTCTATCAGTATTATGTAGTAAAAAAGTTTGATGATATGTTCAGTCTCTTTGACAAGGCTCACAAGTGTGACTGTGATGGATAGAATTGCCAAAGTATGCAGTTCGACAGTCTGCGAAGACAGAATGTGGAATTGTGAATACCCTCCAGATGTAACGACAATGCTGTAAATGATAACCGTGGCGACTGGCGAATCAAAAGCTCGAATGTCATGGAAGTTCAACTGTTGTATTATTTTACTCACGTTCTTGTGAGCTGCTACTGTGGCTCACACACAACATGACCACCCGCCCGCCGTGATACAGCAGCTGAGATTAGATTTGCTGACACCCATAATAACAACTTAGCGGACTATACACTGCGGAAACATTCGTCAGACAGGCACCGCGTTCTTGACATCT
>Ga0126335_1001464_pt1 | contig 13204 bp, 6 predicted proteins | sample OlaspJWI45metaG_FD_108409 | JGI IMG/M metagenome (GOLD analysis project Ga0126335, IMG submission 108409) | Marine gutless worms symbiont microbial communities from Oahu, Hawaii - Olavius sp. 1 OAHU.JWI-45 metaG | ecosystem: Host-associated > Annelida > Digestive system > Unclassified | place... | reverse complement strand
GGACAAATCATCATGCTGTAGGCCTAACTTGTCATGATGTTTTCATCTGTCTACCGTTATGAAAACTTTCCAACAGTACCACACATTTATATTCAATGCACTTATACACACGCGTGGTCGTAACAGTCTCCGGACCACGGCACTCACTAATGACTTGACGGTCCCTTAAGGTGTTTAGTAGTACCGCTTGCTATCGTTTTTAAGTGCAAAAAATGGGGGTTTCCAGCACCGGGGGTATCGGACACCTTTACCAATGCAGCAATTAGGATGTATTGCCACTTCTAGCCGCCGGCTCGGGGCGTTCCAAAACATCCGTCATCCTAAATCGCAGTACGCAACAAGTTAACATTGTTACACGCACGTGCTCATGTGCCGTGTAACAAATTTTCGAAACACTGAAAATTCTCTGGAAGCATTCTTCATACTGGGCATAGCTCGGACCCAATTTTACCATGGTCGCCACTTGAGTCACCTGTAATCTTACGAACATGGTTACAATGGTACGACCATGGAAATATCGCAGTTGTAAAATTTTCATGGTCATACCGTGGTAACCGTGGTCAAAGCGATTGAATAAAACAAGCGTGGCAACTCCGCCTCATGGGGTGGTGGCCACCTGGTGGCCAGCGACGGAACTATAGTCATTGGGACCCCTCTCTTATCTCAGGAATGGCTGAAGCTAGAGACTTCAAGTTTTGTGTGCATATAGGTGCCTAACCAAAAAAATTTGCAAATTAGGTCAAACGAGGTCGAGGGACGTTTTAGAACGTGGGGTCCCAAATTTCAAAAGTATAGGTCACATTTTGGTTAGGGCCCCTAGATATCTATATGCACCAAAATTGAAGTTTCTAGCTTCACCCGTTCTTGAGATATGAGGGGGATCCCAGTGATGCTTTACAGTTCTGTCACAGGCCCCCATGTGGCTAATGAGGCAGAGTGGCTAGGCTGGTTTTTATATTCAGTGGCTTTGCAATGGTTTTACAAGTATACATGTAGATAACTCAAGGTGCGACCGTTGTAAAATTACCATAGTTGTACCATGGTACCATGGTATTTTGGGATCCGGAAAGTATCATATACCTCGGAACGTTGTTTATGAGTCTCCAACATGTACGATCGTGTAGCGCTGTGCGTATGTCTGTAGGATGTTCGCTGTGAACGTCAAGGGCGTCGTGGCTGTCACACAGGTTCATTGAAACTTATATAAGCTACCATCAATTTTGTGCATGAACGTAATGTGAAGATGATGAGTTACAACCAAGGCTGTATAAATGACTGATTTTGATAATAATAATAATTTGACGATTTGTTCTTAAGCCCCGGGATCTATACCACCGCATATTAGGTCATTATTAATAATACTAACAGTTAGACGATGAGGCGGTTCGCGTGACAGTAGCACTTTGTCTGGGCTTCGGGGCCCCTCACAACAAATCGTCACAAAGGCCCTCGTGGCGATGCAGAACCAAGCCTAAGCCTTGTACAAGTACGTTTTCAACGAATGCCTAAAACTGTCAAGTGAGATGAACGGGTGGCGAAGCTTAGACAAAGTGTTCCAAGCTGCCGGACCAGATGCAGAGAACGCTCGAGGACCGAACGTAGATGTCAGTGTTCTTGGTACCACCAGCTGGTTGTCGTCAGCCATTGGAGCCGAGACTGACCCGAGACAGCGGAAGTCGGTACACAGAGTCGGGTGAGGTACGCCGGCGCTCGTCCTAACAAACATTTGTACGTGAGCAGGTATAGTTTGTCACTCGCTGTGGATAGCTGAGCCAGTGTAATGAGTTGTGCATCAATGCAGTCACTCATGCAGTCCAGTTACAAGACGAGCATTCGCTTTTAGAACATCGTCTATTGTAACCAAAAACACAGTTTTAATGTAAAATTTATCATAGCAAAATTTTGCGTTTTATGTTGCTCTACAAGAAAAATACTTGCAACTTGTTAGGGTCTAGTACATTTTTATGCTTCTGCTGCCTATACAGTGCCAGAAGCATCATGTTTTCTGGAGTGCGCTCTCTGTCCGTGATTCTGACGCGTTGTGCCAACTCCCAGCTACAGCGTTACTGACAAACTTGCACCGACCAATCACGTTTGGCTACTCTGTGCAGCTTCTTCTCCGGCCGGTGTAGAATGGTGACTCGATAGCGCAGTGGTTAGCGTCGTGGCTTGCGACCCAAGAGGTCACAAGTTCGATGCTAGGCCCCGTGTTGCGTGTAGCAGGTGCGGACTAGCTTCGTACACTCACTTGCCCAATGAGGCGTGACAGATTAATAGCTGCGATATTTGTCACGTAGCGGTCCTGGGCAAACTCTTTACTCACCATTGTGGTGCGTAGGCCAACTCAGCCTTCCATCCCTCCAAGGTTGGCAACTGAGGACCAGCTTAGGCTGGATATGGAAAGACATTTGTGGTTAATGCGCGGATTGCAGGTAAAACTGTGTGATTCCTCAACAATGCGTGCCATAACTGGGTGCTTCTGTGATGAGGTTGCCTCACAAAGAAGCGTTGTATCAAAGTCTCTTCTACCTGTTCGTTTACCTGTACAGGTGATTGCGGGAGACATGATAAAGCGGCAGTGTCTAGGTGTTATAGTCAATGTCTCGTCTATCATGTCGCAATGTGCAAGAGAGCGCTCGCTGGCCTACAACGCTTCCAAGGGTGCTCTCGATCAGCTGACGCGATCCATGGTCGTAGAGCTTGGACCTAGTCAGGTGACACTGTCCAGTGTCGTCTATTATCCAGGCTTCGTCTTGTGGCTCAGATATGCTTGTAATTTTAACTTAGGATAATAATTGTAGCCTACACCGCGTGCACAGTATGAAAAATAGACATTTTTCTGAATATTCAACGTATCATTTAGTCATCATGATTTAAGTTTGAAAAAAATGAAAGTTCTGACAAAATGGCGTCATGGTTGTAGTTTTAAAGCAATTTTTACAGATTAATTGTGTTATCTTCTGGTAATGCCTATTATTAGCAAAATGTGGGAAATATGAAAAATTTCACAAATGTGTTGTTTATTATTAAAAAGTAAGAACATACTAAACGTTCATGTTAACTGTGATTAGATACGCGTGAATTCAGTGCATCCAACTCTGATCAAAGCGGAGAATACAAAAGAAGTTTGGTCAGTTGCTGAAAGCATTGAACCGATCAATCAGAGAACGCCACTACGTAGAATTGTCGGTAGGAAAATGCACTCTTTGCTACTGTCTAACGCAAATTTATTTAACCTATTTGTTTTAAAAATTTAAATTACAGTAAATTTAAATTACAGCTTGTAATTCTGCCGTAACGGCAACACGTCTCGATATGCCCGCCTGTATTGGCGAAAGGAGGCCTGTTGGACATTGCGTATAGCCTACATGCTTGCGTGCTTTTGTGATCGGTTGGCGAGTGAGCGGCAATGGCTGCTTAAGTTAAATGTAGAAAAGTGCTGTAGTATGAAAGGGTAGATTTTGTTTGTGATCTGGGAGTGAGATTTGACACAAAGCTAGCCTGTTTAGACCATATGAATGAAAAAGTGGACAAAGCCTATAGTATGTCAGGTATCATTAAAAAAAACGAGCGAGACCTATTTTCGTAACGTATTGGTTCTCGAGAAATTGAGGGAAGTCTCGGTCTCGTCTCGTTCTAAAAGTCAAACGCCTCGGTACCGTCTCGGTCTCGTGCTCTAACGTCTCGTTTGCAAGCCACTTCACGTTATTATTTCCAGGTTTTTCACTTATTGCAACAGCTAATCGTTTTGAAATTCGATTGAAGTCGTCCAAAATTATATTTACTTACTATCAAGATTGCATCAAGAATTACAACTGTTAATGCCTGTTTACATGGTACATCGACATATTACTCAACACCACTGTATATCTTGAATGCATGAATTCATAAAGCATTGAAAAACTAGCCATAGTAACACAAGCCAAAAGGTCTTGATAAGCGTCTCGGTCTCGGCCTAGCAAGCCTAAAGCAAGGTCTCAGTCTCGTACACTAGGGTCTCATTTACATCCCTAGGATAAGCACTCTTTTGTTTCTGTGCTGAATTTCATATTATCTCTAACAGTGAAATTTTTTAAAAGTTGCTAATCAGTTAAGGTTTGACAACTTCGCCAATCACTGCCTTCAGTTGGGGTTCCAGAATGATGTTGTGTTCACGATGTAGCATTTCTGCTCGGACTTGTGTGGTGCAACTATGCTGTTATGTGGTCTGACAGAGACACGCGAAGTTACAGACACAATCATGTTTCTGCTCAGTGACAAAGCCAGCGGCATACACGGTGCCTTTATGCCTGTCGACGGCGGTATTTGGCAAGCCGCAGTTAGTGGCATTTGGCCTTGATGTATCTAGTCAACCCTTTTAGCAGCTCTAACACTGACATTGATACTATCCACTGCCTAATGTACAACAACTGACAATGGTAATGCAAGGTGTTTCAAGTTTATTTGTGAAGCTGACCTAGTATAAGTCTATCAGATAGCCTAAATGTTAGTCTCGGTCTCGTCTCGTTCTAAAAGTCAAACGCCTCAGTATTGTCTCGGTCTCGTGCCATAACGTCTCGTTTGCAAGCCAAGCTGTTGTGCAAGCTGTTGGTGACCGAGTGTTCGCTGCTGCCGGTCCGACACTCTGGAACAGTCTGCCACACATTACTCTGTGTCACTGACATCATTCTGCCGGAAACTGAAAACTTTTTTGTTTTCTATATCATTTCCATGACTATATTTTTATTTTTACTGGTCCTTGAAGTTTGTACTTAGGCCAATGTAAACATTTCTTATGTATGTATGTATGCAAATGTGACAAATCATGCCAGCTGAGGCCGTCGTGTGGTCGTTGCCTTAGGTAGCTAACTTGCATTCACTGCTTGTGGCTCAGGGCGCCAACAGAGACAAGGATTGTAATTAAGAGGAATGATTGTTGTGCAGACCACTATGCCACTATTGATGGCGGTTGTGGTCGATTGTAACAGGCCGCAGCTCGTGCACTCAATGCAGCCTAGTAACTAGGGCTGCCGCGAGTACTCAAGTACTACTGGAGTAGTAAACTACTCGAGTAATTTTTTTACTAGAGTACTCGTTAATTTCTATTTGCGGTTGCAATTTCCATTTTCAGTTGCAGTTTTTTTGCAGTCAGTTGATGAATTGTTGGAATTTATGGAAACTTGGAGCTTCGCAATTTCATTTGCAACTTGCCAGCCTGGAAATATTTCTGAATATATACATGTAGATGGGGTGCTACGCAGCCAGCAGCAGGGCTAAAGGCTAAAGCCAGTGCACCACGGACCAGCGGTACGGTACCATCGATGCGACGTCAGTTTTTTTACTTACTGACTGCCAGATTGAATGAAGTGAATGATGCTCGGAATCATTTTGATTTAAATGAAAACAGGAACAAAGTGACATGTAAAGACTACAAAGGAGGACTAAAGTAAAAGCCCTCATAAAATACGAGGTTGGAAAATCACGCTTGTTCAAGGCCCTGACCCTTCGGGCCCCAGGTACGCTGACCCACCACCGCTTCTTCGTCATTCGCAGCTTGTATGAAAGTACTTCCGGTATTAACGAGTACTCGAGTAGAAAACTACTCGTTAGCGGCAGCCCTACCAGCAACACAGAATCTAGACAGGCTGTGCTAATAATAATGGTAATGGTCACCCTCTCCCCTATGGCCTACTTAGCTGTTAACTTACATGACTGGCAATATGTTATTGTGGAGATCCCAAAAATTACCAAAAACAGCTTTGAAACAAGAATATAACTTTATACAGGTACAAACTATGCAACAATGACGGTAAAACATGTGCAAAACGGCAAAATCGCGTATGGCCTGTGATTGGTCCGGTAAACGGGCCCAGTGATTGGACAAATTCAATCTTTATTTGACGCAGGATCCGTCGTATAGGAATACAGTAACTACAGGCGAGACCTATTTCTCCACATAAGCCTAAACCATACCTAAAACGACGGCAGAATACGGTAAATATGGCTCACTACAGTGTCCACAGGAAATACTAACAGGTAAACCGGGAAAAAGGAGTATAACGTAGTATAAAACCGAGAATCTCGCCCAAAATACGTAGCTAGGGACAAGCAGCAGGTGCAGAGCAGCAGACGCGTCATGGAAAACTATGTATAGCAGAGGACCGCGCAGACACGGACTGCTGGTGTTGTCTGTCGGACAGCGAACGGTCGGTGATGCCTGGCGTCAGTCGTCGTAGCAATCAGTGCTTGAACTGGATGTGGTCAGCGTATCATTCGTCAGACATCTCACGGCAGTGTCACCATGTGGCGAAAAACACAGTAGAACGACTCAGCGGACTAGCACCAGGTCTTCGCCAGTCGTATCACTCAGTGACTGACTCCTACTCTCACCGCCAGTCTCCAAACGATCCCTCACAGCACACACTACACGAACTCCGAGCTCGGCGTCTCTCCAAGACTCACAGCACTGTTGGACTTCACTCAACAAAGCCTGACTGACAGTGTCGAAAAAATTGCGCCCGAGTTTGAAACACAGTAGCGGTCACGTGACTTCTAGTCACCGGCCAGTAAACAGAACAGGTCAATCAGGTCAGCACAGCCGGTAAACTGGGCTGGCTCGGCAGTGATGTGGCGGCACGGCATACAGGTACAATCAATAACTGGTACGAAGAAACACGCATACATCACCAACATTATGCTAAAAATAGCACAATAAGCAAGGTGAGGCAAGAGACTATTACCACACACTGCACACGGTACACTATGCAAATTATACAGCCTGTAAGAATACAACAACTATACTGTGAAGTGATTCACCTCCGCTCCGCCTCTTTCTACTTTCCATCAGCGTCTGAAAACATTTCTATTCCAGGCCTGATTTCCTGACATTATCATCGATCCCTGTTGAATCATTTCCCCACCTTCAGTGGATGCTGAAGTGATTTTATTACTGGATCACTCTTAAAAAATCCACGACTGAAACCATTAAAGAGTGAGAGTGCAAAGCTCTGCCAACGGCGTACGCTGACCACACAGGATGCTGAACTTATAGACTACAGAAGTTGTGTCATCTTGTTGTTGTGCATGAAAATTATGTTTCCAACTGTGCAATGGAAAAACAAGTACAGATCAAGATGACCATAGATATCATCAGTTGTATCTTGATGTACAGCTGCAATTTGCAAATATTGCATGATAATCCAAAAATTAGTAAATTCTGCTGACAGCAAACCAAAGCACTAACAAATCCAAAGATGTTTTGTGTCAGCAGCATACAAAACGAGTTTATACTGTACAACTGCACAATAATCTTCTTGTCATTATTATATACATGGTAGTCTCGTACATCACTACATAGAAAACGAAGTGCAAGTGCAGGTGCTATTGTGACATGCAACAGTACGTCACACTGTCACTAGATGGAGTCAATTATACAACACAGTTCTTCATTAGAAAGTAAAAAGGGTGACTATCACGAAACATAATACGACCTTTCATATAAACTTGGCAACCCAGTACCTGTCCAACTCTTTGTCTACACTAGCACAATGCTGGCAAATAATATTACGAATATTAATACACCCATCAAAAACGATTGTTGGTTAAAATAAAGATAAAAAATTACTACCTAAGTTAGACCTATATTGCCTGAACAGAATTCCACAGTATACAGAGTATCCACACCTAGAAACAAATTTTACAAGACTTGAGCTGAGGAAGTAACAATTATTGATAAACAACAGAGAACAGAAACACGACTTGTCAAAAACTGGTAAATCATCACTTAACACACGAACCAGATTACTGTGAGTAGTACTAGGTCTATTCCATATACGTCTCAAACCAGAGGAGTCACTTAAATGCCATAGTTCACTCACAAATACTACTGCAATAGGACCTAAACAGTTTAACATCAGCAGAAAGTATGGAAAATAACATCATACAAATATGCCTGTTTATCAGGCTTAATTTGTTTTGTTATATCACGATCTGAAATGAAATAAATTAGTTGTGAGCCTGTGAGAGGCATTCTATGCATCGAATCACTTTAATCAACAAACCAGTCAACTATCTCATGCAATAAAGTATTAAAATTCAATTCTACTGAACAAGTACAGAACTATCACATTGAAAATTTGGTTTAGAACATCCCAATATCCGCATTTTACACTAATGAAGTTGAGTGCATCGAAAGTTAACAAAACGTATATCGTACTTACAGCGAATGAAAGACGCAAAAATTGATTTTCAATTAATGTGTGTAGTATTTTCACTGTTTAAAATTGCTGAAAAAGTCCATAAATGCACAAAAAAGAGTTAAATATCATTTTTTGGAATGACACATTGCAAACCAACAAGCAAAGAATATGTATGTCAAATTGGAAAAACACCATCGAAGTAACGATATTGCACTTTTTTGTTTTAGTGATTTTTTATATTTAAGATGCAACTTCCTGAAAATAAATGAACCAAAAACATCAATATTACATTTGGCATATATCTCTGAAAAAATTTGCATTAATTATTTTATTTAAAAAAACTCTAATAAGTGCGTGACTATCACAGAGCATACTATGGTATGCTGCCAATATTGCTCTGTGATAGTCACCAAGCAATATTGAAGTTGCTCGGTGACTACCCGGCTAACTGGGCATCATTAGCTTTTTACTCATGGCACATGATGCGCGCTTGACCGATCATGATCGCGCATTTCAGATCGTGATATAACAATATGCATTGTTTACCTCACCAATAAAAAACAACGTCTATTCAAACTATCACCTTTGTCGGTTATTAATATTAATGACATGCCCGAGATGTATGCACATATTAACTTTGTCTATCTGATTGCCTCCGGCCTGTCACAATATCCAACAGTTCAAACAATGGGTGGAAACGCTATCAAATCAGAGATGTCTGTCTCGTCAAATGTAGTGTAGTCACATAAGCCCAACTGTGCCCACATGTCAGCATCAATCGTTGCTGGGTAACTGCCAGCATCAAGCTGAGAGTCTGCATCAAAGTTAACATCTGGACATTGCATGGCATCTGGATCAATGAAGTTGTCCGTCAGTAGGTGGTGGTCTGGTGTAAACATGTATCCAGTGACTTGTGTTGTAGGCGTTGACATATCAATGGACTCCAGAGACATCTGTTTTACCTCGCTGATCACATGGTCCAGGTTCACAGCAGATTTTAGGACTGGCTGCCGATTCTGTGCCTAATCACATACAGGAAGTACATGGAATTTCGTAACGAGTATATTTAAATAAAAAATAGTTCACTACTGACTCAACATTTTAATCACGCAACAATGTTGCTGTTAATGTACGACATGACTGCCCTGCAGCTACACAATGTGATGCACGCCATTTTGTTTACCTCGCATATGGTGAGTAAATTGCTGCATAGTTTTGCCTTATTCCATTAGCCTGGTATGTCAGTTTTAAACGGCAATTTTTTAAAATATGTGGACAGTACAAATACAAACTATGCAGTGTAAATATGCAAAAACAGGCCGCAATTGCATATTCACAAAAGTCTGACATGGTACATGTAACCACAACTCAAGTAGTCATTGCAAGTAACAAAGATTTTGTTCTACATATATGTTGAAAAATGTAAAGAAACGTCATGGTGACATCACTGCCTTGCACGGATCAACGTCATCTTCACAACGAATATTGATTCTAATCAGCGAATAAACAAAGAATTTTAATACCATTCAAAGAATATTAATGCCATTGAAGATGCCAATTTATGCAAAAAATGTGCAATATGTGCACTTTGCTGAAATACGTGGCACGTGCCTGGATTGTGCCGGAGAATGGTTTCAGGTTAGGGGATGGAATTTGAATATCACTACTAGCTGCTGGCATGGTGAGCACAATGTTAAGAGAATGCAAAATCATTAATTATTGGAAAAAGCTTATTATTAATAGTTCAGATTTTTAAAAAAGTTCTAAATGTACATGCCTAATTTTTCAGACAGTGTACAGATACAAACCTTTGCACGGGAGACTTTCTCGACATCTTGTACAGCTCGTCGAGATGCAACTGTAGCATATATCGGCACATTTTCGTCAATTTCAGACAACTTCTTCTCACTTCCAATTAGTAGAAACACACGAGGATCAGGCATTGGACCATTCTTAAAGACATAGTCATTCAGTGCCGGTAGAAACCAATTCTTGTAGTCGAAGATCGGGGTCGGCTCGACACTTTCGGCTCTCGTATCTCGCAGTACCAGCGGCAGTTTTTTTGGATCACCGTTCGTGCCGAGTGCCGAAGCATAGAATATTGAACATCTACAGCAGTTTTGCAAGTTGGCAATAAAACTATGGCATAATCACTTCACTGTATCAGCTTCACAGCTTTACTCTTGTCATACACTGACAGAAATAAACAATAAAGAGTTGCTTATAACTTGATGGCAGTGAGTGCAGCTCTGATAGAGAAGGGGCACTGTCATCCGCATGCCACAGATCAGTAATAATAAGCAAAGATAAATGCAGAGGACACTTGACATAGATGGCCTGCATGATAGCACTGTGTCGTGCCGTTGGCTATGTAGGTTTAAAGGTAGGTATAGAAAAAGTTGAATTGCATATAATTCAGCAGCATGTTGACAATTTTTTTTAAATGTTATAGAATCACACAGACGAAGGTCCCCGAAAGATGATACTTGTCAAAATCTGAACCAGAAGTAGAATTCTGCCGCGAGAGGGTCTGTTTCAAACTTCGTTTTCAGGGCATATCTCTGCCCCCGATCAAAATATTTTCACGAAATTTGGCGAGTATCTAGATAATGGGCTCCCCAAATGGGTGAAATGATCCAAATATGATTCCTTCAAAAATCCAATTTGACGGAGAGCGGCCATGTACCACACATACAACATACCGGCGGCCAATTTTAACGTCGTCAACTATATGCATTTCTTCACGCTATAAGCAGTGACATCCTGTCAGAATGGCAACGCACGGCACTGTGCCACTTAGCCTCATTATTTTGTGCCGTATGCAGACCATCTATAGTGCCAAACTATAAGCCAAACTCATAACAGAAGCAGTCAGGTATGGAGTGCATTGTCAAAGTGTGATCACACAACTTTACTTGACACCCACATACTTATCCACAAATGAAATGAACCATACCTGCCTTTGCATTCCTAACCAAAGCTGGTCCTCATTTACCGACCCCGGAGGGATGGAAGGCTAAGTTTGTATAGGCACCACAACAGTGAGTAAACAGTCTACCCGCAACAGCTAAGTGATGGATATCGCAGTTGTTAGCTGTTCAAACTGTCACATCTCACTGGGCAAGTTGGCATACACTGCTAGCCCACAGCTGCTGCCCAGAGTACGAGTGCCAGGCGACGAATGCACGACTTCTTGAATTATGAGCCACAATGCCAATCGCTGTGCTACCGAGCAAAGACATGCAGTGCCGTCTTGTGAATGTGTGAAGGCTATAGGCTATAATTATTCTTAACAGATATATCTAAACAAAAGAGCCTCACAGAATTCATTTGATATTGAGTTGGTTGCTTAGTCAAGTAATTAAGCTGTTTGTTCTGCTACCTTTATGGTAAATAAAGATGAATAATTAATAAAACATATTTAAAAGAAGTGATGATACAAATATCAAACACAAAAGTACAAATCCAAAATATTCCAATGACAACTCTACTATATCAGGACTATTAGCTCTACAACACTGGATTGTTAAGCTTTCACAATTATATCAAAGATAATTTTTGCTATGAAATTTTACCCCATTCACTAGTACACATAGTACATAAGAAAATGGAAGAAAATAGCTATATATAGCTGGAGCCATAATTTAAATAAAAATAAAAGTATGTAACACAGTAATGTTTTGGATCTGTTCCTTGTTATCAGAGTTTGACAGGACGTAAATAAAAATATACTGCCAGCTTCAAGTGCCTCTGAATCCTGGGTCTTCTGGCACTATATAAATTTGCTTTTAATTTTAACTTTTGAGCAGCAGCACGTTCTTATAAACCACCTGGACGACAAGAGCAGTGACATACTTGCAAAGCCGGTAAGCCATGATGCTGCCGTCATCCTGACACTGCAGCAGCACTCCACGCTCCATGCCTCGTTCAAGGACCGTCTGTACAGTGGAGACCATCCTGCTCGGCAGCAGATCTTTAACTGGTGGCAACCAGAATGTCTCTGCCTGATTCTCACCAAACACCTACAATGGACAAGACTAATATAATGCTAAATGTAGTCTTAACCCCTTTTCATACATTCTTGTACGAGTGGTCTGGGACAATCCAGCAATGACCACGTAGAAACTAGCTTGATGTCTGGGACCATCTGGGAGTCAAACTTAATCACAGAAAGCATGGAGAATGCCAGTGCCAGCATGGTCTGTTCTCAGAGACCAAAAGGATGCTCCTGGTTTTATCCTGGCAGTATGACCCAGCTCTAATGACATCACAGCGACTTCAGATGCCAGTTGGGGATGGTTCACCAGATCACTGTAGTGCAGTATGGTATGTATTACCGTAGGATTTTTTTTTGCTAAAATTGATTTTTTTGCTTCTTTGGATTCAGTTGGGCTCAGACTGTCAGAAAATGAAGGGGTTCAAATTTTTCAGCCCCTCCCCCTTTTTGGGGGGTCATTTCCGTTTTGGACCCCCTAGAACTGACTATGTACCTATTTCCGCCATTTGTTAACCGATTTTAAAAATTTAAGAGTGGTTTTATAGGTTTTGAAGTGTCCTGAGTTGACATATGCTACTTTCAAATCAACTGGAAGTGTCTTTAACCAACTTCCGGTCCATGGGCTGGTGACAAGAACAGAAAAAAACACCTTTGGGCAAACGTTGACGCTTATCATGTCAGTCAGTGATCAGATCATTCATCATTCATTTAGAATTCGACTCCTTGTAGATTTATGGGTAATGTCATCAAATTAGAGGTATTAATTGTTCAAACATCTCGGTATAATCATTCACAAATTATGTTTGAGCTTACAAAGCGTATTGAGTGCCACTCCATGATTCAAATCCGTCCACTAAAATTGGTGGCATTCACCATCATAGTCACTATCTCATAAATTCATGGCATTCTAATCGTAATCGGAGTCACTATCTAGAATATCCTCCCTTATCATGTTCGCACAGTCTCCGCCGTAGCATTTACACAGAGGAGTGCAAGGCAAATCATTCTTAGAACAACTACATCGCCCCTT
>Ga0126335_1001463_pt1 | contig 13205 bp, 12 predicted proteins | sample OlaspJWI45metaG_FD_108409 | JGI IMG/M metagenome (GOLD analysis project Ga0126335, IMG submission 108409) | Marine gutless worms symbiont microbial communities from Oahu, Hawaii - Olavius sp. 1 OAHU.JWI-45 metaG | ecosystem: Host-associated > Annelida > Digestive system > Unclassified | place... | reverse complement strand
GGCCGAGCAGATGCGGTTCAAGCAAGGCCCAGACGTGATCTGATATGTCATGGCGGTGGTAGGACTCCGTCATCTTTATTTCCTTTTTTCAGTAAGTTACGGAAAACCATTGTAACAAATCCTGTCTTTTGACGACAGGATCTAGCAAGTTGTCCTACCGCACCATAGCCCCGGCCTCGTCTTGCTCGTACAATGGTTCATCGACAATCACCCCGAGTGCCAAAGGTGCCAGACCAATGATGCCGAAGTAAAGATTGTCCCAGGGAATCCCACCAATCCTCCGAAAATAGACATAAGAGGACAGGTAAGCGTCCAGCGTCCTACTGAATTATATAGAAAACCTCCGCGCCAGTTTTATTAATCCTGAGACCATCATGAGCGGTCTTCACCAACGCCTCGAAGCCGCCCTGGTCAGGAAGAAGTCGGACGGAATCATCGATGCCCTGCGGGAAATCGAGCCGAGTTTACAGGATATCAGGTTGGGAACCGGGAAAATCTATGCCGATATCACCGACATGGAGAGACTGGCGCCCATCAATATCATGGGCGATGGCATCATCAAGATACTGGCGATCCTCGTCACCATATTGAACATGGAGGATGGAATATTACTCATCGACGAGATCGAGAACGGCCTCCACTACACCGCGCTAGTATCCCTGTGGAAAGCCATATTCAAAATGGCCAGGGAAGGCAACGTGCAGTTATTCATTGCAACCCATTCCTATGAATGCATCGCCGCAATGACGAAGGTCTATCGGGAATTGGGTGTGGAAGAAGGGTTTATCAGTCTGTTTCGGATCGACAGGGATACCGATAACCGTCACCACGCCCTTGAATACGAGGTGGACACCCTCCTTGCCGGTATCGAGAAAGAGTTCGAGGTTCGCTAATGAAGGGGAATTTCGAGATCGAATCCCATCGATTGCTGGCGGTAGAAGGAAAGGATGAATGCAATTTCTTCGAAGGCATATTGAAACATATCGGAATCGAGGGCGTTCAATTGGTCGACATCTGCGGCAAGGACAGATTCAAGAAAGAGTTTCCGCTCTTGTACAACTTGGACGGGTTCTTGAATGTTCGCATCCTTGGATTTATCCGTGACGCGGAGGATAAAAAGGCCGATGCGGCCTTCTCAAGAACCCGTTCCATCCTGGGCAAATATCCCTTGCCTATACCAGATGCCGCCAATACCATTATTGACGGGAAAAACAGCAAAGGAGAAAACCTCCGGATCAGCGTGTTCATCATGCCGAACAATACCGATCAAGGGATGTTGGAGAACCTTTGCCTTGAATCCGTGCGAGAAGAACCGATTTCTGCCTGCGCGGATCAATACTTGGCGTGTTGCCTATCTGCCCTACCGGAGAATAGGAAACCCATCAATTGTTCCAAGGCAAGGGTACAGACCTATCTCGCCGCCCAAGAGAAGATTGCAAATTCGCTGGGGGTTGGTGCCCGGAAAGGGTATTGGAACTTCGACCATATTTGTTTCGATGATATCAAGCGGTTTCTCCGGGAGCTTTTTGTAGACTGAATCCTTTGGAGATAGCCGCGCTACCCTTGCGTGTGCGGCGGCTTTTTGCTTCTATCCCCACATGATCAACCGCATCCGGCAGCTTCCCGCGCAGCTTGTCAATCAGATTGCGGCGGGCGAGGTGGTGGAACGGCCGGCCTCGGTAGCCAAGGAGCTGATCGAGAACAGCCTGGATGCCAGTGCGGACCGGATCGAGATCGACGTCGAGCGGGGCGGCATCAAGCTGTTGCGGGTCCGTGATAATGGCGAGGGAATCGCCTGTGAGGACTTGGCCCTGGCACTCTGTCGCCATGCCACCAGCAAGATCGCCGAGGTCACGGACCTCCAGTCCATCGCCACCCTGGGGTTTCGCGGCGAGGCCCTGCCGAGTATCGCGTCCGTATCTCGTCTGGAGCTCGGCTCGCGGCATCGGGACGCGGATCAGGCCTGGTGTATCCGCAGCGACGGCAGCGACCGGCTGGGAGAGCCGATACCGGCGTCTCATCCGGTGGGGACGACGGTCCAGGTGCGGGATCTCTTCTACAACACACCGGCCCGGCGCAAATTCCTGCGCACGGACAAGACCGAGCTTTCCCACTTGGAGCAGCTGGTGCGGCGGGTAGCGCTGGCGCGCTGCGATGTGCGCTTCCGGCTCACCCACAACGGGCGGGTCCTGTTCGACTTGTCTCCCATCGCCGGGACGGGAGACGGGGCGGGGAACCGCTTGCAGGAACTGGTGGGTGTCGGTTTTTGGGAGCATGTCCTGACCCTGAACCGGACGGCGGTGGGAATGCGCCTGCACGGGTGGATAGCGAGCCCCGGTTTCTCCCGCAGCCAATCGGATCTCCAGTTTTTCTATGTGAACGGGCGTATGGTCAGGGACAAACTGGTAGCACACGCTGTGCGCCTGGCCTACCAGGACATGCTGCATCAAGGCCGCCATCCGGCCTATGTGTTGTATCTGGAGTTGCCACCGGTGCTGGTGGACGTCAATGTCCACCCCGCCAAGCACGAGGTCCGTTTTCCCGAGGGACGGCAGGTCCATGATTTCATCTTCCGGGCCCTCCAGCGACGCCTTGCGGAGGGTGGGATTCCGGCGGGACCTGCACCTGTCGAGGACCCGCCATCGGCAGCCGGTATGCCCGATCCGGGACAGGCGCAGTCCGTGCCGGAGGCCACCGGACCCCGTCAGCGGTCCATGCCTTTGCGGGTAGCCGAGGAACCGGACCGGTACCGTGCCGGCTTCGAGTCGCAACGACCTGGGTCCGGCCGGGATGCGGATACCGAGCAGGAGAACCGGGCAGACATCGGGTTGCCGCCCTTGGGTTATGCCCTCGCTCAGCTACAGGGCGTCTACATTTTGGCCCAGACCGCGGATGGGTTGGTGATTGTCGATATGCATGCGGCCCATGAGCGCATCGGTTACGAGCGTCTCAAGCGGTCCTGGGAGGAAGGTGCGATCCGCGGCCAGCCCTTGTTGGTCCCGGTCATGGTCCAGGTTGCTCCCTGGGAGGCGGATCTGGCCGAGTCCAACCTGGCGCTGTTCCGACACCTAGGTGTGGGGTTGGACCGGATGGGTGAGAACAGCCTGGTCGTACGCGAGATTCCGGCCCTCCTCCAGGGGGCGGACGCGGAGCGGCTGCTGCGTGATCTACTATCGGACTTTGCCGTTCATGGGCGCAGCGAACGTATTCGCGAGGAGATCAACGGGGTGCTCGCTACCATGGCCTGCCACCGGTCGGTACGTGCCAATCGCCGGCTTGATCCGGAGGAGATGAATGCCTTGCTGCGCGACCTCGAGCGTACGGAACGCGCCGACCAGTGTAACCACGGACGTCCGACCTGGATCAAGCTCTCCGGGCAGGAGCTGGATCGCCTGTTTCTACGCGGTCGCTGAGAACCTATGGGCTGTGTACCGCAAGCTAGCCCGCATATCTCGCCGGGATGACTGGCGTTACTTCAGCCCCGAAAAGTTTCCGCAAATTCCCAGTACCCTTTGCGGTCAACGCCTTCATCACGACACCAGACGCCGGCGTCTGCGATCCGGTCGACAGCCACAAGCTTACCTCAGTCGATAATAATACCTTGAGTTTTTCCAGCGCACACAATGTTCGGGTCCAGTCGGAATGAATTGCATGTCTCCTTATCTAGTAGTATGTCAACTTACTATTGATGTATATAGTAGTTTTAGATTGATAAAAAAATCATGTCCTTATCGATAATAAATTTACATCAGTAGTTTACTGATAGACTACTAGAAATGTCCCGATGAAGGCAAATATGCGGTCCACTGAAAATTCCGGGAAACTTTCAATAAGTCAATGTAATCGCCAGCCCCCCAGCCGTCCTTGATTAAAACACCTATTTTTCAGGGTGCCCCAGTAAGCGATGGCGAATTGGCACATGTCCCCTCGCGCCCGTAGGTATATTAAATGTCAGCAGACTATAGTACCCTTCCGCCAGCGATCGCGCTCATGGGTCCTACAGCCTCGGGCAAGACGGATCTGGCGGTGGCGCTGGCCGCCCGCCTGCCCTGTGACATCATCAGCGTGGATTCGGCGCTGGTCTACAGGGGCATGGATATAGGTACGGCAAAGCCCGGTCCCGAAGTCCTGAGCAAGACCCCCCACCGGCTGCTGGACATCTGCGACCCGAGTGAGCCTTATTCGGCCGCCCGTTTTTGTGCGGATGCCGAGCGCGAGATGGCGAAAATCGTGGCCGCGGGCAGGATTCCCCTCCTGGTGGGTGGCACTATGCTCTATTTCCGTGCCCTGCAGCAGGGCCTATCGCGTCTTCCGGAGGCAGACAGCGCGGTACGTGCCCGCCTTACCGCCGAGGCGAACGCGGAAGGCTGGGCGGCGCTTCACCGACGCCTGGCGGCGATCGATCCGGCAGCGGCGCGGCGTATTCACCCCAATGATCCCCAGCGCATCCAGCGCGCGCTCGAGGTCTATGAGCTGACCGGCCACCCGCTGAGTCGGTTGACGGAGGGACCGCGCCGTCGGGTGTTGCCTTATCGCTTCCTGAAGCTGGCCCATGCGCCCGCGGAGCGGGCGATCCTGCACCAGCGTATCGAGCGGCGGTTTCTGAACATGCTTGAGATCGGGTTCGAGACGGAGGTGCGTGCCCTATGGGCGCGTGGGGATCTGAGTCCGGAGCTGCCATCCATGCGCTGCGTCGGTTATCGGCAGATGTTGAAATACCTATTTAGTGAGTATACCTTTGGGGATATGGTGCAGCGCAGCATTATCGCTACGCGACAGCTCGCGAAGCGACAGCTCACCTGGTTGCGATCCGAATCCGATGTCCATTGGATCTCCGATCTCCCTAGTAGTCTGACAACTGACTATTGATGGATATAGTCGTTTGATATTGATAAAAAAATCATGGTCTTATCCATAATAAATTTACATCATTAGTTTGCTGACAGATTACTAGCCAGGGTGAGCCGGTCGATCAGGCACTGCGCCTGACAAGAGTGGAAATCAGGTAGCTGCTTCGGATTGGCCGTCCAGGTACCGCTGCGACAAGAAGGAGATGAAACCATGTCGAAGGGGCAGAATGTGCAGGACCCGTTCCTTAATGCCTTGCGCAAGGAGCGGGTCCCGGTGTCCATCTTTCTGGCCAATGGAATCAAACTCCAGGGACAGGTCGGGTCGTTTGATCAATTTGCTGTCTTGCTGAAAAAAAACGTAACCCATGATGATCTACAAACATGCCATCTCCACCGTTGTTCCTGCGCGCAACATCAAGTTGCCGCTGGTTTCGCTCGAGGGCCAACCAGGGTCTGACAAGGAGTAGGTTGCGTCAAGCCATCGGCACGGACACCGACCGGGGAGGGAGCAGAGGGCAGGGAAAGCTGGGGCGTCCTTGAACCCGATCTGCGGGCTAGACAGCGTCAGGAGATCGACAAACTGTTGGGTATCGAACGCGACACGTCGGGCTCATCCCGACACAGGCGGGATCCCTTTCCCTCCGGGTAGTGGCTAAATTGCAAGTAACATGGTTGTGCGACCTGATGATTCGGACCCCCAGTGTTTTGCCATCCCCGGCAGCTATATTTCCCACGGCATAATCTGCGCCTTTCACTCCCTCTCCCTCCGGGAGAGGGTGGGGGAGAGGGGAAAATTCAAACGCTCAGATTATGACGTGTGGCGGTATGATTCCATAGTACATGGGATTCCAACGTTCCTTGCCGGAATGACGCGATCGGGGCCGACGGATTTAACCACTCTAGCTGAATTTCCCCAAACCTTGTCTCCCGAGTGACCATGTTCGAGCGTCCCGACAGCGGTGAGCGGGCGTTGCTCGTTCGTTTGGATATAGGTACTAGCGGCGACCCTGAAGAAGATACCGAATTTCGCCTGCTCGCGGAGGCAGCAGGGGCAGAGGTTATGGGTTTCCTCGGCGGTTTCCGGCAGGCCCCCGATCCACGTCTGTTCATCGGTCCCGGCAAGGCGGACGAGCTCAAGGCGCTGATTGAAGCGGAGGGAGTGGAGCTGGTGATCTTCGACCACGAGCTCTCCCCAGCACAGGAACGCAATCTGGAGCGTCACCTCCGGTGCCGGGTGGTGGACCGGATCGGGCTCATCCTGGATATCTTTGCGCAGCGTGCGCGTTCCTTCGAGGGTAAGCTCCAGGTGGAGCTGGCCCAGCTGCGTCATCTCTCGACGCGCCTGGTGCGCGGATGGACCCACCTGGAACGCCAGAAAGGGGGTATCGGTCTGCGCGGGCCGGGCGAGACTCAGCTGGAATCGGATCGTCGCCTGCTCGGCAACCGTATCTCCCACCTCAACAAGCGGTTGGAGCGTATCGTCTCCCAACGTGCCCAGGGCCGCCGGGCACGGGATCGGGCTGCCCTGGCGACGGTCTCGCTGGTCGGTTACACGAACGCCGGAAAATCGACCCTCTTCAACCGGCTGACCCGGTCCGGCGTTTATGAGGCCGACCAGCTGTTCGCGACCCTGGATCCGACCCTGCGCCGGTTGCCCCTGCCGCACGGGGTGACCTTGATCCTCGCCGATACGGTCGGCTTCATCAACCGTCTCCCGCACGAGCTGGTGGCGGCCTTTCGTTCCACCCTGGAAGAGACTCGAACCGCGGATCTGCTGCTCCATGTCGTGGATGCCTCCGGTGCACGTCGCGCCGGCTGCATCACCGACGTGCAGGAGGTTCTGGCGGAAATCGGGGCCGGCGACATACCGCAAATCCAGGTCTTCAACAAGCTCGACCAGCTGTCCGACCCCGAACCTCGCCTGGAACGGGACGCCCAAGGACGGGTGCGCCGGGTTTGGGTCTCGGCCCGCAGCGGGGTCGGGATCGATCTGCTGCTCGATGCCTTGCGCGAGCACTTCCATGAGGAACACCTCCACCGGTGGCTCCGCCTCGATCCCGAGGAAGGGGCATTGCGGGCCTGGTTCTTCACCCACGCCCAGGTTCTTACGGACCAAGTGACGGAGCAGGGTGGCTGGGAGCTGGAGGTGATGGTGCCCAGGGTCGCGCTCGACCGTCTGTTGAGCAAAGACGGATCGCTGCTGAGTCGGCTGGCAAGCCGGCGCCCGGATCTCGCGATTACCAGTGGGTAACGAGTTTCTCGATGGGTTTCTCGTATAGGGTTCGCAAATGAACGCGAATGGCGCAAATGTTTTAAAAAATCCTATTTGTGTGCATTTGCGGCAAAAAAGAGAGGAAACTACGAACCGCGCGAATCCGCACGAATCTGTTTTCGCGGCCGAGGTAAAATTGCCGCCGTACTCCAACCGGAACGGAGATAATGTCATGCCCATTTCCCTTCCTCTGCAAGCCATGTCCGTCGCGGAAAAACTGCAGGTGGTGGAAGCCGTCTGGGATGATCTGAGCCGGCACGCGGCCGAGCTGCACCCCCCCTTGGCACGGCAAAGTGCTGGACGCCTTGGAAGTGGCCATCGGGCGTGGCGAGGAGACCTTTGACGAGTGGGAAGCGGCGAAGCAGCGCATTCGCAACAATCTTGCATGAGGATCAAACTGTCCTCCGTGGCCGAACGGCACCTGCAGGCGGGATACCGCTTTTACGGGAGCCAATCTGAAGGGGCGGGGGCGCCTTAAATCTGAAATGGGTATACAATGGTTTCTACGACGATGACCCGAGGGCAAGGTCGTTTTGACGACCGAGCGGTCGGTACACTTTGACACGTGGAGTGCTTATGGCCTGGAATGAACCGGGTGGTGGGAACAAAGACCCCTGGAGCGGGAAGGGTCCGGATCAGGGACCACCGGATCTGGACGAGGTAGTACGCAAGCTTCAGGAACGCCTTGGCGGGCTATTCGGAGGGAAGGGCCGACGGGGACCGGACAAGTCCGACGGAGCTGGCGGCTCACCAGGATCGGGGGGCGGTATCAGCGGTAATGCCGTCATTATCGGAGTAGCGGTCCTGTTCGTTATCTGGCTGGCATCGGGCATCTACATCGTGGGGCCCGCGGGGCGCGGCGTGGTGCTGCGTTTCGGCGCCTATACCAAGATCACCGACCCCGGACCCCACTGGCGGATTCCGTATCCGATCGATGAGGTGCGCAAGGTCAATGTGGACGGGATCTCCTCCTTCACCCACAAGGCCGCCATGCTCACCAAGGACGAAAACATCGTCGACGTAGAGCTTACCGTCCAGTCCCGCATCCAGGACGCGGCGGACTACCTGTTCCAGGATCAGTCTCCGGAAAAGACCTTGCGCGACGCCACCGAGACGGTGGTACGTAAGACCATCGGCAGCAGTCGCCTGGACTTTATCCTGACCGAGGGGCGCAGCGCCATCGCTGAGACCATCCGCGAGCGTGCCCAGGCCCTGATCAACCGATATAAGACGGGCTTGGAAATCACCTCGGTGAACATGCAGCCGGCTAAGCCGCCGGAGCAGGTCAAAGAGGCCTTCGACGATGCCATCAAGGCGCGGGAGGACAAGGAACGCCTGGAGAACAAGGCCGAGGCCTATGCCAACGAAATCCTGCCCCAGGCCCGCGGCGAGGCCGCACGTGTGCTGGCGGACGCCAAGGCCTACCGAGACAAGGTGGTGGCCGGTGCCGAGGGCGAGACCGCGCGCTTTCTCGCCATCCTGAACGAGTATGAGAAGGCGCCCCAGGTAACCCGTGAGCGTCTGTATCTGGAGACCATGGAGCAGGTCCTCGGCGGCTCCAACAAGGTCCTCCTGGACGTCGAGGAAGGAAATAGCCTCATGTATCTGCCCCTCGACCAGCTGATCAATGCGGATAACCGCGGAGGCCAGGCGAGGGAGTTGAAAGACCCCGTTTCGGCAGCCGACCAGGAACCGAAGCCGGTACCCCAACGTCAGGTGGTTCGCGAACGGAGGTCCCGTCGATGAATCGAGTCAAGATGCTGGCGCCCATCGGGCTGATCCTGCTGGCCCTGGTGACCTACGCCGCAACCTTCATCGTCAATCAGTGGGAGGTGGCGATCAAGCTCCGCCTGGGTGAGATCGTCGATAGCGAATACGCACCTGGGCTGCATTTCATGGTTCCGGTGCTGAATAACATCAAGAAATTCGACGGTCGCATCCAGACCCTGGATTCCCGGCCCGAGCGCTTCCTGACGATAGAAAAGAAGGACGTGATCGTCGACTCCTTCGCCAAGTGGCGCATCACCAACCCGGGACAGTTCTTCCGTTCCACCGGTGGTGACAGCGGGCGCACCGCCAGGCTGCTCTCCGAGCGCGTCAATACGGCGCTGCGCGACGAGTTCGGTAAACGTACCATTCAAGAGGTGGTCTCGAATGACCGCCTGGAACTGATGCAGATCCTGACCAAGAAAGTGGATACCAACGCCGCCGAGCTCGGGATCGAAGTGGTGGACGTCCGAGTCAAGAAGATCGATCTACCGCCCGAGGTCAGCGAGTCGGTCTATCAGCGTATGCGCGCCGAGCGTGAACGGGTGGCCCGGGATCTGCGCGCCAAGGGCGAGGAGGCCGCCGAGCGCATCCGCGCCGATGCCGACCGGCAGCGGACCGTAATCCTGGCCAACGCTTACAAGGAATCCGAACAGCTGCGGGGCGAGGGGGACGCCAAGGCCACGGAGATCTATGCCAATGCCTTCAACCGCGACCAGGACTTCTTCAGTTTCCACCGCAGCCTCAATGCCTACCGCAATACGTTCGGGCAGGGCGGAGATGTGATGATCCTGCAGCCGGAGTCGGATTTCTTCCGTTATTTCAAGAAGGTCCCGGCCGGCGGCATCGGTATTTCACCGACCTCGAACCCGAACCCTGCCTCCGAGTCGCAGCCGGTGGAAGAACCTGCACCACAGCCGCGGGCCGCCGCTCCGATGTCCGAGCGCAGGGCAGGACCGATCTCCACTTTAAATTTAACCACTACCGGTTTGCCTGGAGTCGGATCCTAGAGGATGTGGCACGATCTGCTCGTCGCCTTGGCATTGCTGTTGGTGCTGGAAGGTGTCTGGCCCTTCCTGAGCCCGGATAGCCTGCGGCGTGCCTTGCGTCTGATGATCGAGCAGGATGATCGTTCGTTGCAGGTCAGCGGTCTGGTGAGCATGGTGATCGGTGTCGTGCTCTTATATCTGGTGAATTAGGTCCTGTTGGCATTTGACTCTAACCGACTGTTTTCAGAAGTTAAATAGCCGAGATACCCGAGTGGTTCGCACATTAGAGTTAAATGTCAACAGGACCTAGTGGTCTGTCAGTAAACTAATAATGTAAATTTATTATCAATAAGACCATGATTTTTTTATCAATATCAAACGACTATATCCATTAATAGTCAGTTGACATGCCTATAGGCATGTAACGGGTATGCAAGAGGAACGCTGGCTGTTACCCGCCGGAATCGAGGAGATCCTGCCTCCGCGGGCGCAGGTATTGGAATCTTTGCGCCGCGAGTTGCTGGATCTTTACGGAAGCTGGGGTTACGAGTTCGTTATCCCGCCGTTCCTCGATTATCTCGAGTCCCTGCTCACGGGTACCGGTCACGATCTGGATCTCAAGACTTTCAAGTTTACCGACCAGCTGAGCGGCAGGATGCTCGGTGCGCGGGCGGACATGACGCCCCAGGTCGCGCGTATCGATGCCCATCATCTGCGCGGCGACGCGCCGACTCGACTCTGTTACCTGGGCACCGTGTTGCACACGCGGGCGAATGATTTTGCCGGTACCCGCAGTCCGATGCAGATCGGGGCAGAGATCTATGGTCATTCGGGGGTCGAGAGCGACGTGGAAATTCTGCGTCTGGCCCTGCTGACACTGGAGACGGCGGGCATCGAAGGCCTCTATCTGGATCTGGGCCATGTCGGCATCTTCCGTGGGCTCGCACGCCAGGCGGGACTCGACAAGTACCAGGAGATGGCTCTGTTCGGGACCCTGCAGCGTAAGGCCGTGCCCGAAATCGAACGTCTGATCGAGGCGTACCGGTTGGACGCCGTACTAGCGCGGATGATGTTGGCCCTGGCGGCGCTCAATGGTGACGATGCCCTGGATCAGGCGGCAACCGAGTTGGCAGCCGCCGCTCCGCCGGTGCGGGCTGCCATCGAGCACTTACGACGTGTGGCCGAGGAGACGCACAAATGGCTGCCGGACGTGCCGATGCATTTCGATCTGGCGGAGCTGCGAGGCTACCATTACAAGACCGGTATGGTGTTCGCCGCCTTTGTGCCCGGCTGGGGCCAAGAAATCGCGCGGGGCGGGCGTTACGACGACATCGGTCGGGTGTTCGGACGCTCCCGTCCCGCCGTTGGGTTCAGTACCGACCTCAACTGCCTGCTGCGCCTGGGTACCGGCATTGACGCGCGTTACCAACGGCCGCGGCGGGTATTTGCACCCTGGTCGTCGGACCCGGATCTACAGCGGGAGATCGAGCGCCTGCGCCGGGAGGGGCGGCAGGTGATCACGGAGTTGCCGGGGCAGACTGAAGGCGCGCGGGAGTTGAGATGTGAAGCACGCCTGGAGCGTGCGGATACCGGTTGGGTGTTGGTCGCCGAGTAGGCTGGGGCGAGGTACGAAACCCAGCCTACAAGTTGATTGGGAATTTTTTTCCGCAAATGAACGCGAATGAACGCAAATTTGCGTGATTCATCGTTTATGCTGGTTGTTATTGCCGGATTTTGTATCCAGGTATAGGCGGCGTCTTGCGGGTGGTATCGAACATGGGAAAAAACCTGGTCGTAATCGGAATCCAGTGGGGTGACGAAGGTAAGGGCAAGGTCGTGGATCTGTTGACGGATCGGGCCGCAGCCGTGGTCCGCTTCCAGGGTGGACACAATGCCGGGCACACACTCGTCATCGACGGCAAACAGACCATCCTGCACCTGATCCCCTCCGGTGTCCTGCGCGAGGACGTGCACTGTATCATCGGCAACGGGGTGGTGCTGTCGCCGGGGGCCTTGCTGGAAGAGCTGGATATGCTCGAACGGAGCGGCGTAGCGACTCGCCGGCGATTGCATATCAGCCCCGCCTGCCCGCTGATCCTGCCCTACCACATCGCCCTGGATCAGGCACGGGAACGGGCCCGCGGCAAGCGAGCCATCGGTACCACCGGCCGGGGTATCGGGCCGGCATACGAAGACAAGGTCTCGCGCCGGGGCCTGCGCCTTGGGGATCTACTCGATCCCGAGGGCTTCGCCGAGAGGCTGCGCGAGGTCATGGACTACCATAACTTCGCCTTGGTGCATTACTTCAAGGCCGAAGCAGTCGATTATCAGGGCGTCCTGGATGAAACCCTCACCCAGGCGGAGGCGATCGCTCCCCTGATCGAAGACGTTCCAGGCCTGCTCCACACCCTCGGTCGAGCGGGTAAAAACCTGTTGTTCGAGGGGGCTCAGGGTACGCTGCTCGATATCGACCACGGCACCTACCCCTTTGTGACCTCGTCCACCACCACCGCCGGTGGGGCCGCCAGCGGCAGCGGTATGGGTCTGAGGAACCTGGACTATGTCCTGGGTATCGTAAAGGCCTACACCACCCGGGTCGGTGCCGGCCCCTTCCCCACCGAGCTGTTCGATGCGGACGGGGCCCACCTGGGCGAGGCCGGTCGGGAATTCGGCGCCACCACCGGACGCAAGCGCCGCTGCGGTTGGCTCGACATGGTGGCCCTCAGACGCTCACTCGACATCAACAGCGTCAGCGGTTTGTGCATCACCAAACTCGATGTCCTCGACGGCCTGCAGACGATCAGGATTTGCACCGACTACGAACTGGACGGCCGGCGACTGGACGCATCGCCGACCATTGCGGATGCCCTAAGCCGCTGCCGGCCCCGCTATCTGGAGTTGCCCGGATGGGAGACATCGACCCTGGGCGCCAGATCCTACGATGTACTCCCGCAGAATGCCCGCAACTACCTGGCTAAGCTCGAGGAGCTTTCGGGGTTGCCCATCGACCTCATCTCCACCGGACCGGACCGTGCGGATACCATCATTAAGCGGCATCCTTTCGATACTTGAGTCGAGACCATGAACTCCAACTTCCGGGCTCCGGAATGGCGGAGGGTGTTTGTCGACCTATTCCTTTAGGGTCTAGATAACTTTAGAGTGGATTTTCTCTGAGCAGAGTCAGTATTGTATCATAGGGATTTTTTGTCGGTGATTAAATCTGAACTCACATTCTTTGAGGTGTAGATGAAATGTATGTCTGGGGACACGATTAAACTTTGCGAGCCTTCGTTTGGCATACGACGAGAATGATTCGATGCCGTTGAT
>Ga0126335_1001462_pt1 | contig 13210 bp, 9 predicted proteins | sample OlaspJWI45metaG_FD_108409 | JGI IMG/M metagenome (GOLD analysis project Ga0126335, IMG submission 108409) | Marine gutless worms symbiont microbial communities from Oahu, Hawaii - Olavius sp. 1 OAHU.JWI-45 metaG | ecosystem: Host-associated > Annelida > Digestive system > Unclassified | place... | reverse complement strand
TTTATGTGCCAGACAGGCGACTCATGTGACAAAAAGTAAAGCTTTCACACACAGTAGTTACAGATCGTATTATAAACACCACATGAAGCTATAAAAATGCAAATAAGTAACTGTACTATAGTCAACTTCCGCTGCTCCAGTGTCTGCAGTGGCGTGGGAAAGACGACGCGATGCAGACAGCAGTTGACCCTGTTACGTAATTACCTAAGAGGGAGGGAGGTGGTGGCGGTCAGATCAAAGGTGTCAGGTAGACAGACGGCAACACTAGATGTATGGGGCGGGGCGGGAGGTGTAATCAGACACCAACGGCCGGCAATGAACAAAGACATCGCGTCTCCTTCGCAGACACTTCGATGCCCACATCTGTTCTAGTGCAAATTTTGGGTGGAGAAATTTCTCGTTGAGAAATTTTTTTCTCGAGCCAGAGAATTTTTTTCGAGACTCGTCTAGATCGAGACTCGTTAACATCCCTAATTGCTATAGATGTGTTGATGCTTGTCTAATTATTGTGCTTATTGAGTGTGTCTTTTGTAATGTTTTGATGTAATCCATCATTATTAACAAATACATTCATATAGTAGTGTGAAAGCTCATCTACTGTACAAAATTTGTTCCTTAATATAAAGGTAAAACTTATGTTCTGAAAATGAAATTACCTGTGCCTGTATGTCCCTCTTGGCACGAGTGCTTTTACCTACAAACTCAGTATTTGGTTCACTTGTTCCCATTGTGATATCTAGGCAAGGTCAAGTATGAAAGTTCAAGGTCTTTGCAGCAAAAAGCTAAAAAACTAAGGTGAGCTGCCTTGAGTGAAACACAATTTTGTGTTATAAATTTTTCTAATTTGTTTTGTGTTTGAATACCCATCTGTTATGCAGGTTTTCATTCATTGTGAAAAGATGATTTTTGACACAGATGTCACAGGTGTGTGATATATGTGTAATGCTGAATTAGTACAGGAAAAGTTTCAAGAATTGCAAAATCATTGGTGTCTACAGCTCCGCTGTGGATTTTGGGTTTTTGTCGTCTGGTGTCTGTCAAAGGCACCGATTACCATGAACATGTCACTGAGTATGGCGTTCACTGGAATTTCTTCTTCACACTTGCCATTGTCAGAGTAGGTTTATGCTGTGCAGTGTGCATCCAGTATTCAGGTTACAGTATTACAGTACTGATATAAAATAGTTTTAACTATGGCAGAGTTTGCTTTATTTTGTTGTTAAATTTATGTCATTTAGCCAGTTGTTTTGCTGTAAAATGTAGATGCACATTGACCATCTGAATAGCAATGGAATTAGTATCGTTACTTTTATTAGGTATTAGAATTGAGATTTTAAGCGAATTTTAATATTTAATTTGGCATTTAGCAAAAAAGGCACTTTAAAAAGTGATCAAGATTTGAGTTTGAGACTTGATAAAGAATGTGCTTGTCACTGTTTGCAAATGCATTACTTATTAGTGATCTGAATTGTAGGTCCTGTCAACAGTGCTGCTGTGTTTGGTTTCTGCTCATCATAGCTGGCTGATTGCTACTGCAGTCATTTCCATCTATCAGTTTGCACTATCGATGTTTGATCTTAGTGAATACATTCTGGACGTCAATGGTAAACGTGTCGGCCTGTTTGAGGCTAATCGTGAAGGGATTTGTTCCTGTTTTGGCTACTTGGCATTGTACTTTGCAGGCGTGGCAATTAGCCGAGAGCTTCTGAGGCCACGGTAGTTATGCAGTAATTATGTGTGCACATTCTGCACATAAACCTTCATTGCTAGACTAGTGACATGGTGACTGCATAGGCAGTATAATAGAGTAGCTATGATATGTTTGCTAAACTGCGATATGACAATTTATAGGCTTATTTGTTACTTGTTTTCAAGATTTTAAGATTTTGTGTTTAATTTTTTATTCATGCATGTGATGTTGCATCTTATAGTGCTTTTTTGATAAGGAAATGGTTACGAACATGACAGTTGTGTCTTAATTTCTCAAAACTGTGGACACAATGGTCATGTCTCCTGCATAGATGAGCTATAGACATGACTGTCATGTCCGTAGTTTCAGAAATATGAGACTTGACTACTGAGTCACCACATGACTATCATTGTAAATACGCAGAAAGTTTACTTGAGCATGTCTATAAATGTTACTGTGTATCCTAAGCTCACAAGAAGTGACGTGATAACTGATAAGCACCCAAACAGCAAATCTTTCACTATATAATTAGTAGATTTCGCCATACCAGACCAAATATTGTACAGTCACACTGCACATTCGGACACAGATGTACGCTGTACAGATCATGTACCCAGCAACGGACTTTGAACAGACCACACAAGACTGGTGAGACAGCACTTTGACAACACGACTACGACACAGCGGCTCAGATTGATTTGTTGTCAAGGCCTGGTGTCAGTACACTAATTCAGATACTGGAAGAAGTGTGCTTGAAATGTGAAGAATGTGTTCCTGCTCGTAGTATCAAAAACAAGAGAGAAAGGTTAATAAGGTTAAGGTTTATTTATAGACATGTTCAAGTAAAACTGTCCGTGCATTTACAATGACGGTCATTTGTCGATTCAGTGGTCATATCTCTTATTTCTGAAACTATGGACACTATAGTCGTGTCCATAGCATCGACCTTTGATAAAGTTACTTATGTCTAGTAGATGCTAGAGAGATGAACATGCTCAATCCAGCTTTGAGCAGCAGCTTCACTAATAGTTATGTTATATAGCTGTGTGACTATGAGCAGGTTTATAGTACGTGATTGGCTAAAGTTGCTTGGCTTTCTGATGCTGGTGTCCATCTCTTGTCATGTGCTGTTGACTGGCAGTGAAATGTTCATAGAACGAATATCAAGACGGCTTGCCAACTTGTCATATTTCATCTGGATGGTATTTCAACTCTGTTATCATTCATTAGACATCAACAGTAGATAACAGTGCTGTGTTAATCACTAGCAGTGATAATGTAATGCCAGTGTCAGACTTGCCTATTGTATTGTTTGTTGATTATAATGTTCTGTCATAGGGTGGAGGGCCTAGCTTCGTGCATACTTCATAGCTGTCTTTGGCAACAAGCACCGCTGTCTTCTCTCACCAGTGTGGATAGTGTAGTAAAATGCACCTAGAGCTAGCTTTAGTTTTAAGTTTTATGTTGTATTAAAAGTTGATAATGTATTGTTTAGGTTTTTTGTGTTGTATTAAGTAAAGTGATTGGCTGGAAAAAGTATACTGGTATGGTGAGAGCTTTAGGCTATGCTCAGAATATTACAGGCTCGACACTGTACTACAGTTTTGTACGTCATCAACAACTGCTGATTTGCGAGATTCTGACCTTCACACTTTGTTCCTTTAAACTACAGTGTATTTACCACCTGAGTCAGAATAGAGCATTATATTACTGTTAATTAACTGATTAAAGATTAATTAGCTCAGTATGTATGACATATAGAACTTTCTGTCATATATGCATCCATCGTCCAGGTTGCTCATAACGTGGAGTTTATTGCTGGATTTCTTCTGGTTGACCTGCTGCTAACGGTCTGTGCTTCGTGTACAGAAACAGCTGTAGGAAATGCTTGCTTCAAGAAAGGCACGAGTCTTCAGTATATTTTAGTGCTAATGTTGTTGGTTGTTAGCATTAATCCTGCAAAAATAATCCATGTAGTCCACTGGGTGCTTTCGGAACTGGATTTTGCAGACAATTTGCCTCCACTAGCCAGCAGTGCCATTTCTTTGGTATCTTTCTGCCTGATTACTTTTATTAGCCTTCTCCTATTTCAAACACTCTAGAATAATTTGCAGGTGAGAACTGTTTAGTGAATCTATAGTTCTGTGTGAATTGTCACCAGTCTGTCAGCTGGTAAGGCCCAAATTCCATTAGGTCTCTGTAAAGCACATTTTAGACAGGCTGTACGACCGCTGTATTTTTGGCTGTACGTGGTTGTATGAATAGACCCACTCTGTTTCTTGGCGGATGTCTTAGGAGAAAAGGGGCTTTGTAGCATGCTGGTGTGGTGAATGTTTCGTTGTGTTACTTGGCTTCTTGGTTGTCAGCATGAGTGCAGTCTATCGTCCAGGGAAGTCTCATCAGTGAAATGACGTGTTGTGTGTCAAGTGGGATGTGAAACCCTACTTACGGGGTAATGTAACAGACTAAGTCATACCCAGCTGGCTGACAATGGTGATGTGTTGACTACGTTGAGTGCAGGTGATAGCAAGCAGTCGTCAAGAAACTTTGACCTACTGGAAGCAATCAATGCCAATGGTCTGCTGTACTTCCTACTGGCCAATCTGCTGACAGGTGCTGTCAATCTATCAGTTGACACAATGTCAGCGTCAACGTCATTGGTGCTTATACTGTTGACACTTTACATTCTAACACTGTCGGCTGTCGTCAGCGTTCTCCATGTGTATGGAATACGACTTAAGTTCTGGTGACAGTAACTGATGTCATTCCATTACTCGAGTGCAGTTTGAAGTTTTTGAACAGCCACGAAAGGCAGGCTGTTTGCTGAACTAAAGCTCACTTCACACCATCCATGAACGAACACTGGCTGCATTTATAGGTTGTTAACATGTTGCACAAGTTTCTGTCTAGTTTTGCATGGTGTTGAATATTCAGTGGCTACTAGAAGTGTTCTGTGGGTTCTTTGCAAGGCTATACAGTAACACGTCTACCAGTACCCTGGCAGTAGAGCTATCCAGCTGGTAAGATGTCTATTCATTAGGATTACAGAAATGGTTGTGCTGGAAATGTTAATTTTTGAGCTGTCTAGTAGCAAGAATATTAAGCATATTTTATTTCATAGTGGCTGCTCTCTAGCTTTGTCTATTTTGTCTGCAAAATGTCACATTAGATCCAAGTCAATAAACCATATCATTAGAGCTGTAGAGGTGTTAAATTCTTTAATCGCATTAATGCATGCATTAAATTTTTTTAGAAGTAAGGTGACTATATCGTCGCAGGGTCCTCATACCTCCGCACTGTTTGTATGTGGCGCCACCTAGTGAGTGCAGTTAAAATGTAAAGTTCGGGCATCATCCTCACACTGTGGGCTGTTTATGCCACTTTCCACATTTCCACTTTTTTGGTTTCTGCGATAGTGCTTTTTTGCCTATTTTTAGCAGTTTTTTTTGCAAAAGTTTCCAGAAATCTAAGTGTGCACATCATTCTCATACTAGATGCCACCTTTGTGCCATATTTGACATTCTTAGGCCTTCTCAGTCCTGAGATATCATTTGGAGTCACCCAGACACCCACAGTGCTTATTTCACCATCCGTGAACCTCAGTGCTTTGCACTGAGAAAAGTCACGCGTTAATGCACACTGTATTTGTGTAGACTTTTGTCGTTCCTGGCAGTGGTTATTGGTCTCATTAGTGCATGTGGCAGGCGCATGGATGGCCCACACTGACGGATTTCGCAAAGCTTGCAGTAATAATTTTTGTAGTTTTTTTGTCAGTTTGTTAAGATGTTTAATCACAATTAATTCTTTCGCATTAATGCATTATTTTGACAACTCTTCATATCATCTTTTGTACCTTTGGTAGTTTCTCTGTTCATGGTAATATTACAGACATAGTACATGTATAACAACCGTTTAATGGCCTTTGTTCCGGGACAACCCGGGTAGGCTGGTACCAGAAGAAACACTCTGCCTTCTGCCTTAGCATAGGGATGTGCTGCATTCAGGCTGGGTTTCCCTACCTCCTGTCTTCTGGATTTTTATTGAGCAGGGGAATATAATGGAGGCAGGGGTACCGACAGTCCGTGTGGGCGCCACCCCAACCAGACTAACGGCGCCCCCTACCCCCAATAATGCATCACTACATAGCATAGGCGGCGAAGCAACCAAAAAGTGGGCGGGCCTATTCCTCCCTGCCCCTCCCTCCCATCCCGCCCCTCTCCTCTGAATCCAGCTAGGGGGTCTGGGGGAGCACTGTAAGCTCCCCCAGCGGGTTCGGGCGGAGCCCGGCCGCCAAACGAGTTTTGGTGAATCTAAACCGCTGTTTGTGGCATTCTGGGTATGCTTATTCGCAGTTTATTGTAGCTAATGATAATAATAATTTGTGTTATTATTATCCTTAAAATTGGTTTTTAAGCACTTTTTGCCGCGTAAGCCTTGGTGGAATACACTGTAACGTTGTTGTGTATGTCATAATGGCAATATATAGGAAGAAAAAGTTTACATCACCCAAAAAAGTGGGCGGGCCAGAGATAGGGGCGGCCCAGAAGAGCCCAAAAGTGGGTGGTCCACGGCCCGCCCGGCCCAATAGGCTCTGCCGCCAATGCTACATAGTACACGTAGTGATGCATTATTACTTTGAACACATACTGTTACCAGACACTAGCACTGTCAATAGCCTTATTCACATATAACGTGTCACCATCGTCAAAGACATCCAGTTTATTCACCTGAAGACACATTCATTACAGTAACTGTACGACGTACGTACACCAATGTACATAATGCAACAGCACGGAGTACTGACAAAGGCTCCTTGTAAGTATGCAAGGCAACAACGCATCCACATAACTCACTCTCAGAAATGCGTACATGATCAGTTACGCAGCAGCACAGTCATCAATCAGTTCATAACAAAATCGGTAACGTCTCTGCATGTGTCAAATACTATGCTTCCTAAGGAAACAGTCAAAAATGCACAGAGAAATATAAGCGGCTTTTATACTACTCTGCAGATATGCTGACTCACACAGTATGCATACTGCACTCGTGTGTGTGTGTCTGACAACAAAAAGCAACATAACTTGTTCCCATGACTTTCCACATCAAGATATTTCATGCTAGCATGGCCTGAAACTAAATTCTTTAAACAGCATTTGTTGGTGCAGAACTAGCTAGTACAAAACGTTAAGCAGTTTCAGAAGTGCCAGGAATGCCAAGAGAAATCAGCATGGAGTACGTGACAGGAAACTGGTGCCTGTAAAATCTGGATATGAATTTGGGAAATTTTGTCAAAATTGTGGAAATTATGCATAGGAGCAGGAAATTTCGCAGGATGTGGAAAACCGTGTGCTATACACATAGCAAAAAATGCCACAAGAAGGTTACTCACATCTACTTAACCCCAGAGAGATTTACCACTCACATTATGTCAGTATGCACTTGATGCTCATATTTTCACGATATATTTACTGAAAAGCAGGGCTGTCTATTTTAACTGATGCTAATCGTGGCTTCAACACACCAAGTGTTTGTGGTAACTTTTTCGTTTGCATTGCAGTAAGGCATCATCAGATAACAGCAGCTGATAATAAAGTACAGTGCAATTAATTAGTTAAAAATTCAGTTAGGTTCTGCAACTACCGAAAATAACTGGTGCTGCAACTAGAAAGCAAATACTCCTCACTAAATAATCTATCAAAGTTCGATTCCGGGTGGCGTGTAGAATTCCTAGTTTGCACAGATTTCTATCGCTGTATTAAAAATTTTAGCAGCATTAATGTTTAAACTGTAATTAATCTTTTACCAGTTCATTTTGCATTAATTCGACACCATACTGAGAAATTTTTAAACCACGATCATGCAATTTCTGCCATGATAATGTAACTCCGTGTTAAAACACAAAACAGCATCGACACAATATGATACAGCATAACTACATGCTTCCATCAGTTGTACTAACAACAACTGTACAAAGAATATCAACAGTCAGCGTATACAAGTACAAATCTACGTAATTCATTCACTGGTGCCGATAGATTTAAACAATAACTCCTTCCAGTCACGGCAAGCTGGCAATCACAAAATAGTAAATATTTAAACAACAAAATCACATTTCAACAAATAAATATTACAAGCAAATTACTGAAAAATGCTAGATAGATGATGATTAACGGTATATACATCTGCAACAGAAATTGGCGACGCTGCACTGCAGCTGACTACACATTATAACAGCAGTCACACGGTATGGTAACTAGGGCCTGAAAAATTAGGTGATTATGCAATTTTTCTGCATAATTTGGCAGTTTTCATAAAATGTCATAATTTCACATTTTTTCATTATAATGCCAAAAGACGACATAATATCGCCTGATTTTTCCCTATTCAAACATCAAAAATAGCAACTTTGTCAAAATACGATTTTTTTCGCTGCCGAAAGTATCCACTTAACATTTTGCTTCAGACGACATCAAGTTTCATATAGTTCCTACAGTAGCAAACGTACATATGAACCTAAGCAACAACTAATTTAACTGGAGTTTCCTAATTTTAGATTTCAGATTTTAAACCTCTTTGCTTTATACTGAATTTAAAATGAAAACTACATAATATCATGTAATTTTTGATTTCTGGTCGCATAATTTTAAATTTGGGATCACATAATTTAAAGAAAAAATAGCATAATCCTTCAGATCGTAACAGTAACCAATGGCAAACAAGCTGACATCTACACAGTTATCAGTGGCAACCAATGGTAGCAGGACAACCAAACCGGATACAGAAACAACATAACAATAACCACTTATCCACTGTGCAATACTCAACATTGATGAAACTTACAGAAAACACAATTTTGGCAATACTGTGTATCTGCACGAATATTTCCGCAGCGTCAGATAACAATTCCTACTTAACCAGCAACATAATACTATACAAATGCAGCTTGATCTCCAGGGTGTGTTTGCTACCTCAAAGTGTTTGCACACAAGCTCAGAGGCCATTTTACAGGTGAACCCAGAGAAGTGAAAATCAAATCAAATGACAAGCATACTTTATAAAGATTTCAGAAGATGTCACACCACAAACAAAAAATACTAAAATTCCTTCTGCATAATTAGAGAACATGTGGTGGATATTTCTTACTATTTTAAACATATTTTTCTACAATATTCATAAATACACTTTCAAAATGTCACAAAACAGCAAGAATGCTTCTGACATTTGTTACGCCAGTGCCAGTCTACTAACACTGGTTGCTTAAGTCAATAAACTGCTAAACAGTCGACATTTCATATTGTTATATCACAATCTGAAATGTGAGATCGTGATTGGTCAAATGCGCATCACCTGCCATGTGCAAAAAGCTAATATTGATCAGCTAATCGGTCAACATTTGCTGCCAATGTTGTCCAGTATCAGTGATAGTCACACACTCCCGAGTTTTTTTGCCTGTAAAGGCGAAAGACGCACTATGTAACCTGGTTGTGATGTCTGTCCTTCTATGTGTCTGTAATCAGAATGCGTGGGCAGAGCCTATAGGCCGCTTAGGCTAGCTGCAGCGGTGCAGCCACTCACCACGCCCCAGATGTAACAAGCTATTATTAGCTCGGGTCATGCGGACGCACACCTTTCCGGCAATCGGCGTCTATTTTAGCTAACACAAATTTTTTCCAAAGATATTCGCCAAGTGTAATATTAATGTTTTTGGTTCATTTATTTTCAGAAAGTTGTGTCTTAAATATAAAAAAAACATGAAAAGTACAATATCGTTACTTCATGAGGCGTTTTTCCAATTTGACATACATATTCTTTAGTTGATTTGCGGCGTCATTCTAAAAATGATATTAAACTCATTTTTGTGTATTTATGGACTTTTTAAGCAATTTTAAGCAATGCAAATACTATACACAATAATTGAAAACAAATTTGTCTGTCTTTTATTCGATGCACTCGATTTCATCAGTGTAAAATGCCTATACGGATATGGGGATGTTCTAAACAAAATTTTCAATGTTGAAAGTTCTGTACTTGTTCAGTAGAATAGCATTTTTAGAATAGTATCTTGATACTTTATTGCATCAGACAGTTAACTGGTTTGTTTATTAAAGTCATTCGATGCATAGAATGCCTCTCACAGGCTCACATTTTAGATCGTCATATAACAAAACAAATTAATTGCCCTTTGGCTTTTGGGCAACGTCTGACAACTTTGGGTCAACAGATTCGCATGATGTCCGCAGCATCAGGTATAATTTGTACACTGTTACATGGGTAGCAGAAACAACTGAGTTTTGTTGCATGACAGTTAACACAAGTCCCTCCTCTGTGCTATGCACACACTTTGTTCCATGGTATATATTTCACAGTATAACAATGGATCACATTCATCAATGTAATACTTAATTATATTAGTAGTAAAACCAATACACTTCAAAATAAAAATTACCGTATATACTCCCGTATAAGGCATCCCACGTATAAGCCGACCCACTCTCACTGCTCACTCTCCCACATCTTAATAGTCCTAATGGCCTACTAATGGTCCAAGCTGTGTGCGGTACACACACAGACTGAGCATGCCTGAGACGTTGCAGTGATACTGAATGACGACTCCAGCTGTGTGGCATGACCCGCATATAAGCCGATTCGCCACAAATTTAATGTCAAAATTCAGCCACAATTGTCAGCTTATATGCCAGTATATACGGTATACTGTAATATATGTAATTTATATTTTGAAGTCTATCAGAAACATTATACATCTCTTTTTATCTTAACTACCTTATTTAATGACATGCAAAAATTCTAGCTTCTGACGACAAATGAGCACTCCAAACATATTCACACAACAGCCTTCAACAAGCATACAACTACTTCTCACTCAATGAGAACAATCACAAAACTTGCCAGTTATTTGTCGATATCGACCACGCCAACTGATAATAATGCCCTTAAACAGTTAATGTGCTGCCAGTAATCAAATTATCAAAAACTCCAACACAATCAAAAAGAAGGCATCCATCAATGGTGTAATAAAACAAAAACTTTACATCTACAGCTACAACAAACTTAACTTGGATTCTGTATGAAGTTCACATACTTTTGCCCTTAATAACATAGTGACTAACTAAGCCAAAATTAACATGTGTAGTTCATAATTTCACACACAGTGCTGTTTTCATCTAATGGAAACTAGACACCCTTACTGTTGGACACAACTGCAACTTCCATAATCCTTATAACTACAACTGTGTCAATTCTCACACAACATCACCTGACAAACGATCAACAAAAATACAATGAACTGTACAAAAATACACAGAAATGTCATATTACAAAAACTGACACAAGTCGGTCAGTCAATATGCACGGCAATAATTGACAGATCATTCACTGACAGACAACTTCTTACGGACAAATATACGTCGCTTTGCAGAATACTTGTGCAAATGGCTTCAAAAGTCATTTTATGAAATACAACACCCAGCCGCTGTAATGCTTACATTACCTCTATCTGGGCTACAGTACAAACTGACCCACACGGATTACACGTGGCTACCATAATACGCTCAACGGCACAATCAAGTGCACAAGTGTATGGTACAGTTGTTCTCAACTTCAAGCTATTAACACATTGACAGATAACAGCCCATAATGAAATCATACATCACACTCACACAGCTAATACAAACATTACACCTTCACTAGCAACAGTTGTTATAACGACAACGTTATACAGTACACACAATTAACAAACATCAGGCCACTCATATAGTCGTGACACCAGCACGTGTACCATCTCTACCCTTAATGATCACAACTAAAACAGACGCTCGAAAATATGCTTCATTCCACTCTTACCAGACATAACAGATCGTCCAACAAAAACACAGCACCACGGTGCACTCAATGATTTGTCAACGCCGAACTGCTCACGACAGAATAGTCAGTCAGTCAGGTTAGGTACAACAGAACTCAGCAATATATGTTACAGCACAAGTCGGCGTGTATACACCTATTAACAGTCATTCACTACAATGGGCAGCAAAATAGTTTGTGGCGAATTAAATGGATCTTGAGGTATGGCTGCAAAATATTATGCTGATGGGCAAACTGCTGCATCGTCATGATTGTTATCTTGGTATCCCTCATCTGCAGACATATCTGTGGCAGATATTATACCAAATCCTACCGAACTCATAGCAGCATATGGTACTGGCAGCGCATTAGAGGTTTTTAAAAATGATATACGCTATATAAATTCACGTTTTACTTTACTTGTCTGCAAGTATGCAGTGCTGGGGCCGCTATGACATCTGATTTTCAGAACTGTCGGTGTGCCAGGTTTAGCAGCGAAAGGGTTAACAAAGGCAAAATGGCAGTCACATCATGGTGAGATCACCTAGCAGTGTCCACAGGAAGGTCATCTAGATGATGAACACAGTCAGTCAGACAGCAGTTGCTGCAGCAGACTGTGTGAGCCATTACCAGGACCTTTCAGTGCTCTCCTCTGCTCAGAAGTCAACACCATCTACATAAACACAACAGCAACGTCAACCTCACAACAAACAAACGTCAAATGCTAGTCAACATAGTTGAGGCTGTGGCACTTGGTAACTCTTTGTTTTCAGGCACTATGTATAAATGTTCTTACTCAATTCACTAACACGACACACGCTGCAGCAATACTGTCCACAAGATGTCTGACTTCTTGCTATATCTACAAGTCCGAGAAAATGTACAGTTATCTAGAAAAAATCATTTCAAACGTACACAACAATTAAGTCCCACTGCATTGTCACAACATACCAGTGAATTAGCCGATGGACTGGTGTGGTTCTGCACTGACTGTGTCGAACCATCATGATATCCAGCAAATGGCTGACTGGGATTCTGCAGGTCGGCAGTCTGCGAGACTGGAATATTCTGTGGTGGACAGTGAAACCTTGCAGATTCAGAGGCAGCTGAGATGCCTGTAGCCTGCTGACCCAATGAAAAGTCATTAGTCATAGCTACCGAGCTGCCACTGGGCCACGCCGGTGACATTGCACTGTGCTGTCCACCCAAAAGCTCGGCTGAACTACCATCATTTATAGCACTGACTGCCACTGTGCTACTACTACTACTTGCTGCTGTGTTAGCAACTGTTTGCTGGCACAGTATATGTGTCAGACGATTATTTCTTGACTCATGTTTAACTTCTGTTAAGCACAACACACAACATCAAAAGCATTAACCAACATTCATTCACTTGTATATGCTTGTCTTAAGATGGAGCATACTGTGTTATGCCACAGTCTGTCTGTCAACACTTTTGGCTTCGAGTTCCTTTGCATCCAAAGTGACCAAAATAACATAGAGGCTAGTGGCAGACCATGCTTGAGATTGCTCTGGGGTCAAAGTGAGTGAGTGAGTGAGCAGAGGTTTAACGTCCCACTCGACACTTTATAGGTCATTTCGGGGACGATTTTTACAGGCCAGATGACCCAACCAACAGCGTCAAAGCACTGAAGGAAGCCA
>Ga0126335_1001461_pt1 | contig 13211 bp, 8 predicted proteins | sample OlaspJWI45metaG_FD_108409 | JGI IMG/M metagenome (GOLD analysis project Ga0126335, IMG submission 108409) | Marine gutless worms symbiont microbial communities from Oahu, Hawaii - Olavius sp. 1 OAHU.JWI-45 metaG | ecosystem: Host-associated > Annelida > Digestive system > Unclassified | place... | reverse complement strand
GGGGGGGGGGGGGGGGGGTTGATTCACGTGGACAGTGGACACTGCTTGATGGCAGGAGTTACATCAGTGCTACTAACAGTGCCCACTACCTGCCACCTACTGTCTGCCTGGAATGATACTGGAAGGTCCACTTTGCAAATCATAGTACTGCACCAGTGGTGTTTATGCTAAGTATGTACCCATATCTGCGGTATAACTGCAAAAATTGATCCCGTTTCCATCAACACCACAGAGTTTACAAAAACCCCGTTACCATTACCATGGAAAACTTGTGGGTTTTTCGCTGGTTTATACCATTTCGTATCCTGTGCAGCTCTCTATTATTGTGTTGAGTGTGATTTAAAATTTTTGTTATTTACTTATTTACTCATAATACTTATTTGAATTTGTTAAAGCTGTGTACTGCTATCAATGTTACCTATGCAGCAGAAACAGTCACAGCTCACCTGGGGCAGTTGGGCCACCCAGTTTCTACTCTGCTGACATATACTGATGCTGTCTAAATTTTTCTAATGCTTCATTGAGTAGTACTAATATGAGTGTTGTGGGTTGTCGGACGTACATGGAAGTACTGTGCTTCTCTGTAGGAGGGTGTGCAATATCTTCTCTTCGTCATTTTTATTATTTGTGCCTTCTGGCTGCTATTGTCCAAGCCAGTCATTCTGCTGTATCGGCATTCGCACGAGCAAAGTGTGCAGGTATGACCTGAAGCTAATACTGAAATTATTTGGACTAAATATTGTCGTATTTCTGTTGTGCATGCACAGCTTTTCCCTTGCAGCTCTCCCAGATGTTAATTAATAGATCTGCATCTATCAAGGACTTACTGGTGTGCCTAATACTTACATTTTAGGCATTTGTTGAAAGCACGTCTGTTTTCTTGATGCCCCATTGTTGAATGACGTATACTTTTCAGCTGTTTGCGAATTATGTTACTAACTTTGGACCTGCTTCATTTCTGCCCATTTCTAAAAGGTGACTGAACCAGGGTTTTATAACTTGGTGTCTTGTTTTCTGTTGTTTATCTTAGCTGGAATTATTTGTTTGTTTTTTAGTGTTTTATTGTGCTACTTAGTTTTTAGGTTGCATCAAATACGTGAGATGCAGACTATTGTTATCGATGATCCAGGCGTCTGTCTGTCACGCGGTTGGGCTGGTAAAGATGTCTGAATGGCTCAGTGTCATGTATGGGGGTACCCATTGCCCCACAGTGAGGGAGGAGTGGAATCAATGCGACCTTTGCCAAATTACTTGATTATTTGACCACTTGTTTTAGTTGTCATTACCACTAGATTGCCTGAGAAGACTTGGCTCCAAAATGACATATTATGTGTTAAGTTGGATGTAAAACCCTGCTGACTTAAACCTGTCTGTTACTAACATGCGTTGTTGCAGCAACAGCGACTGGCTGATGAGCATGAGTCTGTGAGTATAGTGGATGGAGAGTCGGCCTTAGTGAGCTCGACGGCAGTTGACGTAGACTTGGGTCAGCAGCTGTTGTCTGATAGCAGTGTTGGACCTATTGATACTCCTGTATCACCACAGTCTACTCACCACGTCTACACAGTGCCGTTACCCCACAAAGAGGTTTGTCGGTGCTGATGTGACACGTTTATATAAAATTTTAATCGGTCACAAGCAAACACAATTTACGTTTGACGTTAGAGACCTTCGTGAGAAGAAGATTGTTTAGTTCTTCTTTCAGTTCTTGCCACTGTAGAGACGTGAGATGGCAAGAAATCAGTTGTATGCACGGCTTTCGTAAGTTTAATAATATGGCTCGTGTAGCATGTGTCAGTGTGGTGTAAAGATGTCTCTGTCATTTGCTTCCAGTTAACTCTGTTTGATAAAATGTGCAACGAAGAATTACTGATGCATGGTAATGTAACCAGGAAAACAGTGGCTGCAGTGGTATGTTGAAATCAGTTGCATAGAAAGCATTGGGTTGAGCACATTGTCACATGTGTGATACTATAGAAGGAAATGTGATGGACAAAGCTACTTATGGCACTGAAAGAACATAATAATAATTATTATTATAATTATTATTTGATTGATGGGAAGTGGAACCTGCATACTGTTGAAGAAGTCAGCATTAAATATAATAGCTTTCATCCAGAAAACATGATAAGGCATGTTGTGAATCTGCTGAAAGCAGCGGTAGACTGAGGAAATAGAGAAGCTTAATTACATGATATACTGTGTATAAGGAACGTTACCAGAATATTTAGTAATTGATTTTGTGTGGTGCAGGAGTTTATAGCCGGTGAGGTGTTCATACATCAGGCCATACACACAATTGAGTTTTGTCTGGGCTGTATTTCACACACAGCATCCTATCTGCGACTCTGGGCACTCAGTCTTGCTCATGCAGGTCAGACAGTCATCTCTCTATCACTCTGTAATGCACAATGCTGATGAAACTTGAAATTATTTGTTTTTTTCAACACATCATGTTTTCACTAGATTGGACTTTTCAAATGCGTTTTACCATGTGCTTGTCTCTGTAGCTGTGAAGCAGGCATGTTCTATAAACCAAGCTTTTTTTCCTCAGTTTTTGTTTTGTATCAATTTTTTGCATGATTGTTCTTTCCATTTTTAGTTCAGCTGGCTAAGGTTTGCTGAGCTTATCATGCAAAAGCTATTCGAATGATGTATGTCTGTCTGTATGTCTGTTAACCAGTGTATCGTACGTCGCAACTGTTGGACATAGAGAATAGTGGTCTTGTATGTAGAGACAAACTGACTAACCCTGCTCACAAACTTAAAACCCTGTCATCCTGACGTGTTTAAGCCAGCTGAGCATCACTGCTTGTTTTGTGTTTGTTTTTTATTTGGCATTTTTGTATTTTCTCGGTTGTCGATTGTTTCTTGCCCGGAAAAACTTGTCTACAAAGTGATTAATTGTGGTGTTTCTAATGAGACATAAGGCTCCACTTTCTTACTTTCTGTGTTTCATCTGTATGCAGAGTTGTCTGAAGTGTTGTGGAATATGGTAATGCGGATGCCGTTTACTGTTAACCTGCCCTACGTCTCTGGCGTGTTTTTGTTCGTTGTCTTTGCGCCATTTGCCGTTCTGACGGTCGTCATACTGTTGATCATGGAAGGGCTGTCAGCATTCTTGCACACACTCAGGCTTCACTGGTATGTACTTGTCTGTTACAGCTGACTTTTTATTAGATTGTATTTTTTGTGACTGAAGCTTAATTTACACAAGCACTAGCTTGCTGTGATACATGAACAGATACGAAAGAAAAGATAGAATTCAAACACATTGGTAGAAATAATTTAAGTACTGTGTATACTCTTGTATAAGCCATCCCCTGTATAAGCCGACCCCCATCCCCACGACCAAAAATGTAGCAAGAATTAGTGACTTGCGTATAAGCCTGTGACCGAGTACCCTACCTAGATCAGTGTCTCGATATTATGCCCTAGTGTAACAAGTTCACAACAATGAGTACAGCAGCATGCAGTGCACTTGACTGCACACAAATCAGGCGTGTTAACCGACAGCTTGATGGCCTTGCACTGTTTGAGACTCCGTGAGAACAGTGTCAAGTTACAATGACTGACTTGACTGTGTGTGGTCAGCCCCACCCAACACAATGTGTGGGAGAGTGAGCAGTGGCAGGCGCTCTTTCCCATGCATTCCTGTAGGTCTAGTGACTCACTGATGGTGCATGCTGTGTGTGGCACACAGACAGTGAGGCTGGGTGAGCATCACTAAGAGATGGCTGTAATGCTGAATGTTGAGTTGACTCTGGCTGTGTAGCATGACCCGCATATAAGCCTACCCCCAGTTTTAGCATGAAAATTCAGCCAAAAATTGTCGGCTTATACGTGAGTATATACGGTAAATGTTATTTCAACTTTACCTACATATTCTGAAGATTACATGCCTACCGACAAGTGGCCAAAGTAATTTGGCAAAAACCACATCGAATAAATGGGGGCAAATCAGGGCCCCTGTCTTAATACAATGTTCTCTGGGTAGACTTGTCCAGTAACGGAGTGAAAGTAACGCATATTACTACTTGAGTAACATCTAGTTACTTTTTTAAAGTAATGAAGTACTCCAACACAAGAGTACATTTTACTTGTAACGAAGTGACTTTTTCCCATTTACTTGAACTTTTACTTTGTTACTTTGTAAAGTATGTTAATTGTTACAAGTAATTTTTTCAAGAAGCTATGCCATGTTACAGTCGTGAGATTTGATACCGTGATGGATAGTATTTCGATTTGCACCATCCCTCCCATCATTTGGTGCAAACTGTCTGTCTGCCTCGCAATGTAGGCCTACCGTTTGTCGCGTTGTGATTGTCCGTTGAGTTCACTAAGACTCAGTTTTGTAGTTTCTCTAACGAGTAGACGTTTTACAGCAAACGTTTGCAGTAAAGGAAAAAGTTTTTTTTGCGAAAGTTACTTTTTACTGCAGTTATTTGAGTAATTTTTTCGTCGTTACTTTTTTTACATTTACTCAAGTACTGATCTGTAGTACTTTGAACAAGTCTGTTCTTGGGTCCCAATGAATCTCCTCCCTGAGCAGGATCCCAATCCACTCAGCTGTGTTTGCACAGCGAAGCTGCGTGACAGACAGACTTACAAACTGATAGATGTCCAGAGTCATCGATAGTTTCTTCGTTGAGGCATTCACAAGTTAAAAACACAAACTTTAAATTGCAGTTTTCTGGAGCAACACAGTCATTTTGTCGTTGTAATGTGTAATGTAGTGTTTATTAATTTCTCCATTAAGCGTGTGTCTAAACGTGGCTATTGCCTCAAGATTATAAAAATGTCTGCTGCATTTGCGACTTGGCCGATATAACTGTTTTGTTACAAATGTCTGTTTGTTAGGGTGGAATTCAACAGCAAGTTTTACAAGGGTGAAGGAATGCAGTTTGAACCATTCAGCTTTGAGGAAATACTGAGTCAGTTGGAATAGTGCTTAGTTAATTACTAGCTAGATATTGTTGTCAGTGTGCCATGCACCTGTGGACATGCATATGCACTGTACTGTAATCTTAAACACTAATATTGCTGTGCCCTACCATTTGCCGGTCTCAGAAACTGTAAAATTTATGCTTAGATTTGCAGTTATTTGGTGCAATATTTACAAATTTGTACTCATTTTTTAAAATAGTAAGTTGGCATAGGTTTAACAGTTTGGGGTTTATAAGTGTTCAGAAATGGACGCAAGTTGTTAATGTCTTTGGACATATGAAGACATTTTTTCAATCCAAAAGTACATTTTGTTTTGACATATTGGAAGTTTTTGTTGGAATGGACTGATGACAGCATCAAATTTGCCCATTGTGGATTCAAATAACCATTAAGCACTTACCCTTGTCTTTTTATTGTGTAGAATTAAGCTGTTTTTAGGCTGCATCGAATGCATGAGATGCAGTCTATTCTTACCGATGTTCGCTGTGTCTGTCTGTCTGTCAGTCTCTCTCTGTCATGTGGCTCACCTCGGCTTCACTGTGCAAAAATGGCTGAACAGATCAAGATGCTGTTTGGGGTGAACACTCCAGGGGGCCAATGGAACATGTTGATAGACGTGGGTTCTGATCTCCCACAGAGAGGGGGAGGGGACGCACTTTTAAATTTTGGAACCCCTCTCCTATCTTCGGAATGGCTGAAGCTAGAGACTTGAAATTTCATATGCACATAGAGGGCTGGGGGCCCTAATGAAAACTATGCAACAGTAGGTCATTTGTGGGTCCACGCCTGGGTCATGTGACCTATTATTAGCTTTTGTGAATTCCTACATTTTAGGAACGGCTATAGTTAGTCCAATGTGTGTAGTGGGTGCAGTGCATTCGATGCAGCCTTGGCAACTTGTAATACATTTTTATTTCTCCTGGTATGATTTCGTAATATTTAATGACTATGTTGATGCAGTGTAATGCTGAGAGTATGAAATGTTTCATTTTTAGGTTGCATCAAATGCAAGAGATATTCTTACAGATGTTCGTGGTGTCTGTCTGCCTGTCACTCGGCTTAAATTGGCAGAGCGTGCAGTGTACGCTGCATGCTGTTTTTGTGGGGTCATTTGATGCAGCCTTCACCAAATGCCTTTGGCCTCTTGTTGTATTACGTGCAGTATTTAATTATTTTTACCTTTATATGGACAAAGCCACATTTTTGTTGGTAGATGGAGTTTATTTTGGTAGCAGGCTACTGTGGCAGAAAACTATGGTAAGTTTAACACATTCTGCACTGAACTGTACAGACCACCCATGTAGTCAGTTTGTTGTGGTCTCAGTAATGTCTGGTTACCTTTTATTAGTCTCCCTATTCACTATCATCTGTTTTTTTGTTATGAAATCAGTGTTAACGACCTTTGCCTTTGGTACTGCTGTCAGTAATAGGTGCTAGTAGTTTTAAGTTTTTGTATCTGTTGGACATTATGCTGCACAAATTGGTTTGTGGTTATTGGCTACTGGACGACTTTAGTTACATTGATTGCTTTCTCTGTTAGTTGTGGCATTGGAGTCCATAGTTGCATTTGTCTCTGTGTATAGTAATAATCATTGTAATAATGTAGTGCATAATGTGCGTTAGCAGTCAGTGCAGTCAGAATGCTGCAAAGGACAATGTGACCGACCATACAGTGTATGGTGTCTGCTGTCTACGAGTATTTGGATGAATCATGTTTTGATCTGTCTAGAATAATTTTTTAACATCACGTTTTCTGCATTCCAGAGGTAGGTCTTGGCTGCATGTAGGAATGTATAATTATTGTGGATGAATGGATTGATGTCATGTTTGGGGTGTAGACTCTTGGGGTCCAGTGAACACTGTATTGGGTATTGTCCTGGGGAGGTAGAGTGGTGATTTGTTGCTTGCTGTAACGTATATAAGGATAGGGGAGGGATTCAATGTGGTTATTGCCAACTTACTTTGGTTACTCTGTTGATGTAAAACAACTTGTATCGGGCTCTCTATATGTTGTTATGCTATGCATGTATTACCACCAGTTGTTGAAGTTGTTCACTAATCAGGAATTTAGCTTATATACACTGGAATATTTGAAGCTTTTAAGATTATTTGACTGATCATGCTTGAAGATAGAATTAAGTGGTATTGCAGCAGCCATTGATACTTTTCCTGCCGTGATATTTTTTGATGACATTCGACTTTGTGCCTGCAGTTTGAATACAGATTTAAATGATAAGCTCTGTGCACTAGTTAGCAATGTGTAGCTATTATAAAAGGAATATAATATGTGTGTACTTGAAATTATGTGATAAATTACACTGTGTTTGCTTTGGCGTACTGAATATTTGCAACGTTCAAATACTTGGTCGTTAATGTTATTTTTGGTTCGGATTGTATAATTGTTCTTAAGTGGCCTACTTATAACAGACTTGTCTCTTTGATCAAAGGTTATCACTTGTATTGTAATTGACTGATTGCAACATCATTTGCACAAATAAAATAAATGTATTAGAAGAATTAATAGAGCGTTGTAATTTCGTGTGAGGTTCTGGTTTGGGTATTGGGAAATATTTTGGTGATGTGACTGACCAGTTGTAAAAATTTAGTAGTAGTATTGTACTTGTCATAAGCTGGATATCATTGTTGTGCCTGTTTTGGTGCAGAGGAAGGCTTGTAAAGCGAAGTCTGCAGTGTTAAAACTGCAATCGAGACCAAAAATGCAGAGGCAGTAATTGTGATAGATATAAATGTCTGGTGCGGGGTTTTTGCTACTGGTCGAAAGCTGCCATTCTGTTTATTCTCTACATCATCGAGGTGTTTGATATTGCTTCTTGTAGCCTTGGCTGTTATGCCTATCCTGTGATCTGCAGGTACATGTTAGTGTTTTGTTTCATTGATCAGAATGGGTCACGTTGAGTCACATGGTGCATCACACATCTTGACTGCTGTTGAATTCTGTTAAAGACTGAGCTGATCTGTCTAGGAACTCGGCGGCAGCTCGTCAACGTTGGTTAGGTTACTGACTACTGAGACTTCACTTAGTTGACTACTGGGTCATTCGTATGAATTTGGCTCGTCAGTAGCTGATCTCTGGGCCAGATTGAGTAATTGACACTGGCTGCAACCCAAATTCTGGAAAAAATGACTGCATACCGCCGGCAGCAGTTTGTGATTATGAGAAGAAAATTTTCTTCCAATGATCACAAACTGCTGCGGGACCAAAAGTTAAATGAAGAACTTTATCACTCTGGCAGAGTGGCATTGACTGTCTTGGCTTTGTGCTGTACAGTCAGCTAACTGACTGCTGTTTTCGATCATGGTTCTACCAGATGCTTCATTACTTCAGTTGCGATGGGTGACCAACAATCTCTGGCAATGAGCTATCGGGTGTAAATCAGGGTGCATTATACCAAGCCTGGTCACTCTGTGGCTGCTAGTAGGAGCAGCTGGCGTTGCAGTTTGTACGGAATACCGCCTCTCGTTTATGATACCATACGGCCCCGTTGTGGAAACGGTTGTTTGCTATCCTGGCTCCGTCTGCTCTACAAGTCATGCCATACTTTCTCACTTACTTACTTATTTAACTGTTTTAATATGCGATTAGATAAGTTTTGGTCTAACTAAGATGTATTGTATAACTTTAAATCACCATTTTTGGGAACCGGAAGTAGAAGTTATTTTTAATGAGGTTATATCGTTTATTATGTTATGTTTATAGATGTGGGCATAGAGGCATCAGCCTGCGCCCACAGTGCCGATAAGATACGATTAGACACAGTCCAATGTTCAAGACTCTGTGTTTCATAAAGACTGTGCTATCTGTGGTGTGAAAATTGTAAACAAACTGTAGTGTGTTTGCGGTGTTTTGTTTGTAATCTAAAAATGCTAAATCTCCGTTCATATCATGCATTAAGACTGTTGTTAAATTCTAATTTACAACGTACAGCGCAATGTTGTGGTTTTAAAAGTCGTTACAGTCATGAAAATTTATATCCAAACAGTATGGTGGATTTGTCTCCCAAGGTTAGTCTAATACTATGGCACAGCGCGTAAGTATGTAAGTAAACTTTATTCAAGCATGACAAACCTACACTGAAACATAGCGTGTGAGGCTCAGAATGCACGAATAAGACAGACTTTACGGACAATTTTATCTACAGTCGTCACTTATCTAAACTGAACTGAATTCAACGTTATTGTTCTTTTGGTAAAGGTGTCCAATATGTCATGCTGGAGATGGCCATTTTTGCGACTTGCAAACGATGTTAGAAAGGCAGAAAATACGTACTTTTATACCGGAAATGCAATCCAAAGTCACTAACTGCAACAACTCTAGCGGGACTGAGTATAAAACATGGGGTTTTGGGTGGGTACAGTCTTAAAAAACGATGAAAATGCACAAAAATTCGTCTAAAAAGCTGTATAAGCAGTATATAGAATGCTGGCCCCACCTAGCGAATTAATGAGAACTATTTTTTTGCAAAAAGTTTTGATGCAGACTATGTTGAAGAATGACGAAAATTTCAAGGGAAAAAGGCACAGAAATGTGTCCATAAACTGAATAAGCAACAAGTAGTACAGTGCTGCCACTTAGTGAATTTATCTGAACTATTTTTGGCAAAAGGTTTTGATGGAGATGGAACATTCTGAGGAAAAAACACACAGAAATTCGTTCATAAACGGAATAAGCAGCATATAGAATAATGGCACCACCTATCGAATTTATCTGTACTTTTTTTAGCGAAAAAATTCTGAATGCTGATTTCTACGATGTTTTAGAACAATGAAAAATCCAGCTGAAATGCGCCAAAGTTCTATTAACTGTATAAGCAGCAAATAGAATTATGAAAAATATCTGAATAAGCTGTGTACAGTGTTAGTGACCCATACAGAATGGCTGTAGAGAATCAGTTGTCGCACTAAGTAGAGTACAGTAACTAACAGTAACAGACTGCATTTCCGGTAGAAAATTAAGCCTTTTCTGCCTTCCTCACATATTTGCTATTGTTTATAAGTCGCAAAAGAAAATATTAAAGAATAATAAATAAAATCTACATTAAATAACTACAAGCACAATGCAAACACTTTCTGGTATATAAGCACATGCCTCGCATACAGGTCTAGACAACGCGCTCACCAGATGCCTACACACAAAAGCCCTGCACCCTCATGAGTGCCAGCTAGGTACATGATCACATAGGTCACAGGCTCTGTTCTGAAATGTTTGAATCAGATCTGAGGTAGGCATGGTTAATATAAAAGCAGCTAATATACAAAAGTTTTCTGAATTTTACTGAAAGCCGAATCATACATCTCAGCCATGGCTGAAGGTTGTTATGGCTAATTAGAACTCAATTTTTTGCTACGACTACAAAATTGCTCTCACTATCTGGTTCATATGTTGTCAGATTAATCATACTCGATAAAGAACACACCTAATAGCTGAACTGATGCCTAGGTCATACTCAGTTTAAGTTTATTTGTAAACAATCTCCTGATTGATGTGACCAGTGCATAAATGTAGAAAAATAATCTTTTGAAGTTACAAGCAACTGAAAAAGTGTGTCGCTGCTTATAACAGAATGTAGTAGGGCACACAGGTACGCCAACACTAATAAAATGTGAACAACAGCCTTATTACTCTCAGCGTATGTTGAACTTACGCAAGCGTGAACTTCCAACATGCCGCATTAGAACTCAGCGTAGACTCAGAATTTCTGTTTTCTAGTAGATTATTTCTAGGGATGTTAACAAGTCTCAATCGAGACGAGTCTCGAAAAAAATTCTCGTGCTCGAGAAAAAAATTTCTCATCCAGAAATTTCTCGACCCGAAATATGCGCTAGAACAGATGTGGGCAGTAAAGTGTCTGCGAAGGAGACGGCACGCCCTCACGAGTAGCCTAGGCCTCATCGGTAATTCGCTATTGATGTCTACTCAGCAGGGTGTGACATCATCATCACGTGGTCGAGAATTCTCGTCGAGTCCCGGGAAAAAATTTTTTGTATCGAGAAAAAAAAATTCTCAACTTTTAACATCCCTAATTATTTCTTCATATTTTTGTATTTAATGATATTTGCTGCCATTTGTAAGTAGCAAACATAGCAGTTTCTACCACTGCACATGAAGGACACCTTAAATGTTTTTTTAAGTTCATCATTATTCTCACTATATGTACATGATGTTCTAAGCTGCGTTGTGACAGCTGTTAATAAATGAATATTATTATTATTATTATTATTGAATTTCATGAACATAATACATGATAAGATAAGAAGTACACCAACTAGTTAAATTGTGGATATTACTATTAAAATGATTTTCAGTTACTGTGTCATGATTTAATCAAAGTTCACATTACGTGCTTGTACAAGCTTTGACATTACTGTATTTGATGTACACTTTCAATGCAGTGGTGGAATACGGAATGCAGAAAATTGACAATGGGAAAGTGGTAGGCGTATATTGCTGTGGGTTAGGGTTAGATTCCACAGCAATATTCTGCAAGTTACCTGCTGTTGATTTTCCACATTCTTTATTTTGTATTTTATACACATTTTGATGTAATGTAGGCTTTTGCTCTATTAATGCATTTACATATAGTATTTTACTTATGAATGTTTCCATTGTACTTTCCTTATGTAAATCATGGCTGCAGTTGTATGCTGTAAGTGTTTATTGATTTGTTTGTTTGTAATGCCATAGATACCGGAGCCGTCAGCTGAAGGCTTTTCTGGGTACATTCCGTTAGGTATAAAACTGATTACTTTTTAGTGTAGGTAGCAGGTTTAGTAGCAGAACTGTTTGGTTGAGAGGCATGGTAGACATTACTTCAATATGAATTGATATGGTAGATGAATGGGTTAGCAGTCTGCAGCAGAGCTACTCTATTAGTCACAGATAACATTGACAAAACTGCTCTGAGCCAGAGGTGGTGTTACTTCAAAGTGACCGCCAGTTGGTATAAACAAAATCAAACTCTTGGTATTGACAGCACCTTTCTCATTAAATGTAGTGTAGTGGAAAAGCCAAACATGGTGATAGGCAGATATTGAATGCTGTTACTAAGTACACTTATTTTGGGGGCAGTTGGACCCAATACAACATAGTGTTACCTTGGTCAAAGTTAGCCCAAGTTTGAGGGTGTGATTTACTCAGATATTTGTCAGAATTTACTTGATAATCATACAAAATAAAGTATCTGGGAAGTTCAAGTGTGTCTGATATTATGCTATTGCTGTGTTTTGCAGAGGAATTAAAAATCACGTACAGCAAATCACCGTGCACAAACCGTTGTACTGTTATTCCAAGAGGTATGCATTTTGTGTAATGCTAATTTATATGTAACATTGTTTGTTTATATTTTTTTATATGCAGTTTGATTTGGAAGTTTAATTTAGCCACATGCTGTATGTAAAAGTCTCTTAACTATGTCATTTTTATCTTTTCATATAAACGTGTGAATACCTTTCGCTGAGTTTGTATAATGTCTGTATGTCGTGTAAGATTAGGATATGTCTTTTTTTCAATACAGTTTTTATATAGCATTTTGTATTGATATTTTGGCATTTTAATTTGGTTAATGAATTTGTTATGATTTATAGTGAAATGTTACGTTTGCAGTTGACACTATTGTGGAGATACGATTTCATGTTCCAACAGCCAGCTGGATATCAGATGCTGTAAAGGAGAAGTTACTGAAACGAGTAAGATTACCACTTGTAAATCTTTGTTATTGGTGCTGACTAGTCCGGTGTCTGTTGCAAGTGATAGTATGCAATCATTGTCCAGTCTGTGGTGGATTATGTTGCCTTTCTGTAAATGTTACCTTTAAGCTTTTGATAGGGTGCCAAGAGAAGTGATAAGATGGGCAATGCGTAAGCTGGGAGTTGAAGAATGGCTAGTATTAGCAGTGATGTCTATGTACACATGTGCAAAAACAGTCGTCAGAACAGTTTATGGTAAAAGCAAATGTTTTGAGGTAAAAGTGGGTATGCACTAAGGTTCAGCATTAAGCCCACTGTTATTTGTGATTGTCATGGAGGCCATATCTAGAGAATTCAAGGTTGCCCTGCCATGGGAACTGCTATATGCTGATGACTTGGCAGTGATAGCTGAAACTGAAGAGGCGCTTATTAAGAGGCTTGATGTGTGGAAAGAAAATGTGGAGAGTAAAGGCATGAGAGTCAATATGAATAAAACTAAGGTTATGATAAGTGGAGAATGTCAGAAGGTGAGGCAGAAGGTTGTAAGATGGCCATGTGGG
>Ga0126335_1001460_pt1 | contig 13217 bp, 5 predicted proteins | sample OlaspJWI45metaG_FD_108409 | JGI IMG/M metagenome (GOLD analysis project Ga0126335, IMG submission 108409) | Marine gutless worms symbiont microbial communities from Oahu, Hawaii - Olavius sp. 1 OAHU.JWI-45 metaG | ecosystem: Host-associated > Annelida > Digestive system > Unclassified | place... | reverse complement strand
GTATGCGAACGCGTTATGCTTTACGCCACAAGGCCGAGCGGTATTTCTTTGCAAAGATGACGTTTTAAATACCACAGCTACTCGCGCTCCAGCTCAGGGGTTCTGAACGTTTATGCGCTATACAAATCTACGCACTCACTCACTCGCGCTCATTATTAGAAATTATTAAAAATCTCACATTATAGAACAATACATTCAATTTGTCTACTACTTACCTGTCGATTCTGCAGTGCACTAATTACTGTTGTGATATTATTATTATATTAATGCGTCGCGAATCGCGATAGTGGCTGTTTTACAGAGGCGGCCTCAGGTGATTGGAAATGACGCTATTAGTCAAAGTGAGTTTTACTCTGTCAATCGTGGCTAATTTTCAAAATGGAGACCAGCATAAGACATCAAATATAAAAATTTCAGCTTCAGAGGCCTTCGAATAAAAAAATTACATTACGCTAGACTTTCGTGACAGTACATTAACCTATGCGCAAGAATCGCTATTTCTGTGTGACACTTCCGTCACTTGGAGACAGTACTTCCGTCACCCGCAAAAAGTACAGACTAGTCAGCACCGGCAACGGCCAACTCAGTACGCGTACACACGCGCGATCTTACTATGGCCGCAGCCGGCCAGGCCTTCGGCCTGGCCCGGGCTGCGCCCGGTATTATTCGTACCAGTGAAAACGGTCAAGTAAGCTTGAGTGGACGATATGTGCCCAGCGGAAGTGGATAGCGAACACACATAGAGCCCGGCGTCACCTGGTCTGACGTCATCGATAACCAATGTACTCTTGTACACCGGCCCCGATGACGTCATTGTGACGTCAACTCGCCCGACACCCTTTACTAGCGCTACGTAGCGGCCGCCTCGAACACCACGTCGTCGTGACGTCACTGATGAGCCCGGCTCAGCGCGCCTCAGCCACTGAAACAATAGTGACACTCAGACTGCTAGAAAGGTTTTCTAAAAGTCTAATGACTTTTAGACAGGTAAATGCATTAATGCTATAGTGTCACCGCATTACAACGCTCATCATTATACAAAAACGTATTGAAATGTGACGACGAAAACGGCATTATAACTCCGTTGTACAGCAACTTACAAAAAAGAAAGGCCATACAAAGAAAACATATGAACTGGATGATATAAGAGGCATCTTATGTCATTTCATGTGCCATCATTGGAAATTTTATTTACCAAAGCAAATGCATAACAACTGAATATATTCGCTCTACTACTGTTGTCCGTCTCTTATACTTCCTGTTGTAGTATTTGATCTTTATCGTCTGCGTCCAGAATCTCTTTTACTCTATACTATGGTCTTATCACGTTTCATATAACGAATTATTTTTTTCTTTGACGTATTTTTGCTTCAGATCTGACTATACATAAAATGCATCACTTAAAGACCCATCTGTGTGTACGCTGGTTACCTGTACACGTGGCAGATGATTGTTGTTGTTGCTGCTGCTGACACTGATGGTGCAGCGGAATGTCGCTTTCTGTCCTGCTGAGACGCTCACGTTGCTAGGATACGGCGCTATCACTGACGAGCTCGATTCACTAATATCTAGCACGAACACAATCAATGTCTAATTGCGTCTGCAGTATTTTTCAACAAATTTAATGGTTTTGAGAGAGTTGTGGCACAACTGTATCTCATTTTACGCTTCCTTTCTTCCTCCTCCTTCTTCTTTAGGCTGGTGTCGTAGCGATGTTAACGCGTTTTAACAGTCTCGGCACTTCCGTCGAGTCCTCCAGCACCTGTGATTTTGCGTTAATGTGTTGTACTATAATTTTGTACTAATTGCCTAAAAGCCAACCTGTGCTCTGATCACTGCAGCTGCTCTTGATGACAACCATCCATCTCTTATGTTGTCGTTATTGAGTGTCCTTGAACACTAGCCCCCAATGCAACTTTGTAAAAAGTCTAATGCTTATAGGCTTGCAGTCAACTTAGTGACCAGCTGACCAGCATTTAGTTATTCGTGATTATGCGGCGCATGACTGCCGACTTTTCGTCGGAGAGAAGAAAACATCTTGCGTGCATGTGAAAATACGGTTCTAACAAAAGATTTCTGGGGACCATTCGGTGACCATGGAAAATGCGCGGTTGGTTAACTAAGGGCTCAGCTATCGCCGGGATGGCGCGCGTCTTCTTGTTGACTCAGATCACGGCCATAATCAAAACCCACATCCTAGATGTAAACACTGTGGATTTTTATAGTAGAACGATGTTATGGTGCCCTATACTGAACCCAGTAGTGGGACGTTATAGCATCCTCGCCTGAATTCAGTTCATGGTTGGTATTAAAACGTCCCACTACACTAATGGGTTTAGACTAGGCTACCATAACATCATACTCGGTACCACAACGATCTCCAACGCATCGTGTAGTGCAAACCATATCTGGATATATTAAACCGCTTAGGTGTGGATCACAAGTGTAACAGACGGACGAAATTGCGATGGCAATATCGTCGTCTAACAAGTCAGACCCGTGCCAAAAACCGAGAACAATGGTGTAGTAGTAGCAGTTTTTCTTGTTTAGTATTTTTACAGCGTAAGTTTTTTTTACATTTTTGTTAATTACCGTCTTAATGTTGTGATTCTATCTATCACTTCTGCAGCACTCAAATAACTTTCCATTTTCCGATGTTACACTCGTACTAAAATACATCCATAGTAACTCCGATTTACGATGTCACTAAAACGCGATAATAGAAGACCGGAAGTCGTTACATGTGTCACGTGATAAGACGTCATACCGGTGATGTGGACGGCGTAAGTGAAGTTGACAGTTCCTGCCTTGTTGAATGCGCGACACGTGTACAAGCCGGCGTCGTCGGACGTGACGCTGTCCAGCATCAATGACAGACGCTCATTACCATCTCCAACATAGAACTCGTCAGTGCGATCCAGCTCAAGGTCACCGGCCGACCTTAACCTCGACGTTGACCCAGTGATCTCGTCAACCCGATTCTCAGAGCGTCGTCGGCGGCGGTGGGCCCTATCATGCCGCTGACTGTACGCATGTCGAACGCGTCTGGAACGCGACGAAGTACCGCCGCCTCCGTTAGGTGCATATGGGTGATCGTAGTAGTAGTAGTCGAGAGAAGACGACGACGAGGAAGAAGAGGACGATGAGGTTGATGCGGGTCCTGAGGCTGAAAGCATCTTGTTGCCCTTGAACCACTGCACTTCGACGCGCGGCCGGCCAACAGCATCACAACGGAGACGAACTGAATCGCCGACCGACAGAGACACTTCAGCCGACTCCTGCATCGCCTGTAGATTTGTGAATACCGGAGCAACTGCAAGGTACAAAAACACAAACTGCAAATATACATTGACATAGACAATAACGATAACGAGTGCTAATATTGAGCACATTTATACACGAGTCGCCTTTCTATGTCATCATATGCAGGAGACTCAATATGTACAATTAAAAACAGTGCAGTTTCTGAACATCATAAAGAAAAATACACCAAAACAGAATGATCGATTCCTACATGCATGAAACACGTCTGATTTCACTTTGGTACTAGGAAGATTAACCAGATCGAAACTGTGCCAAAAAGACCGCGGCTGCGAAAAAGTTGCTAAAGAGTCTCGGCTATTTTGATGAAAAATTATCGGAGCATTTGCCAAGTAGGCCTACATCAGACGCTGAATTCACACATAAATTTTTAACAGCTGTTCAACCTTGATATAAGAATGCCTATGAATGGAATTCCGCCAATAAAGTTCGTGCAGTCAAGATCTCTCAGTAAACCCACACGTCACGGGAGACAAATTACAGGTTTCGACCTCTTGGTCATCACAACACTCAAACGAACGTCCCTCGCGGTCCAACCAGCCGCCAGGGTAACACGCGTGTCGCTTTCAGAGTTCAGACACAGAGACGCATTCCAATAAATCAGCATCAAAACGATCGGAAATTCGTGTTTTTCTGTTGCATTTGTGTTGCATTTGGCGTGGCAGACGAGCGACCGCCACACTCACTACTGTACGACGTGAACTGTAAACACAACGTTGCCGTCGCATTTATCACGAATCTTTGACCGCCAACGCACGCAACCTCTCACAAACTGTCTGTCCCGTGCCTAGCCACGTGAGTCACAGATACATGGCAACTGACGACAGCGAAGTCCTTCCCATGCCATTCTGCATAGCTCAAACTCCCTTATTGCAGCTGTCTGATAAGTGTTGACTACCCCGTGTTGGTATACCTAGTGTTGATGCTATCCTATCTATGAGAAATCTTTGACTACGGCTGTGTAAATTCATGCTTTTATTTTCCCAAAAGTGGTATAAAAACACCAGGCTGCGGTCATAATCATCACCACCGCCACCACGATCATCATCACCACAAAATACTTTACAATGTACCCATTACAAAAAACAATACCATCGGTGCATTAAATAGTCGGTGTATGCTGCAACTAAAAGATTATAACAGAATTTCTGTTTGCTTTGTTCTTACTGTTTAATTGTTAGTCGCCTATATGCAAAGTCCGCCGTAAATAAATGAAAAAACAACAACAAAGAATCAATGTCATCATGTCTACCTCCCTTCTGGTGAATTTCTCGAAAAAATTCTTCGTCGAAATCTTCCGGTAATTCATAGTTGTCGTCCACTGTAAAAACCACACAACAAACACGTAAGACCTTTCAGACAGACTGTTCAATAATGAAAATATTTTCGTGAATGAGAACAAAAATAACGCTAAGCAAATGAAATACATGTAAAATATATGTAAAATATAAAGCATAAATTCTTTTATAACGAAAAAATGACTCTTCAGAAGCGTTTCCCTCGCCTTGATTTTTAAATATCTTTTTCTTTAGTATTATGCATATTGCTTTGCGGTATTTGTTCGTCGTGAAAAATATATAATAACAATTTCTCAGAAATTGCTGGCTATTTTGTACAAAATTTTAGTCGATAATAAATGTTCTAATTATATTGTTTTCGTGCCACTCTATCGGATTTTTGTGTTTGCCGTTTGTTGTTTAAGTTTTATCATTTCGTCCGAGGGCAAGGGTCACTCGGGTGTGGTGCCTCTCCTTGCTTACTGTGCTATTTTTAGCGTAATGTCCAGTGATGTCGTTGATTTGCATATTTGCATATGTATGCGTGCTTCTTTGTACTAACCACTGATAGTACTTGTGTACGCATAGGCTGCACCGCTGCACGCTGCAGCTGCGCTTGCATCGGCCTTCCCGCACCGCGTCGCTGCCGAGCCGACCCAGTTTACCGGCCATGTTGACCTGTTTCACCTGTTTACTACCGTTTGACTAGAAGTCACGTGACCGCCGCTGTGTTTCAAACTCAGGCGCGGTTTTACGACACTTTTACGACAGACTTTGTTGAGTGAAGATCGACAGTGCTGTGAGTCTTGGAAAGACGCAGACCTCAAAGTTCGTCCAGTGTGTGCTGGAGGGATCGTTTGAAGAGTCGAGGTGAGCGTGGGAGTGAGTCACCGAGTGATATGACTGGGAAAGTACTGGTGCTAGTCCGCTAAGTCCGCTGTGTTTTTCGCCACGCTGTGACGCTGCCGTGAGCTGTCTGACGAACAATACGCTGACCACATCCAGTTTAAGCACTACTTGCTACGACTACTGACGTCAGGCATCACCGACCGTTCGCCGCCCGACCTACGACGCCAGCAGTCCGTTTTTCATCGCGGTGTCTACTACGCCGTTGCCACGACGCGTTTGCTGCTCTGCACCTGCTGCTTGCCGCTAGCTACGTCTTTTGAGTGACATTCTCGGATTTAGACTATGTTATAGACTCCTTTTCCCTATTTACGTGTTAGTATTTCCCTAGACACTGTATTAATCCATAATTACCGTTACCGTATTCTGCCACCGTTTTACCGTTTATAATTGATCATTGCCATTATGCACTGTTTTGCCGTCATTATTTCATAGTTTGTATACGTTATTAAAGTTGTATTCTTGTTTCAAAGCTGTCTCTTGGTAATTTTCGGGATTTCCACAGTAACATATTACCAGTCATATAGCCTAACTTAACAGCTAAGTAGGCGGTAAGGGAGAGGGTGACCCGTAACAAGGGCATCCGCAGACTGCAAACAAAAGAGGACTTAAACGCGTTTTTTAGTGGATCGATTGTTGAATGTCTGTAGTCCTACATCTTGCGAGCGTTGTATGTAGAATCCAGTCGAACAGCGTAAAAGCCTGTTGCCCGCCAACGTCGAAGCAGTCGCATTGAGCAATGTTGGCCACCAGCGACGGCGTAGATCAGCGCGCAGACAATTCGAGCATTGTTTTCACGCACGGCGGCCACCCACCGTTCGCCACAGACCATTACCTGAGGTTAACGCGACCAGCAGCGGCACACTTTACTCTCTAGTTGTTGACATCAGGCCGCCTCGTCCCAGTCTTTTAGCACTCAGTGCCGTCGCGTCGCCGCACACAAAACTAATCGTTCAGCGTCGTTGGTGGTCGCATCATTATGGCAGCGACGCGTCGACAGAAGCAGCGCCAGAACCCGTGGAACCTGGCTGTCTGCAGTAGGTCGCCTACAGCGTACCGCACTCAAGTGGCTCGTATACATGTATTCCAGCCTACTACTGCTAATCAGTATTGCACACCCGCCACACAAGGTGCGATCGAAAAAAACTATTTACATCACGAAACAAAAAAGCAACATTGGTAACAGCAAATACCGGGTAGGTCCCATATAAAATTCACTTAAGTTTGTATATGTAAATCCTGAAAATCTCTATCGTCAATACAAATTGTCTGGACTTCTAGCGACTGTTGGTGCAGGCAGTCGACACGTATTTCAAACAACCGAACAATACTTGCACGCACGGCTGCACGCACGGTTGCACGTTTGATGTGTTTTAATAAGCTGATTCGGTTGATTTCGTTTGAATAACGTGACAAGGTATCGTCCCAATAGGTGTCGTCCCCGATGGGACGGAACGATAGCTGGCCCGCCGCGGGAAACACCCAAAATGACGGAACTGTACTTCCGGTCGCGAATCTGATGGCAAATTGTGAATCATATACCCCGATTTCCTATTGTCGTTTAATAGTAACCACATTTCTATATCGCTTATACTTCCCTAACTACGTTGTTGAAAAATTTGCTAGTCATAGGTGAACAAATAAAATCGTGTCTAGCCCCGAACCCTTTCCATACAGCAATAAACGAAGCCACGCAAACTGATGGGTTGTAATACAGTCACTCAGTGGTAGTACTACAGACTTTGAGTCGAGCACTTGCCGGGAACTCGCGAGTTAATAGAAAGTCGATGCCCCAGAGCACTTGGCTATGGCAGCAGCAGCAGCAGCAGAGAATATAAATGATATTCACGCTGATAAACAGCGGGAACATTTTACACCGACGCAGAGATCAAACAATTGAGTCGCCGCCGGGCGGGCGATCCCGCTCTGTCGGCGGCGATGCCAGCGGGACCGGCGAGTTCACAACACCGAGCCGGTCCCTCCTTTTCATCGAGAAATCCGACCGAATAGAACTGCAAGCAGAAACAAGCGGCGGAAAATGTCGACTATACTCCTCATCAACCGAATCAACATTATCGATGCATTACTGTGACGTTTCGGCCAACTCAGTCCATTCCTACTGCAGCTGTTGGCACGCAACTCTCACATCTACATCAACACTGATAACTCACTGCTGCTACTGCTGCTGCTGATGATGATGATGACGGCGCAGATGATGTCAAGTCGCGTACATTTAAGTCGGATGGTCGGCAGTAATGGCTCCAAGTGACGTAACTGTTGATTAGGCTACCGTTCAATATCGAAAGATTGCATTATCCACCGACAAAAAAACTCCGTTTTGTTTGGCTACAGAATATAGACAATAAGTGTATTGTCTGTTTTGGCAAGCACTTGGCGCTATTTTGGGGAGATAAAGCCCATAGAGCCGTATCTGGCTGCGACTTATGACACTGACACTACATTTCTCGCACAAGTCTCTGCCGAAATATTCAACTGCCCTTGCCAAATAACATGGCAGACAATTAAAGCGATAAATTAAAAGGTTATCATAAATCCACATTAGATGTTATGTCTACTTAGCAATAGCAAAGTTAATTTAGGTACCACATTATCGTGGTAACGTCAGCAGATAATGCGAAAGTCCGATGTCACTAAGGTGATAGACTGCAAAATATCATGAAGCAACCACGCATGGACTTGACACGTTTATCTTCGATATAAGAAGGCAAAGAAGAAGAAAAAGTGATGACTCTAGGTGATACTGTAAAAGCCTGAGACTCACATGAGACATAGACAAGATAGGCGATGTCGATGCTGCCGAACCCATTGGTCGCTCGACACGTGAAGATACCAGTGTCGTCTAGCTGGACATCGCGTACACTCAGTGTCCAATCGTCCGCCCGCACACGGTACCGGTCCCAGCCCAGATGGATCGTACCCCCGTCCTTGTACCACGTAACCAGGGCCGGCGGGTTGGCTCTGACTGGGCAGGGAAGTCGGAGACGGTCGCCCGGCTTGACGAGATGTCGGCGAACGTAGCGTGACGTCACCAGGTGAGGTGGTCCTGCGTAAAAACACGATTAAACAATGTTTTAATTTTAATTGCTTGTTTTTGCTTTGCGTGTTCTATAAATTTACTGGCTCCATTACTACCAACTATTTCCATGACCATGTATCTAAATTGTCACACTTGGCAAGACCCCCCCCCTCCAAATAGGGTTAGCAATGCTCCCCCTGGTCTGTCGATGAAAGTGTGATACCTGTAAAAGAACATAAAGAGAGATGCAATGTCGTAACCACTGCACTGGCAGATAATCCCAAAGCTGTACTGTACCAATATACTACTCATATTATAAGTAAACGAGTTCGGCCTAAGTAGAAACTCGGGGAGCGTTAACTGCAACCTAAACTGTTTCGTATAGGTGCTATGCATGTAATAAAAATTAAAGACTCCCTTTACTGAAATGTAATTTATTTTTACCAGGTAGGTCTCAGTAGGCCTCATGGATCTTTTACAAAGCAAGATTCATGTCACGCTGCTAACTGACACACGGTGCTATCATATGACGAATTAGCTCGAAGTCATACTGTACAAAAGCAGCTGCAAAAGCGCAAATCCATTAAACTGTACAGAGAGGCACACAGTAGGTATATGGATAGCATCAGATGTGGCTGATAATGCACAGTAGCTGAGCTGTGTTTAAACATGTTCAACTGCTCTGCGAGATCAGGCTCTTATCTCTTTTCCGCGTCATTATCAGAAGTTATCAACAGCGGACAGAGTAGTTGCAGACGAGGGCATGTGTGCATGCTAAGCTAGCAGAGAGCATAGCGTACAGTTGGCAACAACTTTAGGTTGTCCGTCTGCACTTGTATGGCTACTGCTGCCGCTGCAACGCCTTGTTCTGCTACTTTTCGTCAACTCTTTTGTCTCTTATCTTATCACACCAATTCCCGCACACCTCTCCCAGCCGGCAATAGCTGATAGGTTGGTCAGATTTCACGCAAGATCATATATCATCCAAGTCGCCACGTACCTCTGTACAGCGTTACTTGCGGCATTCGGGCATGCCTAATTGGACGGCTGATTTCCAGAATCTTTAAACCTCCTGAGTAAAAATGTTGTTATTAACGTTTAGTAACAAAATTTCTATTCTATTTTGCAGGTTTTGGAAATTAGATGCGGATCGCATCGCTATATAAACGCCGTTAGAAACGATTACATTATGTTTGTGTACAGGATCATACTGCATGCCTGTATGCATGTATGTAGGCCTATACAAGATGAGGCGTTCACCAAATAAATCTTGTTATTGCATTGAACATGTCAATGCCTGCTTCAGCTGCAGAGCATCTAAGATATCCTGCAGAGTGGGAGGCGTGCCAAGGTCCATGATTCAGCAATCGGCAGCATCGGTTTGTCGAAGCGTTTATTGTAAATGTAAGTCTAGTACTGGTGCGACTAGCTACTAAATGGTTCCGTCGACCTTAAGAGTCAATCAGACCACATACAACCCAGCCTGGGTGGCAGTCAACTCGTCCCAAATTCAACTCGTTAGAACTCGTTGGGGTTTAGGTTATGGTTAGAGCAAGGGTTAGGTTAGCCTTGGAGACGAGTTGACTGTAAACCTACAGCCACATATAGCTTCGCAAAGCTCACATATTGTTGTATACAACAGGGCATCTTCCACGGATTTGCGTTGCGTTATCTCCTTACGTCATAGCCTACTCAATTCGACAGAAATCAATATCTGCCGGCAGACGTTCCCATATACATCACTGGCTCATCTTTTTGTTATGACTGATGCTCATCCCGTTCCTCCTCAATTCACGACGACCCTAAGTTCCATTACCAAGCTATTCGTAAGTCCCGCATAGAGCTGGGCCTTAAATAGTCCGTGTTTTGAACTTTTAAATGAAAACAGTAATACTCCGTAAGTCTATGAGACAAACTGCAACGACTGTGAGAAATACCAAGTCTAGCAACAATAAGTCGTTACTCGCTGGGTTTAGCTTACTCCAAATTTCGAGGGCCTGGTGCCTGTAAAAAGGTGTTGGGCTAGAAGTGATTTCGCTGTAGCCAATAAAAATCACCCAACAAAAAGTCGACGCTATAATGTTTTCCAGCAAAGGATGAGTTTAAGGAAATTTTAAATTATGAAGTTAATAAGTGTAGAATACCTTTTATTTCGGCGTCTGCGACTGCTGATGACGGTTGTTGGCGATCCACGTTACATCGTACAACGACGACTGATAAGAAGAGAATCAGTATAAAATGTCGCCCGGGTAACATTGTCGCTCATCTGACTTCTACGAAGTCGAGACCAGCAACTTGCTAACAGGCGCGCACGATCAGCTCGACCGAACGACAGACTGACTGCAGTGTAATAGCGTTCGCGCACCTGCTGCGAGTTCTCGCTCGCTATCCGCCAGGGGTCTCCGTTCGGCACGCGGCGCACACACTGTCGCAATGTGCCTGCCTAACGGTAACGATAACGAAAACAAAAACGTTATGGCGGTCGAGCAACGGCGAGACCCGCCCGGATGTCGGCTATCAGCGCCACGGAAACTTTATCTTCCTGTCGTGGTGTCGCCGTCTACTCTAATGGACTACGCCGCTGAAATGAAAACAAACAAAACGGGCACAGGCGGACGGGCGACAATGGCCGTCGCTCGCGCGGGAAGGGACGACGGTTGCGGCAGTTGTTGGTCGAGGGAGACCGCCATATGGACGCACCGTCACCATTACAGACCGGGCTGACCCACCCAGCCACCAGGGCCTGGCCACCATGTTCACCTAGTGTGCGATAGTCGGTAATTAGTTGATGACGTAACTTCGAGCCAACGACACAATATCGCTCTGTAAAACGTACTGTTGCCTCGAGCAGTCTCTGTCATCATCAGACATGAACGTCACCAGCAGGTCACTCCATGCAGCACTGACCTTGCTCTCCCCACTCCTCTACACCCCGCACACCGTCACTGCTGCATCGTGTGTACAATACATGCAAAGTGTAGGCATACAGCACTGCACTGACGCAGTTAATTAATTGTTGCCAGCGATGTCATTTCTGTCGACGTCAATTGCATAGAGCAATCATTTCCCAATTCTCAGCGGCGACAGTGGCGACTATGTCGTATAGAAACTTAATACATTAGACAGAGAGCTTGATTAGCTTGCTATTCAGCAGATTTAACTTCGTTCACGACCTCATTGTGTTATTTCAGGAAATACAAACGCGTTCTCACAAAATCTAATTTGTTTTGAGCCAAGTTGTACACAGCAATTGGCATGATCAGGTAGCATTGTCTTCCTATCTGCTGACCCTCGATGCACTGATCTCTCCTATTTTAGTCCAACCCCATCAAGTTTTAGCGAGTAAATTCTAAGCTGTTTCATATTTTCTATCATACTTATTCACGTCGGAAATCAATCATGTACGGTTAGGGTGCTGCGTAAAAATGTCCTATTTTTGCGGTTTTTCATCCAAGTTAAAGTTTACAACAGACTTTGGCGAATCGTTAGTCAAGTTTTTACTGTTATATAGCTAAATCGTGGAGAACAGTAAAGCGAAAATCTGAAAGTATGCGATAGAAAGCCAGTAGTGTAAAAAGAATGAAGAAAGAGAATATGACCGCTATGTTCTGTAAAATAGACACCGGTCGCCACACAAGTGTTGAAGATTAACTTTCGACCACCCAACATCTGGAGCACGTGTGCGTCGTTCAACTAATGAGACCAGGGCGGCGCACACTTCACGGCGACTGAACGAAATCGAAGACAAACGGCGGCTAACTGAAGGCAAATATTGACGCTGCATTCGCACCTAGCAGTAGTCGGCACAGGCACACGTGCTAGAGGAAACAAGAGACGTGCTTACTCAGTCGAGTGGTGGCGTATGTCCATCGGATGGCGATTAGTCTTGCCAGTCCGTATGGAGTGTGCACAGTCGACTGACGTCAATCAACTTACCGCCGCTTCAGCCGCCGACTTTACCGTACGTCACACCCCAGAATTTTCGACCAACTGAACTAGAACCGGTGGGCCACAAAACGTTTGATTACGACCGCGGCTATATAGACAGTGAGACCAGCTTCGGACCTAAATGCCTACGGTAGGTGTTGTATAAGATATGAAATAGCGTCGTGTCGGCAGCTGCAGTAGTAGCAGCAGCAGTGGGATGCGGATGACTGCACTCACAGACGTCCATGCAGTTGTATCTAACTCGCCTGCGGCTGCACGTGCCCCTTGTTCATCGCGGCTCGGTATGGTAGGCAACAGATTCTTCCTGCTGAGAGAGGCGATCCATCCATTCACCCTTACATCTGTCAAGCTAGCCATCTAACGGTCACGTGTTTGACGTCTTCTAGTGTCGGTTTGGTATGCGTCCGCAGTGACGCGTAGTCCTTGCTATATAACACTGTAGACATAACGGTCCGCGGACCTTATGTTTATTACATAAAAATATAACCCATTAGGAAACCTAAACTTCGGGCGCAAGCCCGTGAGCAAAGCTCATTAGAAGCGCCTCATTGCAGCTCGTATTTGATGCGGCTATCTCTAAATGACTTTGGCGTCTTGTTTCTCGTTGCTTCTATATGTCGATTTGTGTTTTTTTCTACGATAAGGTTGAAGTAACTCGTACAATTCGAATGCGTTGTAATGTGACAAAACGTTTATCGACAGTCGCCAGATGGCGACAGGGAAATGTT
>Ga0126335_1001459_pt1 | contig 13218 bp, 11 predicted proteins | sample OlaspJWI45metaG_FD_108409 | JGI IMG/M metagenome (GOLD analysis project Ga0126335, IMG submission 108409) | Marine gutless worms symbiont microbial communities from Oahu, Hawaii - Olavius sp. 1 OAHU.JWI-45 metaG | ecosystem: Host-associated > Annelida > Digestive system > Unclassified | place... | reverse complement strand
GCATGTGGAGCATTCTGCAAGAGAAGGTATACAAAACATGCATCACTGATATCGACAACCTCATACATCGCATCAGAATCGAGTAGGCCAAGCTGGATCATGCCATTATTGCTGCATCTGTGCGTCAGTGGCGTGGTCATCTTTCAGCTTGTGTCGGGGCGGGCGTGGTCATTTTGAGCACTGCTTTTTATTCTGACATTGTGTTTTTGCGATAACTGCAGCCTTTGAAGCCTTTGTTGACTAGTCGAGTCAAGCAGTTGCGGGCATATATTTTGGTCTGATTTTCTTGCAGTTGTCAGTTATGAAATTGTGCGTTGTAATACATCACGATCGTTTTAATTCACAAGAGTGACACTGTTTACATGAGGCAAACATTTGTTGTGTTAGTAGGTTTTGCATTATTTTAACAACATTTCATGTATAAATTACAACTATATATCTGTGTTTGTCAAAGTTATACCTGAAACACTATCGGTTCCATTTTTTCGGACACGGTGTATATCCCTTATCAAATAGTTGTTGCTGTTTTCGTGCGAATGATTTACATGGATGAAATCCGTGTAATTTTTGATAATTGGCTTAGTTAGCTCAGCTGAGTGAATCACTTAGGCCATTTAATTAGCATATGTCCATCTGTTAACTGGGGGTGTGTCCACGCAGCTGCCGCACCTCATTGCATAGTGCATATGCTGTCTACTTGTACCAGCTGATCATTCATTGCCCAGGAGTGGCTTGTTTTTATTGACACTTTTCTGTGTAACTGGGTGTTTTGCAGTGAATGCATGCATGTGTATTTCACAGCCCAGCAGCCGAAACTGAGCAGCATCCATCGTGACCGTGGTGAGCTGCGGACCAAGATTGAAAAGTTGAAGAAGCAGAAAGAGCGGTGCATCCATGCTGGGAAGCTGTCTGAAGTATGCACTAGCTGTTGTTGATTGAGTTTTGTATCATCATACTGATTACTGAATTACTATGCAGTGTGCTTAGTGTTTTGGCCACAGAAAGATACAGGGATGATGCCTGATGTGAGTTTATACTGAGAGCGGCTTTAATGTAGCGGATGTTATGAAAGAATGATTTTTCTCTCAAGCATTCAGCTGCACAGTAAGCCTTTTGCAGTTCAGGTATTTACACAGGTCTAGCTCATTGCACGCGTCAGTGTATTCGGTTGTCTCATGCCTTGCTTTAACTCAGGAATATACGTACTAGAAGGCATGCCTAAAGAAAGTCCAAAATTGGTAGAAAGGTTCTTGTATTACATGACAGGCTAATGTTCAGGTTATAATGTCGAGGTCATTGGGCCACATGAGAAACGTAGTCCATGGCCTGAGGATGGTTCCCAAACTTTTTGTTTTCCGATAAACTGCTCTGCTGTAAAAAATATGCATTATGCACGGTGCTTTGCGTTAATGATACACAACACAAAGGCGCCAGCTGAGGTGGTGGCACTGCAGGCCTTGGAACACTCAGCTGGTGCTGTATGCAGAATGGGGCGAGCTATATATAGTAACATGATGTCACTGACCTATGTAGGCCACTGCTAAACTGCAGCGCTTGTGTACATAGGGGCTGTCTCAAGACGCTGCTATGATGACAATGATAATGACATCAAACCAACAGATTTTGTTGAGATGCCCCCTGTATCGTGGCCGTTATAAACAGCGCGGAGCACTGAGGACCCCTGTGATAGTAGTCACCTTACTTGTTTGTGCAGGTTGGCGCCATTGACAGTGAATTAGCAAAGTGCACAAGAAGACTGCAGGCTTTCGATCCAAAGCTGAAAGTGAGTGACACAGTTTGCTACTGAAAGTTATTTTTTCCAGTCATGGGTAAAGCTACATATTGCGTATAATTAATTAATAGCTGCCATAACAACAAATGCATGTGCATATTCTCTAACTTCATAACTTTGCTTTGTTTATATATTGTATTTGATTGCATATACATTGTTCATTCTGGGATCTTATTTTGCATGCTTTTGAATGTCAGCCACTGAGGTTACCAGTCGTTCATTCTTCCCCAATTCTTTAAATATACATTCAGTTCAATTTTGCCTTGCAAGTACAGTGGATGAGTGTGATTTAACAGTTATTGTTGCTTGTTGAGTTACATGTATAGCTAAACACATGGTTAAAGTGAGTTGACAAAGGCTACACTGAATGACCCCGCACACACGGCATGCAGCATACACTGCACACACCGTCGCTGATTTAAGCCGCATGACAGACAATGCATTCGATGCAGCCTAAAAATCCGTGGCAAGCCTGTGATGCATCTGCCACACAGACTGATCACAGACAGACAGACAGCACAACCAGAATGCCTGTTGCATCTTCCCACCTATAAGCATGCAAGCACATAAAAATTACAGCCTGTTCTAGCACCTAGTACTTTAGTGGCCTGTGCACCCTGTAACTTGCCTGTATTGCGGTCTTGGTCCAGATGACTAACGTTCACACAACGTCGGTGAAAATTGTACCTAGCACATGTTGTGTATTGGATTTCAGTGAGATAAATTACATTGAGCCTGCTGTAAGTTCTGCTATTGCTTGTGAATGCAGGAAATGAATGCTGCTGATGAGCTTCGAATGAAGCGTGAGGTGCTGCAGTCGTCAAGCGTTGTCTGCACGACTCTGAACCATAGCGGCTCTGTCCTGCTTCTTGACGTCCTCAAACCATTCAACAACAATGGACGCACCACAGTCCCATTAGGCTGCGTCATTGTGGATGAGGTACTGCACTGCAGCTGCCTTGCTATTTGCCACCCACATTGTAGCATGCTTATGCATGTAGTCAAGTCTGTTTGTGTCTATTTGGGCTCTTACTTCTGAATACCTCGACCTGGAAACTTCATTTCTAGCATGCCGATACATCATCAGAATATCTAGGTCATGTTGAAGTATCAGGGTCATGGGATCAGTGTCAAAGTTGTGTCAGCAGAAATGCTCATCGTTGGTTTGCTTTCAATGGAAACACATTCTTTTCTTTTCACTGAAATAGGTGATAAGCAGTGTTGTTTTGGTGTTGCCAGTGATGTGTTATTGGCACTTTGAATTGCCAGTTTAAACACCAGAACACATTCAGTGTTGCTTCGGTTGAGATTGGTGGTTCAGGACTCGGAGGATAATTGTGGATGATGAAAAGTGAAATAGTGGCAGTCAAAGGTAAAAGGTATAGGTCTGGACACTTGATATAGCATCTCATAATGAGGGAAACCTCATTGCAGAATTGCTCAGGGTCAAGGGAACACACAGTTTTACCTGCATGGGTGTGCAGTAACAGAATGAACCTTTGCCTTTCCAGCTGAAGCTGGTTCTCATTTCTTGATCTGCAGAGAAATGCAGCTAAAATACAAAATTTTAATTTGTAAAAAGTGCTCAGATTTGTAACCCATGTCCATGGTATTGAGTTGTTCTGCATTATGTGACGTTTCTTTCTGGTAAAGTTGTTGCTGCTGCTAGGCATGCCAAAGCACAGAAATGGACAGTGTTATTCCACTGCAGTATGGTGCTACAAAGCTTGTGCTGATTGGTGATCCTGAACAGCTGCCACCTACTGTCTTGTCAAAGGTACCAGTTTTCCCATTTTTGAATTTGCTTGACATACAGTTTAAACATTTTTACGCTGTTTTATTTCCCATTGCTTTTTTTGCACTGCGCCATTGCACACTGAGTATGTATCTACTAACCAATTGCATGCATGTGGGTGATGAACCTTCGATTTACTAATGGACTTTTTATTAGAGGTGCACCGATAATCGGTATGGGCTGATAATAGGCCGATTATTCGTTTTAGTAAGCAAAGCAACAAAAAATGCTTTTAACTGGAGTTCACATTGATGACAATGAGATAACTAATGACTCAGTAATCACTAATCAATCACGTATCATCTTCAACATTCAACAGAACAAAGTAAAGAAAGAGTAAATGAGTGGATGCTATTCAATTTCAAATATCATTCTGTGACCTACATCCCATTGCTTCGAATTTTTATGAACTAGTTTGCAGAAAAGGAATCAATTTTCTGAACGTCAGCAGTCAACGCTCAACGGTGTTAGTTTATTCAGCAGCCAGCACTCAACAGTCAACAGACTCAACAGTTAGAAATTGAATGCTGCCATGTTTATATATATAAACAGAAGCTTTTCAGCCTTCTCTGCAGCCAGACGTGATCGGCAATCAGAGTATATCAAACCAGCTCCACTGAACAAACTAGTGAAACTACAGCAGGAGTGTTACGAATCTACCATCATACCACTGTGACTTCACAATCGTTACAACATGACTTTTATTGAACGAAGACTGCGTCCTGAAATAAACAATCGGTAATCGGCCGATTATTTGGCGCCGATAATCGGCCAAAGCATTATCAGTGCACCTCTACTTTTTATTGTATATTTTTGATGTTGGGGTGCTCATTTGTCAGATGGCAGCTGAAAAGAACTATGGACAGTCGTTGTTTGAGCGTCTGTACAGCCAGTTTCGTATGATGGAACACAGTCCCATCATGATGTTGATGACACAGTATCGTATGCATCCAGACATCTGTCTGTTTCCAAACAGACATGTGTATGGTGGCCTTCTGTCGACAGATCCGTGAGTACACTATTGAATCATACATAGCTAGAGATGAATGGTAATTTTGTAATGCTGTAGGCAGCTTTCTTGTCATATATGTCACTTCGGAGTTATTTTGCATTTTGTGATTTTGTAATGGATAAGTTATGGAAAATAATTACATTCATTTGATTTGAAGTTTAGATGCATCCATGATGAATTTGATTTTCAATGATTCTGAACTGTTGGGAGATGCTTAATGTGTGTTAGTGTGGGAGGCTTTATAAACATGCCACTTACTTTCCAGTAGCTTTGGCATATGAGCATGGTGGCCATTTTTTTTCTTTGCTATCTTATGTTTAACCCAGTAGAATGGGCTGGTAGAAAATGTGCTGTGTTTGTTGTTATAACAGTGATGTAGCAAAGAAGAGACAACAGTTTCCGTTCCAGCACTACACAGTGTTTGACCTGCGGGATTCGCAAGAGGATGCCACAGAGTAAGGATAGTTCTAAAACATATTTTTCTTTTCTTTTGTTTGTTTTTAGGCTGCATTTAATGCATGAGATGCAGACTATTGTTACTGATGAGTGCGGTGTCTGTCCGTCTGTCTGTCATGTGGCTCAACTCGTCTTCACTGTGCGGGGTCATTCGGTGCAACCTTTGCCAAATCACTTTGGCCTCGTTATGTGTTTTAGTCTGCTGTTTGTTTTCTTTGATGAATTGTTCGGTTTTATTTTGTGGAAAGTTTTATCTCGTAACTTTGTCACGTAAAAGTGTTTGAAAATTTGAGACGTATTTTCTGTTCATGTTCTGAATAGTACTTGTGTTATGAGGAGACAGTCACTTCGTGTGCAGCTGAAGTAACTGAATCATATTTTAGCTCATTAATAGCACATTTTTAACATTTTGCAGCTACTGCTGTTTTAACCTCATCTGTGTGTTTGTGTGTGTCTTCTATCTGTGTGTCTGTCCATTAACCAGGGTGTAATCTTGCGTGCAGACATACTTACCAACCCTGACTTACTTAAGCTAGCTGAGTGTCGCTGCCCATGGGCAGCTTGTAAGTTACTAACTGTTGTCATCAGACTTTTATTAACAATATTAATGGCATTGTCAGAATTTAGGTTTCAAGTGTTGCTGGTGTAACATGCAGGACTTCTGTGTATAACCGAGCAGAGGCAGATTTCATTGTGATGCTGTGCAGTCATCTTGCTGTGTACTTTGCACCAAAGAAGGTGCTCCATAACATTGGCATCATCACTCCGTACCAACGACAGCGGCACATGCTGATGGACCAACTAGCTCAGAGGTTCACTCTCATCTTCTGATCTCCCAGTCTAATAGTTGTCATTTATTACTTGGAAGGACAGGGCACTGGCCTTTGGTTGCTGTGTAATGTTACAGGGTTTAATGAATTGGTATTTGATAAGAAGTTAAGTTTGTCATTAGCACCATGTCATGCAGCTCAGTTTTGTGGCCGATACTATACCAGGTCGCAGCTTTGTTGAGTTACAGTCTGTTTGGCAAAGTACTGTACCCCCACTGAGCTAATTGTCTGATAGTGAAGCCATGCGATTTCGATGTCAACAAGTTAAGAAATGTAACGGAATCATTTGTTGACGTTAAGTTTAGTTTACATCTTATGCAGTTAAACTTCCAGTGCAGTCCAATAGTAACAGGCACCACTATGACTGTATGGTGTTGTACGAAGTCATCCACTTGCAGAGAGGCTGATTCTCAGTTTCATCTCATGCATTCTTAGCAAAAAGTTAACGAGGCCTTAGTGTTTGCACATTATTTATCTCAAAGTAGAAGCAGGTGGTTGAATAAGTGATGTTCTGCTAGCATTTTTAAAATTTTATTGCAGCAAACACTTTTTTAGATTGTTCGTATGGTGATTGCCAGGAAGTGCTATTTCGAGCTAATAGAATGCAGCAAACAGACCATACATGCATTTATTGTATGTGTTAATGTAGGATAATGATAAACAGATGTGTTTCTGTAATTTAAAGCAGTTGGTAATGTTTTGTGTGCTGTGTTTATTTGAGCAAAGTAACACATTTGTAAGTGTTGTTGTAGGAACCTGGGGAGCATTGAGGTTGGCACTGTCGATGGGTTCCAAGGACGAGAAAAGGATGTCATTATTTTGTCCTGCGTTCGAGCCAATCGTACTGGTTTCATTGGGTAAGTCACTGCACTTTGCATCGTGCAGAAAACATGTTCATGCAGAAAGCATTTCTGTTCATTTTTGACGGCTTGAGAGTCTTGTGGAAAATAACACGTCTGATTTCCGACACAGTTAAATGCTCGGTATGCAGTATCACTCTGAAGTTGTGTGATAAACTGTTAACTACTTATACTGGCTAAATTTGACAGTATGTTGACGTTTAAAAATATATTGCTAAATTTCTCCTACTTAGTGCCTGAAAGTTTGATGGTGAAATTTTCAGTCTTGCAGTCGTCACATTTTTTCTGATGAGGGTTTATTTTTAGCAACCCTGTAGTTGTGATACAGCATGGTATTTCTAGGAATTTCTAGCAGCTGGATCAGGTGACTGCTATTACTGTGCTAGTTCGAAATCACACTTATTTTAAATTTCACCTGCACAACATGACACTTTTGATGTGAAGCATTTTCGAGGCAGCTTATGTTGCTTGTTGCTTGTTCTATATAAGTTGTCTACTTTTCTTATTTTATTTCTTGTTATGTGCTAACAGAGTTGACATGTTTTGCTTACAATAATCTGGTCTGTTTTCTGATTAAACATTTTAGTGGCATTTGCTTTAGAATTAATTAGTTGTTACATTTGCATTTCTTTTAGTCGTTTCTAGCGAGTGGTGTATTTGTAGGTTTCTAGAAGACAGGAGACGCCTCAACGTGTCACTGACAAGAGCCCGCTACGCTTTGTACATTGTTGGTCACATACAGACATTGCAACAGGTTTGTCACTGTAGTGTCCAAGATATGATTATTTACATGATAATTTTACACTCCAGTAGAACTTATGTAACTGCCATTAGAGTAGATGTTGAATTCTTTAGCATTTATTGTCTAGCAATGGTTGATACATTAGGAAGTTTTTAAGACTTAGCAGTCGACGTTACAGTGTACACTGTACAGCCATAATTTTTTAGGTTTGAGTGTGTGAAACTGGTGCATTCATTGCTGATGATTATTTTGGACAGTGATATATGATACTACTAAGACGAAGTAGACTTTTGAGCATCTGCTTTTGTTCTTGGAAAATCATTTTTTTGTCGCTTAGTTTTTCTGAAGTTGTGTATAGTAAACTTGTGAAAATTGATTTTTGTGTTTGGACTTTCACAGTAGTTTAATGTTCCAGTGCAACTGATGGACGATGTGTTGCAGGTGAACACAGATTGGTCAGCATTAGCTGCAGATGCGGCGAAACGAAAGCGAGTTGTTACCGTGCCATCAATGAGAGATGCCAGACGACTGGTTGAGGAAGGTTGCAAGTTGTAACAACCATCAGTGACAATAGTGATGCTGTTAACTTGGCAGTAATTGCACAGCATGTTTGTACATATATGTGTTTGTTGTAGTCTGCCAGATGTATGCTATATTTTTGTACTGGACAGTTGCCATATGTTGTAGTCTCAAAGACTGTCAAGAATATTGCTGATCATTTTGTGTACTTCCTCATCTGCAGTTGTTAAACATGTGCATAAAGGGTGGACCATTTAAACCACTTCAGATGAAGATCTGAGCATTTTGGTGTATCTGTTACTGTTCAGGAGTTACATAGTTTGGCTCACTCATTATACTGTATGTATATAGCCAAGTATGAAGGTGCTATAAGCTTGTCAGTGCAAGAAGAGTAAATCAGTGAATGTTGCTGGGTTGTATTAACAAGTATGATGTGTGCATTGTCTAATGTTGTATCTTCCATTGATTGTATATTAGTCACAATATTTTTTTATTTGATTACTTAGAACATACGGTTTAAGACATGAATGGCAATATTAACAAGTTACAGTTTGGCTTAATTGATTTATTATTGAGCGTAATTGCTGTGGCAGCATAGTATTTTTATTCGGTTTTAGTGTTAATATTGTGGTAAATAAGCTGTGAACAAATGGCTTTATCATTACCTGCCATCATTTTTGTCAACAGTAGTGCAAAAAATTATCTTGTGGCTGCAATTATAAGTTCATGCTTAACGATATTCAGTGCTGCACACTGTGTCATGGGTGGAGAAAGTAAGCTTCGGCTCAGCTCTGCTGCCTTGGATTTCAGTTCTAGCACCTGCCAAACGTAGCTGCAACATTTCTTTAGCTCTGCTTTTGCCCCGTGCACGCCTTGGCAGCTGTAGAGTAAGCTTCTTTTTTCCTGCCCACATGGTGTAAAATTATCTTAAAAGTTACCTGCGCCAGCTATACTGCGAGCAGGTACTGTTTTTGCCGGAGTTGTCTTCACAGAAAATCTAGAAAACTACTGGTTGGAAATTGAAATTGATGTAACTTGGTAGGAATATGTCCCATGGTGAATACTAGAAGTGTTTGGAAGTTGATGACATTTGACCTTTGACCTTGAGAGCTGTTTTCGTATTTTTCTAATTCAGGCTATACCTTTTGAATGGCTTGACATAGCAACTTTATTTTAAGTTTGGGAGATATATCTTTAAAATATCTAGGTCACGGTTTAGTTTCAAGGTCATGACTCTAAGGTCAAGGTCATGCGAGCGAAAAAGCGGAGCGTGCAACTCAAAAACTGCTCGGAAATTGCTGTGGTTTGGTTGGAATATGTTACGAAAAGTGCTCAAAGTAATTCTGAGCTTTTGACATTTTGACATTGACCTTTGACCTCGAGACATTTTCATATTTTTCTGAATTCATATTTTTTGCACACTAGACTATGTTGTTTTCATTTTGTTTGTAGCTGGTGACGTCTGTGATTGAACATAGAACCCAGTGTAGTCAGTGCAGCATTGTTTAGTTGTTGTAATAACGAATGACAGTGTGTGCTTAGGTGGTTGGTTAATTTACCTTAGGTGGATGTAGGCAGTGGTCTACATTCATTTCTACACACAAGCCATGTCGGCTGTGGTGTTTAGTTTACCAAGTTGGCTACCGGTTTAATTGCGAGCATGGCTATAGTAAATGGCAATTTTTGCATCAACTGTACTTTCTTGGTTACATTTTGTGGAATTTTGGCTGTGAACTGGATAGTATTGAGTAGCCAAGTTGGGTGGCTGAGAATGACTATGCCCAAACGTCTGATGTTTCATATCATGCACATAAGCCACTAGCATTAATTAATCAGTCTTTTGTTGCTTGTTTTATATGTCACTGCCAAAGAAGATGTCTCTCTGTGTGTCTGCCTGCACGAAATCTCGAAAACTACTGGTCCGAAATCGATGTAACTTGATAGGAATGTTCCACTGGGAGCGTTAGAAGTGGTTGAAAGTTGGTGACATTTGACCTTGACTTTTGACCTTGAGAGTTATTTTCATATTTTTTCATTTGCCATGCATATGTCGTCTTCCATTAGGAGTTTCGAATGCCTTAACATAGCAACTTCATTTTTGGTGTGAAGGTACATTTTCGTTATATCTAGGTCACCTTCAAGTTTCTAGTCATGAAAGCTTGGAAAGATGTTGAATTGTGCAAAATTAGTGGTATTTCATTCTTAGACAATGGCAGTTCAAGCTTCTGCATTTTGGGTGGCCAAGACTTTTGGATGGGGGAGAACATGGCCTCCCCCAGCAGTCCATTGCTCTTAGATGTGGCTGACATCGTTTTTCTAAACTGTTTTCAGCACTTGTTGGATGGCATGTCAGATTGTCGGTGCTTAGCGAACTGTAAAATTATGCATAAATATATATTATTGCAACCGTGAAATGAAAAGTCGCTTGTGTCAAAGCCCCACTTGTAATTTATTTAGGGCATAGAGGCTACGGCCTGCACCTTCGTCTAAACTTTATTAGCTTTGCTTTGTTTTGCTTTGTTTTCATGATATTAGCGTGCCTGTCATTGTGTGAATTGTGATTTACATATGATTCATATACAAAGATGTGCTTCATCAGTATTACTTTAATTTGGTGTGGCATTTGCTCTATGGTAGTTATTAGTTAGTAAGTGCACAGTTGAGTTAATCTCATATTTGTAAAGTACAGCTGCACAGATTTAAAGAATTCTGTCAGTTTAACACAGTAGATGGATTTAAATTAGAATACGTCTTCTGTATGTCGGGCTGTAAATTCACAGAGATGTCGTGAAACACGTTTACTGTAATTTTGAGTCTTGATGTGACACCAAGATCACAAATTTGAACTTACACATGCACTCAAGGCACACTTTCATTCAGTGTATGCCCTGCATTATACATGGTTAATTGTCCTTTGCAGTGTTCTGTCTGCAATTGCAATAAAAGACATTGTTATTATGTATGTCAAAATAATAGGTAACTAAAGTTAACGTAAAAGCAGGACTGCTGGCTGTAGTAGAACTGGGTTCTAGGCTTTTAGGTTTAAATAACTCTATTAAAGTACAAGATTTGTGCCCATTTCCGCATGTCTACTATTTATTGGTTTGTTATTTCGCCGTCCGTTAACCTCAGAACAAGGTTTGGGGCCGAAATACGCAGGACCGAAAAGTCTTGTGCGACAGTGTGAGCCGTGAACGGTGAACTATTGAACTTAGAGTAAAGGTCAAGGCCAATCGTCAAAAGTAAATAAATAGAAGTGGTAAATTTGTGTTATTTCGAATATATTTTTTGAGAATGTCGCACCTATCTAACCCAAAGGTTCTGCAAGGTGGTAAAACAGAGGAGTCGTCAGAAAAGAAGCTGAAACCTTGTTGTGCTTGCCCTGAAACAAAAAAAGTTCGAGATCAATGGTTGGTGAATCTCCATAACTACTGAAGCGTGCAGACGGAACTTTACAATTGCAGTCATCTCGGTCACAAAGGAATACCTAATCATGTCCCAGTCCTAACCTTAAAACAAACCCTAATTCAAAAACTAACCCTTTCCCTAATCCTAACCCTAACCTTAACCCTAACCCAGGTCAACACGTCAACACGTCCCCAAGTGAGCTTGGGGACGTGTTGACCTGGGAACGAGTTGACTGCAACCCATGCAGATAGAACAGACACCGCAGCTGTGAACAGAACACTGATTGTAGGCAGTTTCAACAATTTCCCATGGTAAGGCAGTTGCACAAAATAAGTGAGGTGGGAAAGTGAAACTACCTTTCAATAACCTATAGTCTTGAGTAATAACTGTACCAAATATTATTACAATCGGATGCCTACTATTCAAGTTATCGTCGAAGACGTAGTCACGTGGATTTTTTTGAAACTACACTTTCATACAGTGTGCTCAACATTGCATGAGAATTTTTACGTGCAAATTGCAGTAAACTGTTACATGTACCTGTAAATCTCTCTGCATGAAATGACAAAACATTGCAAAGTCAGGAACCTTTTTCAAATTCTCAACTATATTTTGTTAGAATTTATTACAGTAATTTAGCAATAATTGCCAGTTCCCTGGAATTCGCAAATTTGAATTACTGCTAGCCTTGTTTTAAGTCTTGCTTGTATGTTTTGCTTTTAATTGCACTTTTAATCGATCGTCCACAAGTAATTGTGGTTGATTCTGTTGCCCTTATTGTCACCTCCACTTTTCTTGTGTTACTGCTGTTTGTTGCATACATTATTATGTGATGTCAGGAGTTCTGTTACCATTACAGTTGAAGTGATTGATTTAGGCCAGTGTTTTTGTCACTTGCAGCATAGTTGAGCATGGAGAGGAACACTGCAAAGCTCAGATTGAGGCACACCGGAAATGCATGAAGAAAATGGGTTTTGACATATGAGATAACGTGCGAATTAATTTGTTATTTTTGCATTATGAGTGTGGCATATGTGCATGAACACCTTAAGCACCTTGACTCCTGCCAGAGTTAAATTTATGATAATGAAACAAAAATGACAAATGACAGACATTTTATGCTTTTGGAAAATGACACAATATTATTGTATTGAGTTAAATTTTTAATTTGATAATTGTAGTGACAATTACATTTTGCTGTTTTGGTTTTTAAAGTATGTTGTTTTGGTTTATTTTGTTGCTAATATCTCAGCTGATGCCTGCTGTTCCTAGTTTCTGTGATTAAACGTCTGCCAATGATTTCAGTGTGTGGGCTATTCTTAGACCTGTAAGCCGAAGCCGGAGCCGCAAAAACCAAGCCGGAAAATGTCCGAGCCGAGTCGAGTCGAGCCGAGCCGCAAAAAAGTCGGAGTCAAATTTTGACTAGACGATAGTAATTGCACTGCAGAATGACAAAAAGAAAAGGCAACCAATACCATAGAATCAATTGGAGTTAGTTCTTTTTTTCTGTCCAACTTTACTTTACTACTGTATTCGGCGGATGGCGATGCCCAGGTGGCCGAATTACTTGTTAACTTACTTACTTACTTAGACCTGTGTTGTGAGTGACGTCATTCGTTGCGTACATTATTCGTCGGTTAGTCGGTGTGCGTACAAATGGAACGTCTGAGGCACAGACCCCGTCGACGTCGTCAGCAGGAGCCGACGTGAGTCAGCCTGAACCCCCACAGCCTCCGAACAAGAAGCTAAGATTGCTTGAAAACCTCGATTCTGAGCCGGAAGACGAACCCGTGGATTCCAGTGG
>Ga0126335_1001458_pt1 | contig 13218 bp, 11 predicted proteins | sample OlaspJWI45metaG_FD_108409 | JGI IMG/M metagenome (GOLD analysis project Ga0126335, IMG submission 108409) | Marine gutless worms symbiont microbial communities from Oahu, Hawaii - Olavius sp. 1 OAHU.JWI-45 metaG | ecosystem: Host-associated > Annelida > Digestive system > Unclassified | place... | reverse complement strand
GTGTGTGTGTGTGTGTGTGTGTGTGTGTGTGTGTGTGTGTGTGTCCACCTATAACTTCGATAGGTAGGGCGATGTCTTAAAATTTTCAGCGTAGCTCCAGGGTGCCATGGGGATGGTTTAAGGTGCCAAAAAGTTGGGGTAGTAGGCCAAAAATGGCCTTTCTCGTATATCATAGCACCCGCTGGTCAGTGGCCAGGAGCCAGGTGAGTGGGCCCAGGCTTACCACTGCGGCGGCGGCACTGCAGGCCTGGACCAGAGAGGCGCTGGAGCGGAGGAGAGCCTGACAGCCCGACAGTAAGTGCAGCAGTGTAGAATGGGGCAGGCGAGGGATGGGGTGGAACTTAAAGTACGCACATAGGTAATGTCTGTCTAGACTATGCAGTGGTCACTGGACAGGTAGGCATATAGGTGCAAACGTGAGCTGGAAATCCTGAGCCTGGGACGTGTTGGTGCCAACAGGTCAACAATCATACACACGGGTATGGGAGAGGCCCTGGGTGGGCAAAAGGCAGGGATGGGGCTGCCTATGTAATGCTTGACTGGGCGAGCAAAATGGCTGGTAAATTATACATTGCCAGGCACTAGAGTCTTTGGGCTACATTTTGTCGCAAACAGTATGGGTCCAGCTTCAGCCCATTTGACACTGTAGCCTGGAAGGTTTTAAAAACTACTCTTCTGTGAAAAAAACACCACACAATAGCCATAATGAAATTCGAGGTCACAGGCCGCATTGGTACACCTGCCAAATCAGATACAGATGTGCCAATTATTATACGTATCTGCAGTCCCATCATTAAGGTTAGGGTTAGCGGTACAGGGTTACAGTTAGAATTAGGGTTAGTATCATGGTTAGACGTAATGTTAGGGTTACGAGCTAGGGCTGGTGTGCTGACGTGGACGGTGCATCGTTTACACTGACCCTGATGATCTCTTCACTACATTGGCCAAATGTACAAGCATCGCAGGCCCCACAGGCACTACTGCTATTGGTTGCCAGGTGAAGGCAGAGCGACTACCATATCAATACCGCATTTCCTCTAAAAGAAGCCCCCTGCTTATGTTAGAACAATACTGTGAAACCGCCGGTTGTATTGGACACCCGGCTTGTATTAGAGACCCACTAGGTTCACCAATGAACATGTATTAAAAATATCAGGATTCTTGACACTGTATGTATTACTGCAAAGTGAAACTTTTCACTTTTTGGATGTTCAGATGCCATAATCACGTACCGGTATATAATATGTCATAATGATGCAATGTATACCACAGTTCTATGTATCATTAGCTCTACAGTATTCGCCATTAGACCCTGGTTTCAATTAGAGACCCAGCTTGTATTGGAGACCCGGCTTCTATTAGAACAAATGCAGTCAGACCCACGGCTTGTATTAGATACCCGGCTTTTATATGAGGCCAGACTTCTATAAGAGAAAGTATGGTATACACATCACAGACGTTTATCTATTAACAACAAGACTATATGTTATTGGTTACACTAAAGGATCCATCAACACAGTGGCACACATTACAAGTCGATAAGTAGGTTCGCGTTAGTATCGACATTAGTAATAGGGTTATAATATCCTTATAACAGCGTTAGAGTTTACAGTTTAGGGTTAGGGTCAGTGTTAGAGATAGGGTCAGTGTTAGAGTAGTGTCGGTGTTAACGTTAGATGGCAGTGGCCGGCGGTGGGTCGGTGGTTTAGCCAGTGGGTCGGTGGAACCTTTAATGCAGTCGTACGTTAAGGAAGCTCCTCCTAATCTATGCTCATCAGGCGTGGCTACAGCCAGCAAAGGAACCTATAAAGTACACTTTTTACGACTTACAAACGAGAGGAAATATCACTAAACATAAATATGAAGAAATAATCCACTGGAAAGCACAAATGTTGAGTCTACACTGAGTTCTAATGCTACATGTTCAAATATGCATTTGCGTTGGGAAGTTCCACACACGCTGAGTGTATTAAGTCTGTTGCAGACATTTTATTAAGTGTTGACGTACCTGTATTGTTGTATTATCGTCTGTTGTAAGCAGCGACACTTTTTGTGTCACTTTTACTTTGACAAATTATTTTTGAAGCACATTTTGTTAGTCATCGAACAAACACCATGTATTTACAAACATTACTGGGCGAATCGATGTGCCAACTTTGTAGTTTGTAGTCACGTGTCGTGAGTTATTGGCCATTTCCAGCACCGGACGTATTGGACATCTTTACCCTACAGCCCACACTGGGAGGGGCTTCCTTAAGTTAGCAGCGGTGCCTGTGCATTTAAGTATAATCCATTCCGTGGGGTAGCCACTCCAACAACTAGACAGTGGCATGTAATCGCAGGCCACAGCAGTGCGGGGCAGAAGTACGTGTTATTAACGTCACCACCACCACTACAGCACGATTTTACTTTACCGTTGCAGATCTGAACAGTTGTTTAATCATTTTGATCAAAACTTCCTACATAGATTATACAAATTGCATTGCATACCCTTTCACTTTCGTTGGAAACTTACCACTCCGACAGCTGACGACCGGCTTCAAAGGTCAAGGTCAGATTGCACGTACACGGAGGCTCAAAAACACTTCGACATTTAATGCGTTATTGTAATGACCGAATATTCCTTGGCGTTTACAGTTATTGTAATATAACTAATTGGAAATTTAAATTTTGATTACATATTGACCGACAGTAGATGTACTGCAGTTTGTACGTGATACATAAACAGTATGTCGCAGTAAAATATGAACAAAAATCACTGGAACGAACACTAGACTCGGAACATGAAACTTTGCAGTCGCTGGGGCCAAGATTTGGAACAGTTTGCCGCCTGATCTGCGATTCAACGCATAGTCAATAAAGACATTCGCGCAGAAACTGAAAAAGTGTCATTCTGTTTAAGTGCCATTAGCGCATCTGAGGATTTTCATTTCATGCTGTACAAATTTGCTCATTATTATTTTTTCGCCCCAATTAGGTACTTCATTCCTAAGGACCTACAGAAATTAGAAAAGTGTAGTGTCAGTGTCTGGAATGGTTACGATGGGGACTCGGAAATTGTCAACGAGTTGGCCAGGCATAGAGTGTTGAAGCGCTGTATTACCACGGAAATTCGTTGATACAAAAAAGCAGCTTCGCGTGGATCGGCTGTGCAGAGTGTCGCTCTCCACTGCCAAATTCTGCCAGGAAATGCAGTGCTTCATCCGCCAAAAGACCCAGAGTCTCGACAGCCACTAGACAGAAGATACGTCTGCATGAGAGGCTGCTGTATTCAGCCGACTTCCTCTTTGACGCCGCTGTCGCTGCACTTACTGCCTGTGCTGCACTCTGCGACACGAAAGATGCGGCCAGTGTAGGCTCTATGCACAACCGTCATAACCCACATGGCACTACGCCCTGATTGCCATGGTACTAACGTCAAACCATCAGACCTTTTCCAATCATTCCACGAGACCCTGTGGCTCCTTGACTACTGAAACTTCTGACCCGATGAGATTATTAAAAATCAGTAATTGTGTATTATGTAATAATACAGCACAAGTTCAGAACAATGTATGAGTTAAACAATTATTTTACTTGTACAGTTTCTGCAGCATGTTTTACAACATTACTACGAATGTCTAAACATTTAAGTTATGGTTAGCGCCTAAAATCTGTGAATCTTGAAAGTTTGGAGTTACGCAGATTGCATATTAATCTTATAATGTGTTACAAAATTTAGTTTGGAATGGTTAACCTACCTAGGCTACTGACTTTTTTTTACAAAAAACGCTGTCACAGCAAGACAAGGACGTGACTAAATTATGTGTTAATCATAATCGTGGTGTGAGGCAGCAATTCTTTGCTGAACGCGTTGTTGGCCCTTGGAATAGCTTGCCTCATGCTGTTGATTTTAGTAGCCTACTGTAAACAGTTTTAAAAGAAGTATTCGCACTATTGCTTCTAGCAAGTTTCTGTGGACGATATTTGATGTTTAAATCACACCTCAACCTGCATTGTAACCCGTGGAATGTGTTTATCTTAAAGCCTGCATTACTTTATTGTCTGTTTCATGCTGTTTGCTGTGTTAAACCCTTTTCTTTTTTATGTTTTATACACTAGGTTATTTTTAGCGTCATTTCGTGACCTTATTGTCCCAGTTCACGCATATTTGATTGTGCTTCCTCATACCGTACTGCATATGTTTACTTTCTTGACGTGTGAAACAATAACAATAACGAGCATTTATTTATAATAAGGCAGTCTATTCAACCGCCTACGGTTGAGTAGCCCTTGCTATGCAATAATGCAACCGTTAAGGTTTTCGACATTGCCCAGTTATAACACAGATGGATATTTTTTTCCTTCCTATGTAATTCATACAAAGTTGACTAAAACGTCGTCGTACAAACATATGAACGCGACAAGCAATTAGCGCAAGTAAAGTAATGTAGGAGTAAGAAAATAACGGATTTATATAGTAGGCTTACATACAGTATATAAGCCTATAGTACGCCGTAGTAGTTTATAAGAAAATAACACATAGATGTGGCATCGTCTAGCGAACACCTATGACTGGCACTGTGTAAGCCTATTAGTAGTGCTAATCTACTCATAACCCTAAAACTAACCCTAACCCTAAATCGTAATCTCAGTAAGCGACACCATAACAATAAAATTGGCGTAAAAACCTAAAGACGGAATTTGAACTAATACGTACTACGTTGGGCGGTTTCCGTTCATCAATGGCTATTCGACCGTCTAGACCAGGTCTAGACGGACGAATAGCCACTTCGTTATAGGCCTAATAATCCGTCAAAACGGAAGGCTAAAAGCGAGTCAGCAATGTAGAAATTAAACAGTGTAATTACATATGTTTAATTAATTACTAAATTTAACAATAATCACAAAATATGTCATAAATAAATAGCGTTGTTCTAATAATAGAATCAATTTTTTTAGCAATCGAATCGTCAACTTATGGACTAACTTGCCGTCTAGTACAACAGACTTTAATAGCTTTCGCAAGTTCGACAAGTCACTTAATAACGATTATCTTTTATTGTACTGCAAACTGAATTTCACGTAATTTGCAAACGGCTCTTTCCGATGTATGATTTTTATATATATTGTATACATTGTCTTAAACCATAGTCATTGTACATTGTATATTGCGACTTGTAAGTGGCCTTTGGCCCTTTGTTGCCTAATAAATTGAAATTGAATTGAATCAGCTTAATTTTTAAGTTGTATAGAAGTCTCGTCGCAGTAACTGCAGTTTCTGACAATCCAATCCTATGTGTTCTGATGGGCGCAGGCAGTCCTCTTTGCCCACCTCTTAACATCACTTTCACATACAAATTGGTCGACTTCCAGTTCCAATTAAGTCGGCGTTAAAATTTTAAAAAAACGTCTTGATTAGACTAATATTTATCAAGATGATTCTTAAAAGTATTAATAGTATCAGCCTCAACTACGTCATTTGACAAAGTGATGATTGATTTTAGCTGGAATCAATTAATTACTTTTAACATTACTGAATTACACTGGTACTCTGGAGTGTTCTTATAAGTTCTTAAACCAGCGAACTGAAACGTGTTGAAAGCGAGTTCAGTAGAGAAAAGATTACTTGCAAAGCCTCGGTACTTGTACATGAAAAGTTAATGCTGGATTTCGAAATTTATTTAGGCACCATTTATAATGATAGTTAAATGTTCTACGGTGGTTACGGTGGTAACTTTTGTTTACAAACAAAAGTGTCAAGTTTAGTTATGTTCCTCAATCCCGGTAATGGAGTCCAAGAAATCTTCGCCAACTATACCGCCGAAAGAAATGTCGTCGGTTAATGGAGATGTGGTAAATGAATCGTCTGATCACAGAGTGGTAACTGCGTTGTATATCTTGTCTGCCTAGTTCTAGGCAAGGATTGAAGTTGACGTGCAGACAAGTATAGCACCTGCTTGTTGCTTTGCTAACTTGTATTTCTTTTTAAAAGTACGAATCAGGTTTGTTGCTATTAATTCCGTGCGATGTGTTTATTTGTAGAATGTGTTAGGTGATAAGCTGACAAGTAAAGGGTGTACATCTGAGGAGACACCTTCAGAAAATGCTTTGCTTCGATCACGTATTGATGAACAGTCACAGTTAATCATGATATTAAAACAGCGGTCAGATGAAGCTATACAGACTGCACATTCTCTCGAGAAAAGCAATGCATTGTTGGCAGCTAAGAGCAAACAGGCACATGATGATCTTGCATTGAAGATGAGAATGTGTGATAAGCTCGAATCAAGATTTAATGATCTGGCATCTAATCATCAACAGATGATTGATGTAAGTCCTGCTGCTTTTCTTGTCATTTAGAATAATATGCATGCCTGTGTTTGTGTGTGCTGTTGTATGCAGTGTATGTATTTTAGATATCGGCTTTCTAGTTTGTTAAGTATTTGGTATGTTTGTTTTTTTCAATTCATAAATTGCACATGAAAAGAGCTAGTGCGATACAGTGGATGATTTTTGCCTTTTTACATCACTAGCTTAAAAGTGTCATTTTATGCTTGGCATGTGTTTCTTATTTGAGGCTCATTTGTAAGTTGGAATTTTTTTTAACAACCAGAGCAGTTTCTTTGGGATGTCGTTCACTCTTTCTGAATGCCCCCATGGTAACTTATAAGCTCACCAGAAATTTATGTTCTGTGAGCAGTGGACCTGTGAGAGCTTGTTCACCTTCACTGCTGAGCTTCGGTTGCTCAAGGGGATTAGTTTAATATTGTTATATGCTTGCAGGTACTTTTGCAGTGTTGCATGTCGATTATGGTAACAGTGTGTAAACCAACATCAATTGACTGTAGGACAAACTGATATGCTGTTTATCATTAATGTGCAGTTTAAAGATGAATACAAGCGACGCAATGCAGAGTTAGAAGAGGACAATGAACAGCTGAGATCCGAGAATGTTCAGCTTTTCAGTGCCACGATAAATGAACAAGAGTGTAGAATTGAGGAATTGCAGAGTTCAGAGAATGACTTGAAACAACAAGTGTCATCGTTCGACGCCAAGTGCAGGTCACAATTTTATCATATTTATTGAATTTTTATCACTTTGGATGGCAGTTATTTCTGTGCATTTGCATTACTGATAATTTGCTGAATGATAAACAACAGTAACCAATTAGTGTCTACAAGCAGCAGTTAGGGTCTTTTGGGGAAGGAAATGAAGACTATGCACAGACGTTTGAGGTCTGGGATACCCAAAAATCGTAGCAAATTTGTCATATAACAGTCACAGAAACTTACTCTGAATGTTTTTCTTTCTTTTCCTGCAGGAAAAGCAGTATCAGTTATACTTGTGGTCTTACAGCAACTTTTTGGGTCTGTAATAATGAGGGAAGTATAAAATATGATGCTCAGTCAGGTGACTCAATAAGTTTCTTTGTTTGTAGGTCGTTACAGCAGCAGATTGCTGAGTTGAAGCAGCAGCATCAGATACAGCTGGAAGCCAGGGATAACAGGTTGACACAAACTGAACTTCAACTTGCAGGTGAAATGTAATCTAGTAATGGATATAATTATCAATGATGTGTTATTATGCAAATTGCTGAGTTGGCCTGGTTGGCTGCCGGGGCTAGTTACATACCTAGATGTTTTACTCACTTGCAAGACAGTCACACGTCTAAGTACTAACCATGCCTGGCATTGGTCGAGATCAGTGCATTAACCACTGTGTCAGTGTGCCACACTACCAAGTTAAGGCTATTAAGCTACAATAAAAAGAGAATAACAGATAATAACAAATAACAGAATAGAGTTGCAGTCCAGTAATAACGGATACAGTTGAATGTAGCAGTGAGTTTGTTTTATAAAAATCAGTGATGTTTTTTATATATTGCAGACTAGCCATTCTGCCCACCCAGTCGGGCATTACATGGGCAGCCCCATTCCGCATATCACCTGCTCAAGGCCCTCACTTCCCACACCCGTGTGTAGTATGTACACACGTCCGTCAGCACCAATGCCTGTTTCTATTGTGTCTGTGCATTGTCCACCTGCACCTGTGTGCACACCTATAGCATGTTTTGTTCCCAATGCAGTACCCAACCTGTCTGCCGTGGCACATGGCTGGCTGGTCCTGCAAGAAATGAAAAATGCCAATTTTCTGGCCTCTACCCATGACCCATCCCCAAATTTTTGTGCATAAAACCATCCCTGGGGCACCCTGAAAATTTGGAGACAATCGCCCCTCCCATTCCTGAGTCATAAGCGAACAACATACATACATAGGCCTACATAAAGTTGGACATGCAAACACAATAGGCAAACTTGTTTTAGTGGTGATTATGTGAGGAAAATACGTCATGTACTATAGATAAACTGTCGTCACGTCACCAATAGGAAAAATATGCATAGGGAAATCCCACACATGACTCACTGCCGGCTCAGTCTGAGCCAACCCCGCACGTGTGCTATAAATAAACAGTCGTTGTGCCCCTGTAAGCACGTTGGCTGAGCACAGGCTATACATGCTGCTTAGACTATATGGGCCAGGAAATTATTAGTTGTGGCCCCCCTACCCACGATTTTTTTGCACCACAAACCCGCTTTGGGACACCCTGGAGCTACCCTGAAAATCTGGAGACAATCAATCGCCCTTCTCATTCCCGAGTTTTTAGCAGACAGACATACACATGTACACACAAACCGCCTTATATATATAGATATTTTGTGATGTATTGTTTGGCATACAGGTGTAAAGCAGCAACTTGACCAGCTGCAGTTCAGTTCATCGCAGGCCAGTACACATGCACAAACAGTGATTGAGAGACTGCTGAAAGAGAAAGAAGATTATGTGGAGCTTATGTTGTCACGTGACAGAGTTATTCAGGTCAGCTCATTAGATAATACCAACTACTCTGAGATACTAATGTCAGTGGATGGTTTATGCTGCCTTAATAGCTGTGGTGATGCGGCTTCAAGCAATTCCAGATTGTCTGGCATCTTGTTCTCATTTTTCAACACTTTTATTCAATGTTGCTTTCTGAAATTTTTATCTTCACTACTACTACTTAACATTACTACTTAAAGGCTAACATTTTAAATATTTTTTCTAATTTTCTGTTGTTTTTCTTAAAACATTTTTAGTTGTAAGTTTATGTTTATATTCAAAAGGTGGGGGACATTGTTGGCCCTTAACTGCTCTTGTTAGATTTTAAATTCAATCTCAGATGCTGCAACTGTTTTCCTGTTTCTCTTTCTCGTGAGATTTTTATGCAGTCTATCTTTGTTGTCATCATGATGCTGTACTAAGTGTACTTCACATTTTGTGATTTGGATGATGCTGGTCAGTGCACCTTCCTTTGCATTTGGTTGTGCATCTGACTTCTGTATACTGTTGTTATTAGGCTGCATCGAATGCATGAGATTCAGACTATTGTTACCGATGTGCACGTTGTCTGTCCATCCATCAGTCTGTCAGTCTGTCCGTCACGTGGTGGGGTCATTTGGTGCAGCCTTTGCCAAATGACTTTGGCCAGTTGTTGAGTCATTAGCATGTGCTGTGTGGGTGTGTAAACATTAATAAATACATGCTGGTGAAGTAAATAAATTTTGTCATATGTCTTAACAGTTGATACTTCTGCTTGGGATATCAGCATGCAGGTACAGAAAACACATCTGAGAGACGTTTGTGTTCGTTGCTGTTTTGCACAACACTTTACCAGTTTCATTGCCATCCTGCTGTGTTTCACTTTGTCACTGCCTGTTTTGATTTGAATTTGTATTTGTTTTGATGTTTGCTATAACACATTTGCACATGTCACAGCTAGGTCTTCTAGATGCACTGATGTGCGATGCCAATTGCTGCTGAAATATGGAAAGACGTTTGCTAATAAATAGTTTCCATATTTTATGCGTGCCACAGTTATGACTGCACCAAGTGATCTTAGTTTATTGGCACATTCACTGTGGATTTTTATCAGCACTGTAAGCCACTGAAGTAGTGGTATAATTAATTAGTGTTTAACAAAGCATGCACCTTGTGACTGTAACTTGTAACTGTGAAAGCAATGGATATCATTATGTATTGTGGGAGTGGGATGCACCCACCACCCATGTGTGAGACTTTATGGAACTATTATGGATTAATGCTTCTGGCAGTGGTGTGCGTTGGACCAAGGCCTCAGCACTTGGCAGCTAATCTGTGTTTCATGTTTATTTAGTAAGCTTAAATCCACATTGGCCTAATTAACGATCTTGCTCTAGTCAGCGATTTTATCTATCAGGTTGGCATCTTGTAGCATTGAGATTGACAGAGTTTGCTTAAATTGCCTTTGCAAAATATTAGTAGGTTACAATTATGCTTGCACTTTTTAAAACAGTATGTTAATCATTCTCTATACACTCTTACATTCTTGACATTGACTTTACAGGTGGCTGTTTAGTAATGTGTTGTTACTGCAAGTCCGACAGTGCAGGTTGGCTAGTTTTGTGTGTGATACAGAAATCGTTGTTGCTGGTTTCTACTTTATTGATGGAATTTGTTGTAAACAGGAAAAACAAGCAGAAAATAAACGTCTGCAGCAAAGAGCTGATAGCTTGGAGAAGACAGTGAAAGATCTAAAGACTAAGCTTGAGTATGTTTTATCACATGTTAAAAATAAACTACATATTTGTAGTTTTGTTTGAGTTCGGGTGTCGACTGTAGGTATGGTAAGCTAAACATGCTGCACTCCTGTGGAATATACACTGTGTCCGGGAAAAAAGTAAACCACAGACAATATAGGACAGAAATGCCAAATCTCAACGCATCCGAACCAAATTTTGTGCACTGGATTCTGAATATATCTCTGAAAGAACCACAAAATATTGTTAGAAAATGTTCTTTTACAGTGGAGTTATTAATCTTCAAATATCGATGATGAAATAGCACAGTTTCCTTTATGTTAAATAGTTCCACAGGGGCGGATCCAGGAATTTTGGAAAGGGCGGGCCCGGTAAGGGGGCGAAGCCTGAACCGAGTGCCGAAGGCGCGAGCGCCGGCGGGGAGTCTGGGGGCCTCCCCAGAAAATTTTGAAAAATTAGATGCGATTTTCTGCAATCTGGCATATATTTTTGGGATCAGGATGGCCTCAGATATCATTCAAAATTGGGCCTTTGCAGAACAAATAACAGTAGCGGCCACGATTTCGAAACCCACTGATATTTGATAAAAACCGACTGATTTGTCATGTAGGCCTATGGGATCACACAGACACACACGCATGCATACAGCCCCACACTTCCAAAAACTCCTCTGATTTCGGCCACTATAAAATCAAAATTCAGTTTCGAAAATATTTTTCAGACATTGTGTACAATGTAAAAAAATAAAATGGACTTCGCCAAAAATAGGGGGGTCCCGGGCCACCCTGGATCCGCCCCTGTTCTATTATGTTAAATAGTGCAGTCCCGATTCTGGTAGTAACCTTTGCTGACAGGAATAATGCTCCTTCCCATATGGCACGTGAGACCGTTAACCTGTGAAACACCAAACTTCATTGCTTCAACTCTAGCCAGCCAGCAATCCTTACCTCAACCAGGTAGACTACTGGATCTGGGCAAAGCTGCACAAGTGTGTGTACTGAAGTCGGATTCATGACGTCGCTCAGCTGCAGTCATGGCCCGATCAAAGAGTGTGAACATTTCAGCCAGATGATCAATTGATCATTGATGAAGCAGTCAGGCAGTGACGTTCACTTCTTCAAGCTTGCATTCGAGCACATGGAGGACATTTTGAACACAGACTTCAAATGTGTTTGACTTTTGCACTTTGACAGTCACATGTTTAAAGGTCGCTGTTTAAAGGTTGCCAGTAGTGGACAGTTTGTGTTTTGGGGTGACCTCGCTAAACTAGCTATAACGTTTGCAGACGTTGAGAGATTTTACTTTAATTTGCTGGTTTGTTTGCAATTAGATATTGTATTGTTGGTGCAGAATTTTGTTAAAATCTGACATTGTTTGCCACAGTTATGAAATTGTATAGAGTGGTTTACTTTTTTCCAGACACACTGTAGGTAAGCTGCTCATCTCTATTCTAGAGGCCTAGAGCTTATGGGTAGGTAACTTGCTAAGTGCCGAGTCTGTGATATGCAGTACCAGACCTTCCTAGCGGCAAGGCAATGCTGCCTTTAGCACTGCTTGTTCGTTGAGCATGTGTGTATATGCTTGTTGAATCAGCAGGGGCTCACAGACTTGTGATTTTTTCTTGCATTTGTTTCATTGTTTGATACTGCAGATTTGTTTCACTAAACTGGACCCCTGTGACATTTTCACATTTTAAGAAATATTTGCAGTTTGTGGTATAAAGAACAGTCAAATGAACCCTTCTTGAAAAGTGATGTAATTAAGCAACCAGTTAGAGTTGTCAGTTCATCAGCTTCAGCTATAGTTGGGAAGTTGGGAAAAAAACTTCACTCTTTCATTGTTTTAACAAATTTTGCAAAAAAACAAATACATTTTAATGAACATTAAATATCTGTTGGAGTAAAATCTGTTACATTTGTTGTTATAAATGTAATAGGGGTCCTATTTTGAGACACACTGTAGACCTCTTTGGCACTATGGCTTGATGACAGCTGAAGTCACTTCAGATATTGCAGACTTGCAGTCCCACTGTGTTGTACTTTGCATGTGTCTGCATTTATGATGTAGCCTGCCTGTGTGTTGTTATGAGTCGAGATAGGTCAGCTGCTGCAGCCAGTGTCAACAGCGAGCTGCTGAGACTGCGCAAGTGTGTCACTGATACACAAGCAAAGTACGACTCGTTAACCCAGGTTTGCTTCACATGACTGAACATCTGAAGAACATGCCTCTCTGTGATATTCTTATCTGTAATGATTGTTCTTTGAGGAACCAGTTCTGCAACACATTTTTATTGTGAAAAATGAAAACGTTTTTAGGACTGCCACAATTTATATGCTATCTGATGTCGAGCCGAACTATCTGATGTTGTACTTATGACAGGTGAAGTGCATGGAGCAGAAGTGCAGTGAATAAGTGCGATGTTGCTTGATGCAATAATAACTTAAAAGTCATTTTGGACGAAAGTAACATTTTAACTAGAAAAGACTTGAAAACATTAAATTTAGTGTTGTGTGACAGGAATACATGATGTACAAGAAGCATATACAGTCACTTCTGCAGCAAGAAAGAGAGCTGAATGAAAAACTTCGACATCTTGTTATCTAGCATAACTAATGATCTGAC
>Ga0126335_1001457_pt1 | contig 13218 bp, 13 predicted proteins | sample OlaspJWI45metaG_FD_108409 | JGI IMG/M metagenome (GOLD analysis project Ga0126335, IMG submission 108409) | Marine gutless worms symbiont microbial communities from Oahu, Hawaii - Olavius sp. 1 OAHU.JWI-45 metaG | ecosystem: Host-associated > Annelida > Digestive system > Unclassified | place... | reverse complement strand
CTTCCCCTGCTCCATAAAAATCCAGAAGACAGGAGGTGGGGAAACCCAGTCTGAACGCAGCACAGCCCTATGCTAAGGCAGAAGGCAGAGTGTTTCTTCTGGTACCGGCCTACCCGGGTTGTCTCCGAACAAAGGCTGTTAAACGGTTGTTGTTATTGCTCAGATATTACAATAACCTTGTCTTTTATCCGCACAAACCTAATTGGAGGTCATAAGCCCGGACCAGTAGACCAAGGTAGTGTAGCAGCAGTATACAGGTGAGGTGGACATGTCAATAATTGTTGTGTTGCAAAATTACTTTTGTATACTGTGTACCAAATATTATGGAAATCGGTTAACATTTGTAGATACTACAGTGAAATAAAAAGGCGAGTGCATAAAAAGGTGAGCGCTTTTTTGGAACATGGTGTATGTGAACGTGTACTTGTTTTATTGTGTGTAGTTGGAGGGTTTTAATGAGAAGTTGGAAATGGCCAGAGCAGATGCTAGAGAAGCACACAGCACTTTGACATCTTCACAGGTAGGTGATGTACATTTAACGAGACAAGTGCAGCAAAAAGCAGACCTGTGTATTTGTGTTGTTTATGTTATACCTTCGCTAGTCACATCTTATCTCACCTCTGAGATCAGCACTTGCAGATTTAAATTGTCAAACGAGCTTGTTTGCTAATATCTGTAGCTTGATATAGATATGCAGCTGCATCAGTTGGTGATAATTTTCTTTACCTTTATTATGGAGGCAACTCTCTGTAAATTAAAATAGATGTGCATTAGTGTTGTGTACTTGATATTTAATGGGAACAGCCAAGTTTTTGCAAAATTTCAAACTTCAAATTTTATTTGTTTTTTAGTTAAGATTTTATACTCTGCATCACTTGGCAAAGTTGGTTGTGCAGTCTCAAAATTCACAATCTTTTGATGGCAAAACTTTTGTAAGAATTACCAAACTGCTGCTCAGTTTTCAGTTTATTTGGTAGATATGTATGGAGTGGAGTGTATTGAGTCAGTGTTGTTGGACAGTGCCTGGATAAGCTGTATGCTATGACAGTTAGAATTGCACAGCTATTTGTTTGAATACTGTGCAAACTGACAATGTCTGATCTGTTTGCATTGCATTTGTTGAAGGCATCCTGGGTGGAACAGGAACAGAGTTTGAGGTTGGAGATGGACAAGCTGAAAGAGAAGACATCTGAACTACAGTCACAGAACACGACGTTGCATCAGGAACTTGAACGAGTTAGTAAACCAGTTCTTGTTTGTGTTGCAACTTTTAATATGTATTTGATGTTTTAGTATAATATGCCATATTGCTCTATGCTAAATACATGCCTTCATCTATTTCCTGTCCAACTTGTGCAATATTGATATTACGAATTTGGAAGTGATTATCAGCAGACAAGGCCTAATAGCTGGACTCTGCTATGGCAAAGGTTAGTCTGTTACACAGGAAAGAACAAAAAAGGAATACCACACTGCAGTGCTAAGTGTGAAAACATATGGCTGTATGTTTGAGAATCTATAAAGGCAACTTGAAGGGAATTTTTAGGATGATGAATGAGAGGTGATGATGGCAGCATCACCAATCACCATGCATGTGCTACATGATTTGTGCTTGACACCTTCTGCCACAAACTGGAGACATATTTAACTGTTTGAGGCACCAGCACTTAGTGACTCTTGCTTTTAGGCACTGTGTACAAATTGTCTTACTTACTTACAGTGGACGCCACAATGCTGCAGAGGAAGCAGGTGACCAAGGAACACCTGGAAAAAGAGATCTGGAGAAAGAAATATAGACAGCAGGCTTTAGGTCAGGTGGTCCGTGACCTTTGCTCTACTGTGAGGGACGGGCGTAAGTGAGACTGACATTACTGTTTAGCGTGAGTCTGCATGTGTGTGTACACTTGTCAGATGTCAAGTCAGATGCTGCAGCTGCAGTCACGGCAGGAGCAGGAGCAGGACCGTGACAAGTTACAGCAGTTTGCCGACACTATTGATAGTAGTTCAACTGAACAGCCATCTTCATCGTCATCGCAACAACTGCTGGATGTTATACGGTAAGACAGCTGCGACTGCTTGTGCTGCTAACGGTATAGCAACAGAAGCATTTTTCTCTATTGTGGTGTGTAGAATATGCTATTTAGATTTGTGTTGGCAGTAGTGAGCCAGACATCAGCCATCAGCATACATTGAGACCACAGATACTGGGCTAGTGCATCACATAGGGTGTCTGTTTTCTCCCCAGTTTTTATCAGTGCTTGTTGCATTCACCCATCGAGGGTGGTATGACCAGGCAGCGTTGGTCATATACCGAGATTGTGTACAGTATACATGCTTACAGATGACTACAATCCCAGTACTAACTGGGTCAGACATAGAGCAGCTGCATTGAGAACAACAACAACAACCGTTTAACGGCCTTTGTTCCGGGACAACCCGGGTAGGCCGGTACCAGAAGAAACACTCTGCCTTCTGCCTTAGCATAGGGCTTTGCTGCGTTCAGACTGGGTTTCCCCACCTCCTGTCTTCTGGATTTTTATGGAGCAGGGGAAGATAATGGAGTCCGAGGTACCGACAGTCCGGGTGTGCGCCACCCCAACCGGACTGCATTGAGAAATACTTTGGTTATTAATCTGCATCATATGCATGAGATGCAGACTGTTGGTACCGATGTTCCTGTTTGTCTGTCAGTCTGTCTGTCACACGGCTTCACTCAGCTTTGGTGTGCAAAACGTCTGAACAGATTGAGGATCTGTTTGAGTGAAGGTACTTGTGGCCCAAGGATCACTGTATTGATGAGGATCCCGAATCCCGCATAGCAATGCGGAGAAGCACATTTGATGCAGCCTTTGCCAAAGTACCTTGGCCTCTTGTTATAGCGGCTGTTGTTCATTAAATTGCCGACAGCTTCTTACGGAGAGAAAAGGAGCTTACCGAAGCACGATTTGAAGTGATTCAGGCCGAGACAAACAGGCTTCGGCAACAAGTGATGAACCTGAGGAAGCAGGCAGATGCTGCCGAACAGGCATTGGCTGAAGAAAGACAGAAAACTGAGGTAGATTCACTGCTTTCTGTGTAATTTAGTCAGTTATTGTGTGATTTATGTTAAGATTATGTTTTTATTTAAATGTGACTTAATTAATTGTTTGCACATCTGCTTTTCTGGGTAGTAGCTGATCTTCAAATTAGTTCTGCAGTTGGAAATATTGAAACATTAGTGGAGTGGAGCATCTGTGCTGTGCCATTTGTGATCAAGTGCTTGGCTGCAGGCAGACTTTACGTGCTTAGCTTGAGGGTACTCGAAGGGAGATAGAAACTAGAAAGTCATTAGTCTGTGCTACTTGAGTACTGATGTCTGCTTGACTGGATCTTGCTTTTTTGCTGAAGATTGGGATGCAGCAGGTAGCATCACTAGTTTTGCTTTTAAGCAGGTAATTGGTGGTTGAAAGAATTTAGCAGCATAATTACGTGAATTTTAGTGTCAGTTTACTCTATGGGTGGATGAGTTATGTGAGACCACAACAACTCTTTGCAGAGTTCTATGTTCTGGATTTGTGTTGACTTCTACATTTGTGAAACACATTCACTGTCACCGTATGATTGAGTCGAACTGATTAGTGATCAGGTATAGTAAATGTTAGAGAGTGAGTAGAGGCTTAATGTCTCATTTTGGGAATGGTGGTTTTAGTCATGTAGGCCACATGACTATCTCTGAAATGACCTATAATGCATCGAGTGGGATGTTAATCTTTTACTTGCTCACTAAGTGTCAGAGAAAGCGGCAAATAATATGCATTGTATTGCATTGTGATAGGTCGGTCTGCAGACTGCTGCGCAGCATGCTGAACTGATGCGCAAAGTGGAAACTCTCAATCTTTTGCAAGACAGCAATCACCTTCTTCGTGACGAACGCAACCGTCTCAGCGAGCGGCTCCAGGAACTTGAAGCCAAGGTATCATCAGTTTATGTAGCTACGTCGAATGCACAACGTGTTTCATTATGCAGCTTCTTGTGACCTTTGATTCCATAGCATGTCGGGTCAGTCTGTCTGTCTAACTGTCATGTCGCTGCACGTGTTGCACTGCACAAAGCAGCTGAATGGACTGAGGTGCTATTTGAGCTGGTGACTCTCAGATACCTAAGGCACATTGTATTAGATCGTCAGTCAAGAAAGTCTGAGATTTCATGTCAGTTCATTCAGTTTTAAAAATAATAGTTTAACCGTCAGCAACAGTGATGTTTTTTAACATTGCTTGACCAGTCCAAATTCTGAAGGATCCAGTCTTTCTTGGATTAACTCTGGAAAACGTACAAGTTAAACAGAATCTGAAAAGCACGAAGGTGATACTGGTAGTGAGTCAAGGGGGTTTTATATGGTAGTTCACCTGAACAGCCATTATTGTCCTCGCCAGAACTACTGCTGGATGTTATATCGTAAGACAGCAGTGACTGCTTGTGTTGCTAATGTTACAGCTGCAGAAGTATTTTACCAAAGTACATTGGCCTCTTGTTATGAAGTTGCAGTCATGATTGATTAAATGTCACATTTTGCATATTTGTTTTTTTGTTAATGTATGTTGATGTATGTATTAAAGCAGTACAAGACTGCATGTGTCCATTAAGTAAGTAAGTAAGTAAGTAAGTACATTTGTAAACCACACTGAAGTCTAATTAAAATGTCAGTAGATGTTGAGCCATTAATATGTGTGATGGTGTCTGACAACAAATTGAGTTACAGAATTTTATAAAGCATTTAAAGTTACTAAGCAGAGCTATTTCGTCAAACAAATGTACTTTTCATGGATGTTTATCAAAACCGACTAATTTCAACTGATTGACACTAGTTACTGTTGTGACAGGCGAAGCGTTTGGAGAGTGAACTGGCGCCATTGCAGGACGAGTGCCGCGAAGCTGTGGCTCAGAGGGATTCACTGCAGAAAGAAGTGGAGCTGTTGAGGTCCGAGACTGAGAGATGGAAGGCCAGGACAAATCATTTGATTGAGCAGTGTAACAAATTTGATCCCGAGGAGCATAAGAGAGCCATGTAAGTAATGCTTTTACTCCTGGATAGTTGTTATATGGCTAGATGTACAAGCTCTTGTGAATAAATGGATAGTGGTTGCCCGTTGTTGTTGCTATGCTGTCAGTTACGTAACTGTAATGTCTATGTTGTATGTGTGGAAGCAGTTTTAGTATCCAGTGTAGAATAGACCTTACGTGGTTTTAGTTTTTTTTATTGGGTTTTAAAAATGTTTTTTAGTTTTTATTCGGGTAATGTTCAGTATGTGTTTTAATATCGGCCGTGATTTGTGTTTGTGTATTTTTTCATTTGTATTGTCTGTATGTGTGTGTGATGCTGCCGGCTTAGCATAATAAATGAATAATAGTCTGAATGAATGTCGTTTGTAGGCAAGTTATATGGCGTTCACTGTTGACTTTTTTAAGTTGAAAGTTTAGAAATATAGTGAATTTATTGTTGGTAAGTATAACAGTGTGGGCTCCAGGTACGTTACTGATTTGTAAACGTGGTGTCATGCATGGCTTAAGATCCAGATTTGACAAATTTGATGTTTGGCCACCGTGCATCAAAGCAGATTTATGCACATCATCTAATAAAGAATGTTGTGTAAAGTTTGTAACTTGTTGAGCAGTCAGGAGCGTGATGAAGCTAAGAAGCAGCTGTCCGCTGTGATGGAGGAATCTCATAAACACCGGTGATTTGCTGTACTCTTTTGTGTCTTGACTTAAGTTAGTTTTGGGCTTTGCTATGCTAAGTGAGGATAGCACTTTAACCAGCTGTCACAAAGTTCTGGGAAAGCTAGGCAGCATTCCATTGCCTTAATATAGACTACTTACATTACAGAAGGTGAAGATGATATGATGCAAGTCGTGGATGTGTTGGCTACTTGCAGCAGAGACTGTTGTAAGAAACTTTCAAATTAAGCATTAGCGAGGTTGACATAACTTAGTGCAATGATGCTGTGGGCCCTGAATATTCAATCACTATCATCATCATCATTATCAAGCTACCTGGGTATAATGCCATTTGGTGTTGAATGTGAGAAAGCAGTCTCATGAAACATTAGCATAGCTAATCTGTGACATTTCACGGTGTAGGAACTGCTGCATTAACACAAACTTTGCTGCATGGATAACTTTGTGTATTACGCTATTGATAAGTGATATTTATGTCTGCTGCAGTGCGGAGTTGTCACGAACTAATTCCCTGCTTCGTTCTGCCCAGTAGGTGTTGCGCTTGTTTATGTTGTGTCTGTGTTTATGAAATGTATAAATACTTCTAGTTTAATTTTTGACTACCGTTACTATTTGTGTACTGCAACACATTTAACACATTGAATGCTGACAACAGCTGATGGTCATCTTTGTGTAGTTTATGTTTCGGATGTGTATAACAGTAGCATCTGCAGTGGCTCAAGTCCCATTAGAGGTGGACTTCAAGAACCGTCAGATAAGGAAGTGTATTATCATATTATGTTACAAGGTTTTGTGTCTGTTGTTTAATTTGAGCAGTTTGATAAATGGATGAAAAATTTCAGCCATTTAAGAGATAATGATTTATGTCACTATTGTAGGGCCGAGTGTGAACAAAACCAGCAGCAGATTCAGCAGCTGAAGTAAGTCTGAGATTGATATCGATTTATTCAGTATTAAAAATATTACTTTGACAATCGGCAACAATGATGCTTTGGAAGGTTGCTTGAACAACTCAGATTTTGAAGGATTCGTTCTAACTTGGATTAACTGTGGAAAGTACACAAACTAAACAAAATCCAAAAAGCACGAAGGTGCTCTTGGTAGTGATGATAGTGTGGCTGTGGTAACGTGATGGTTGTAGTAAGCAGCAGCAACTGCTACTGCAAAGAAGTATGTGAAGAAGAAAGACAGTGTCAAAACGGAAGTCACTATGCACAAAGAAATGTGCTTTTTGACGAATGCCTGAAGTTGATAATCGGTCTGAAGCTGTCAATGTGTTGCATGATTCTGGACTGGCAGTAGCTAAAGTACTAGTCATAGCATCAGTTAACAAGAGGCCAAAGTAATTTGGCAAAGGCTGCACCGAATGAACTCACACACACTGGATGCGCCGCCAAATTGGTAACAATAGTCTGCATTTCATGCATTCTATGCAGCCTAGTAATAGTAACTTCTTTATATGTTCAACTTTGTCTGTTCATTGGCTTTATCTAGTGAAGAGTTGACGAAGGCAAATGCTGCTGTTGCAACAAAAGATGCAGAAGCTGAGGAGAAGAATACGACCATTGTCCAGGTATGCTTGCTAGTCTGATCAATGAATCTTTCCTTATCACAGTATTGTTGATTGATTGATTGCGTGCTTGTGAACATATTAATGTTTGCATGAAAATTACCATCGTGACAGCTGATCAGTCTGTGTTCAAGTTAAGCACTGAGTGTACAAAATTTAATGTCTCGTTATAGCTTATATTTGAGATGAGACATTCTGTACAGTTGTATGCACTCTAGCTGACAATTGAACTTGCTGTAGCTAGTGGAAATATGCCAAAAATATTTTAAATTTGACCTAAGACGAGCAGTGCAAATTAAGAAAAGAACACAAAAAAAACTCAAACTGAACCCTGGGAACTATTGTTTGTCCAAACAGTATAAAAGCTGTGTAGAGTGAAGAGCTGATTTATAATGCAGTTATTTGATAACTTGCTGGTGCATATTAGTTGCTGTTACAATGCACTGTACAGCTGCGGAAGATAGGACGGAAGTATCGGATGCAAGCGGAGGAGGTTCAGAAAGAACTAGAGGAGTTGAAACGAAAGAACGTCGTCGCGGAACAGATGTCACAGTCGGATGCTGTGGCTCTACGTCAGCGTCTGGAGTCTGTGCAGAAGGAACGTGATGAACTGACGGCCCGGATTGGATCTGTTGAAACAGAGAAGAACGAGGCACTGAAGAAGGCTCAGGACTTGGAGCAGAGGAGTCATGAACTTCATGAAAGACTTGTCAGTGCTACAGAGGTAATCACCACTATCTCAGATCAGTTACATTACATTTTGTTATATCACGGTCTGAAATGCACGATCGTGAGTGGTCAAATGTGCATCACATGCTGTAAGTAGAAAGCTAATATTGTTCTGCTAACTGGTCATAAAATCCTGCCAATGTTGCCCAGTGTCTGTAATAGTAACACGTTCGTGAGAGTTTTTAAAATAAAATAACACAAATTTTTTCGGAGCTATACGCCAAATGTAATATTAATGTTTTTGGTTCATTTAGTTTCAGAAAGTTGCGTCTTAAATATAAAAAACATGAAAAGAAATGTGGAAAAACTGGTTAACAAATTCACATGATGCCTGTGGCATCAGGCATAATTTGTATAATGTAAAGGAGATTTTAGTACTGTATAAAAACTTGTACTTATAGTAGCAGCCGAGGAAACTTTTGTTTGCACAATTTACAGTCTAATCATTACTAGGCAATGCCATATGATAGCCTTGTTGCATTGGTCATACATCGCAGACTTAGTCACATGCTCACCTAATTGGCTTGATGACCAGAGAGAAGGACCTGTAATCGTTGTCTATGTTTAGATGATGCATGGTACATTTTGTCTAACTTTAGTAATTGCTGGCTTTCATTGCAGGAATGCACAAAGCTTACGAGTGACAACACAGTACTGGACAGTGAAGTTAAGAAGTTGTCTGCGGACAAGGAGAAGGATGCTGCTGACCGTAGCCGGCTGGAATTGGAGAATGCATCTGCAGGCGAGGAGAAGAAGAAATTACTGTTGACGCTACAGACTGCAAAGCAGCGTCTGGTTGCACTAAGGACTGATAAGGAGAGTTTGGAGTCTTCGTGTGCAGAACTCAGGAGACAGCTGGATGCTGCAACAGCTGAAAGAGAGTCCACTCGGCAACCCGTCAGTCAGCCGTCAACAGGTCTGACAGTAACAGTACTGTTGGTGGCTTGTTTCACATGCACTACAGCAAGAGACCACAGATGTTTTCAGAAGAAATGGTTGGGTGTGGGACTTTAACTGCAGGTTATGGCAACTGTGAAGGATGATAAAGTAGTATACATTTGTTAGTTGAGGAAAGGCTGCTTATTTTGCAAACTTATAGTGTTAATTATTTTTACTAACACATTTTAAAGACCTAATTCAAAGGTGAACAGAAATAGCAAACATCAAACAGTTCACCCGTTTATATATTTTTGTGAATTTATACTTTTTTTTACAAGAGTCACATCGAGAGGATTGTTTAGTGTTTATGCTGCATCATTTATCTAGGTTCTGTATATTGCAGATCTTGACACCAAACGCGGTAGATTTGATGTCATTTTTTGTGTTTTTTTCAGCATGCTCTGATCTGTGTTTGCTATAGATGAGCAGGTCGAGGCAGTGAGAGCTGAGATGCAGGCAACAGTTGCTCGTCTGGAGACAGAGCTGAGTGAGTTGCAGCAGTCGAGGGCAGCATTACACCAGGACAACACTCAGCAGTTGGAGTCATTGGAACGACTAAGACGAGAGAATGCTGAGTTACAACAGAGGGTTAGTGTCATGCACGTTCTACAACTCTGTTATGCTTGTGGGCCTTGGAGCCTATCAGTCGCGCAGTCAGAGCTGGGACTACAGGATGAAATAGTTTGGTTTATTTTGCATCGCTTTGATGTGCTTCGATGTTAGATATTTTTTGCCTGATGTCGTCTAGTGGCAGCACTGACAAAAAATTTGAGGACTGAATGAAGGGCCAATGGGTTGACTACCACTAATTTGAAGTAAAATTTTTTCTACATATATGTTCTGTATTTTCGTTACAAACTAAATCTGTTTTGCATACACATTTTTGTTTCCACTGAGATGAAGTGAATTGTGAAGTTGCTGTTGTGTTAAGGTTCATCTGCTGCAGAATCAGTTGGAGTCGGCCAGCAAGCAGGCGACGGCATCTCCAGCCAAGCCAACAGTGTCTGCACCACCAGTTGAAAGATCAGTGTTAGTAGATCTGTTGTATTTCGCTTTCTCTCTTTGATGTGTTTGAAATTTGCAGTTTGTTATCGAAGTGTGCTGAAGCTGGTTGAGCTTATCGCTTACAAAAGCTGTTCAGATGGCGTCTGTGTGTTACTGTGTGTGTATGTATGTATGTTTGTCTGTGTGTCAACCAACAAGCCAAAAACTAGTTACTCACTTATTGAGTGGTTTCTGTCATGGCATTGTGTCATATGCACAGCTCTTTTTCAGTCACTGTGTCAACTCAGACACCTGCAATCGGCACAGCGAACTTAGGCTATCTGAGTTCTCACTGCTTGTGGATGGCTTGTTCATGGAGCTTTATCTGACAGCTGTGTTAATGGAAGCACGTACGTGAACATCCAGTAGTGATTTTATTTATATTTGTTTAATTTTGTTGCATAGTTAGTATATAATATTTTAGTGTGGGCAGAATCTGTTAACCCACCAAACCTTGATACTACTTGAACAGCTGATTGCCGTTTGCACATTGCCATCACTGACACTCACCGTATAGTGAATTTTCTGTTTGCAACTTAATTTCAGGGCATCAGATGCAGCTGCTGAGCAGCATCCTCCACCACGGAAGGCAAACATTCGGCCGATAGCATCACAGCAACCTCACATACGCTCAGTGCAGCCAGTACGCAGCACGTCAACTGAGACCCGAGCAATGGCATCCATCAGACCGATGTCAGCTTCAGTCATTTCGTCTGTGTCCAGTGTGACTACTCCAATGGCTACTGTCATGCCTACTACAGCAACTGTTTCTGACAGTAAGTAACTATTTAATAGATTTAATTGTTTTTTTTTGTAAAAAAAAGGAAATTATGTCTTTATTTGTATTGCTTACCTGTGTATATGTGTGATGCTTTGAAATTCTCCCATACTTATGATGGGACTGGAGTTATTCCTCTTTTTTAGCCGCAGTGCTTCACGTGTGATATGAGTTCAAGCCCAGCCGTTAATCTGCAGTTACTTTCTTCTGTTGAATACTGAATTATACTGCTTGGTAACAGAATCATATGTGTGAACAACTGTTCCTGGGTTGCCACTTTTATTACACGACAGTGGAACAACCAGGTTCAAGCTCATTGCCGTAAGTTTGATGCTGTAACCATTATACCATTGCTGCACACCTGTGCCTGTGCAGGTGAAGGCGTGTCGTTGCTGGTATCTCCAGCCATTCAGTCTGTAGCTTCAGTTCAGCAGCAGCAGCAACAGGCTGGCAGACCAACACAGCAAGTCCAGCCTGTGTCGTCGCATTTTGAAGAAGCTACTGGTAACGAAAACCAAATAATACAGAATAATATTACATTACTTTCCTGTTATTTTGACATTTTAGTCCTATTGTCATTCAGTTATATGTTATCAGGATTTTTTTGCTGGTATTATTTTTGTTCTGCAAATAGTACATTTTTGCCACACAAATGCAGTGCATTAAGGCAGCTATTGCTGTCACGACGTGGCTATCTATGTGTCTGTCACGTTGATGTATTGTGCCCAAATGACTGAGTCGATCATCATGCGACTTTCACCAGATTGTAGCCCAGCAACCATAGTATTTCCGTACCAAATATGAACCCAATAGCTCGAGGTGATCCTCCTTGTTGAGGGCATCAAATGGGAGAGGGGTAGGTAAAAGGTCACAAAATTCCGAAGCCTTTTGATAGAGGCCTGGCTGCGCAGTAATGTCAACCAATCGCAATGCAGCAGTGTGAATTATCTATTATAGCACATGACAGTACTATGGCCCAGTTATTACAGTTTATTTATAGCTTGCATTGCCACGTTTCTAAGGGAAAATTTTGGACATTTTTAGATGTAGGTTACGGTGGCACATTTTGCCGCCCGATGCATGAACTGAAGCATTTGGGCTGCATGTCAGCCACCGCTGAGCTTCTTATATCTTCTTGTGTATGCTGTTGTTCAGTAATGTCATTTGTGTTTTACTTACATGTGCAGTGTCTTCATCTGAGGAGCAGAGTGCCCAGGTTGACACAGTGCAGACGGGGGGAATCATGGCGCATTGGTGGCACGTCGATGCCACTCCATCAACTTCATCTGAACGTGACGGATCTAGTGCAGGATCAAGTGGTGCCGGCAAACGTGTTAGGGATGACAACAGAACGTATGTGACTATAATGCTGATTGACTCATTTATTGCTCAATTTATTGACCGATGATGGCTTAGAAGTAATGCCTACTGTTTATGCTCTGTCTGCCAGTTTCTCTGCCCTGGAGAAAAATGATGGCACTGTCATCTTGATTAAGTCACCTGATTTCATTGATGAGTGTACTGCAGCAGAAGTGGCTGGTGAGCCGGTCAACTCAGCCATGAGTTTGACTCTACCACTTACTACCACTAAGTGCTAAGTTGGTTTTTTAATACTAGCTGCAGTTTTTACGGCTAATTTTAAAGACTTTTGCAACAACGATGCTACTGGTTTTGTAGCCAAGAAGAAGGTAGTCAAGATGCCAGCATTGAAGCACCGTCAAAGAGATCGAAGGTAATTACGTGTGTTGGTGCTTTTTCTTATAGAACTGTGATCATCTGTTCATTGATTCTGGTTATTGCAAATAAGTCCTATATCGCTTTTACAAATTGTGTGATATTTTGCAGTTGTAGTAATCTTTGCAGACAACTGAGAAGTTGTGTCTAGTGGGCCAGTAATCTTCCCGTGGCAACATGTTGTTGTCCCGCAGATTAGGATCAGTTATGAATACCACAGTTTCTGCTTTTGGAGACCTGCCATGTACAGTAATAGGCCATGCAATCTGCAGTCAATTACATATCCCTCCCTGACCATGCTCAAGAATAGACTGAAGACGTTTCTGTTTTTATGGTAACAATAACATGTCATAGTTCATTTGTGCCTGGTGCAAATTTGAGCTGAATAAGTAGTGTCTTTATGCCACATCAATTGCATTAGATGCAGACTATTGCGACTGATGAATCCTTAACATGGGTGCATCTGTCTGTTTGTCTGCATGTCTTGTCACACGGGCGACTGTTCTTATTTACTCATTTGCGAGATTGCACCACTTTAATGTGGCCATTACTGCATTACTGTAGCCATTTGTTATTATTGCTATTGGTGATTGATTGATTGATTGATTGATTGATTGATTGATTGATTGATTGATTGATTGATTGATTGATTGATTGATTGATTGATTGATTGATTGATTGATTGATTGATTGATTGATTGATTGATTG
>Ga0126335_1001456_pt1 | contig 13219 bp, 5 predicted proteins | sample OlaspJWI45metaG_FD_108409 | JGI IMG/M metagenome (GOLD analysis project Ga0126335, IMG submission 108409) | Marine gutless worms symbiont microbial communities from Oahu, Hawaii - Olavius sp. 1 OAHU.JWI-45 metaG | ecosystem: Host-associated > Annelida > Digestive system > Unclassified | place... | reverse complement strand
TAGGCCTGTTGCGCAAACAACTTTCCGTATAGCAGCAACATGCCTGTCAGCCTTAGCAGCAACATCGAACAGCTGCAGAAAATACCAGTGACGGCATTTGCTATTTTTAGGTCAATGCAACTGTATATAAAGTGAACAGCGGTGTGATCATTTTAGTTGTTGCTGACTAGAGATCGTAGATGTGTAGTTTCGTTGCTCGAAATCTACTGCTTGTGTACGGCGTTTTCCACTGTAGTTAGGCCTATAGCTTTTGATGAATTAACGCTGATTCAGATCAAAGAGCGCCAAGTTTCACTTATGTCTGAGCTACGGAGATCAGCCCTATACGAAGAGGAAGACAGGTGGCGGCGTGACGATGAATTTAGGTCAGCGCAGTTGTATGATGACGACGACGATGTCAATGAAGGTGATGTTGAACTACGGCGGTATTTCATCACAGAAGCTGCTGTAAGCCGCCGTCTCGGCTCAGTTCAATCAAGAATGGAAGAAGTGAGCCAGGCAAGTTCATACGATCTGTGTCTGGTCTGTCTGGAACACGTCGATGTGGTGGATATTGGCCATCTAGGTTGCTGCGACCTGCCCGTCTGTGACGCTTGTCTTGAGACGTACGTCAGGTCCAAACTGTCGGATGGAATTGTTCGTATCGGCTGTCCGAACCCTGCGTGCGACCACGTGCTGCAGGTGGTGGAATTGACGAGACTGGAGCAAGAAGTCGTTCAGATGTTTTACCGGCGGCTGATCGACGCTAACTCAGACCCGCATCGCAAGACGTGTCCAAACTGTTGTACGATCACTGAAATGGACCAGCAGTCTGCAGCGTTGAATGACGACAAGGCGTCCAACTGCGGTCTTTCAATAGACTGCACCGAATGTAATTTTCGATGGTGCTTTCGATGTCACGGTCCGTGGCACCACGGAGTCAGTTGTGACGACAGTCGTGCTTCAGATAACCTGCTGCAAAAATGGGCAAAATGCGCAGATGAGAGCAATGTTCTCAACGCTCAGGAGTGCCCAGTTTGCAAGGTAATTACAGCTAAACTGCTTCACCCTTCAAGTTGAAGTTAGAACTCTTTAAGTTATCTAAAGTTTTGTCATCGGTACTTATTAGGCCGCGTCGAATGCATCAGTTGCGGACTATTCTGACCGATGATCCCGTAGCGTGGCATGTATGTCTGTCTGTATACGCCTGCGTCCCCCAAAAGCCGCTGCACAGATCGAGGTCCTATTTGGGGAGGAGACTCATGGGGCCCAAAAACACCGCGTTGGACAATGGTCCCGATTTATTCCCACGGATTCGATGCGGCCTTCGCCAAATTACTTTGACCACTTGTATTGATTCTTGAAAGGTGCAGTCACACCGTAGGAGCCAAAGGACACGGAAAATTTTACTTGCATTTTTTCATTTGATAGCTAGAGGCTATGTGCATGTGTAGGGGCCTAGATTTAAGTCTATCGGCTAAGTATATAGCCTAAATATAGTCTGAAAGCTGAGGACTAAAAATGAAATAACCGATCGAAGTACAAAAGCCAAGGAGCAAAAATCCAAAATCTGTGAGGTTAGATCCTAGGTGGAACAGGTGGATATTTAAATTGAAGTAGAAAAGTGAGTTTATAGATAGGGCTACTTAAGAACGCAGTTAGCTCTACCCTGGTGAGTCAGAAAAAAGTAGCCCCCTAACTTTGTCAAACGTTGACCGATTTTCATATTTCTGTCACTCATGGAAAGCGTACACCGTTTGCAACAATCATCATGGAGCATTTCATGTCACACCTTAATTATGTTGCTGCATTACCTTGGGAAGTTAAAAGGGTCCAAATTTGCTGCAAATATAGAACAGACTGCAAACCAACTGCATTGATTATTGCAGGCACACACATTAATTGATCTCGCTTACTTACTTATTTCTTACTTACTTATTACGTCAGTTTATGGTTCCTGTTAAATATTCTTTAAAATAGTACACGGTTTTATGTAAACAGGTCTAAACGTTGACAGCACCCCTGCTCATTGGGCATGTGACACTACGATTTCTCGAGCAGGCTACACCTTTTACGTTGGGGCCACCAAACAGCCCAGACCTGTCTGGTTTACTACAAGACATGGGGTGTCATTCAGCAGTGAGTTTATTAGTTGCGAGTGCATAACGTTGACAAACAGAAGCAGTGCTTGCTGAGCGTTTGGCATTGCATTGACCATTTGCATAACTGACGATGCAACCATCCACATCCTAGTGCACATGTGTGGGCAAATGTAAACACGACAGTATTAATATCCTTTCAGCTCAATGAGATGAAATGTTTCGTTTTTGTCGCACATGATATGATTTTTAAGTTGCATCGTTCGTAACGTTTGACAAGTTTGAACTTTCTAACTTCCCAATGTAGTGTAGCAACATACTTAAGGTGCGGTGGGAAGTACTACACGGCTTTTATTGTAAATTTCATGACCTTTCCAGCGGTGAAAGAATTTTGAAAATCGGTTAAGGTTCGACAAAGTTGAGGCTGATTATAATCGAAAAAGTCTTAGAGGGCTACTTTTTTGACTCACACGGTATGTGCGCTTATGCTAAATCTTGCAGTCTCTGATTTATTTTAGATTAAACTTAGTGATTAGTACTGATTAGACATCCTGAAAGCGGTTTGTCGTGGTTATTTGTATACAGATCTACATCGAGCGCACGTCGGGCTGTCCGCACATGGAATGTCGCATGTGTGGATCACAGTTCTGCTACTACTGCGCCGCTTTTTGGCACGACGATCATCTGATGGTGTGCCCGCATAAAATTTTGAAAGAATTAGTTGGAAGATCGAGACGCCACCGACGTATGCGGCGGTTGCGTCGACTGCGTAAGAAGTTGAAAACAGGAGGAATTATCGGTGAGACATTTGTCTAGAATTGTGAAGGCAAGGCTATCAAGTTTCAACGCTTCGCGGCCATAAGTTGAGATTATCGAATGTGCATTGATGTTTCAACTATGACAGTGTTTCTTTGACGAACATTTACAACCTGGTTTTTAATTTTGAGGCCACATCGAATGCACTGAACGCGTATCATGCGGCATATACCGACCAGATGATCCCGTAGTGTGGTGTGTCAGTCTGTCTGTCTGCTGTCTGTCACGCGTCTGAGCTATGCAAAAACGGCTGAACGGATCGAGGTCCTGTTCGGGGTGGAGACTCTTGCAGGCTGATAACACAATGTATTATAAGGGGTCCCGATCCCCCGATAGATGCAGCTTTTGCCAAATTATTTTGACTTCCTGATATTTAAACGTTTGATCGAGTCAGCATATTTTTTCAGACTTTTCGGATTTTTTGCTCAGCGATTTTTGCTTCACTTTTCATCACTGGCGCTTTTTATATTGATGGTGTCGAGTGGAAGTGGTTATACTGTCTGTATAGTCAGCCTTTCTACCATGCTTGGTTGCAATAATGTTTACAAGTGCTTGTACAGTAATGTAGTAACGGCCGCAACGAAGTGGCGCCATCTGGCGAATGAGAAAGAACAGTCGCTCGCATGACAGACTGACAGACAGTTTGACCGACGCCCACGCTACGGGATCCTCGATCGCAATAGTTCGCATAACTCATGCATTTGATACGGCCTAATAAAATCCGTTTTTCGATGGCTGAAGTGGTGATAACTGGTTGTATATTGCAGGGGGCGCGCTGATCGGTGGCGTGATAGTTCTTCCTATCGTTATCGCGCTGGCAGTTCCTGTCGTTGCAGGCGTCGCTGGCTACCTGGCCGTTAACCAAGTGAAGCGCGCCGTAAATTCCTGACGTAACCTACCTGTTACATTATCTCATCATCTCGTGTTACAGACGTTATAGGTGCATGACTGAGCGTCGTCGCAGCACATCGCTTGATGACTGTAGTTCGCAGTACTGTTCATATAAACGTCTGTTGTGTTTTTAAAAGTTAAAAACGTGTTTATGGACGTTTTGGGAGTTATTTTATTAACTTGCTTTTACACAAATAAATATGTGCATAAAACGCACTCGAGTGGTCTACAAATACGGTTTAATTCTTTCACAGCTAGCAGAGTTCACCAATAAACGCCATAATACAAACAGAGACGTGGAAGCCAGTCCCAACAGACGAAAGTGGTAAGCCTATACACAAGAACCCGACCCCCGTTTTCGACTGTCTGGCTTCTGTCCTTCGGGCCTTGCCGGCCCAACAACCTCCGCATGGAAAGCAATTATGGATAGTCTCAAGCCACTATAGTCCGACGACCCTGACAGCAACCAAGAAAAACACAACTGCAATCGTACAACATCTTTGATGGCCATTTGCCAATTCTGGCAGCTTTCCACTTTCACTGCATTATCTTTCGGATAACTTAGTACTCTCTCTCTCTCTCTCTCTCTCTCTTGGCAAGCTACTGGTTTATTGAGGTGACTGTGTACGATAGACCATGCTGCTGCCAGTTAATACTTTAACCACTGTAGGTAGGCCTAAGTAAGTAATAACAAGCTGCCAATGAACACAGTGACGCTCAGCTGGTTTAGGTGGGTCAGGGTGACCTAGTTTTCGGTTTGAAAGTTTCGGTTTCAGAGTTGGTCAGTATGTCTTTTTAACAGATAGCTTATATAGGATGTAGCCAGCTAAGATAAACGGTTAGCGTGTCCGAAATAGTGTCACTTCTAATGCAGTGGGAGGCAGGAAAATGGGTTGAACCGTTGAAGTCAAGCAGCGCCTGCACAGACGAGTCTAAAGCGACTGCAAACAACAGAAAATGATGATGCGAACGTCCAGCAAGAACCATAATGGATTGTACTTTGTAAACGGTTGAAGCTGACAAAATTGCTACGCCGGTTAAGTGTTAGACTGAAGGCAAACGCTCTAGCGAAAGCACTTCAACAAGAGGTCAAAGTAATTCGGCAAAGGCCGCATCGAAAATCGAACCCTTCTCTTCGCGAGGCTACAAAAGATTTCCTAAAATACGAAAATTGTGTTTATTTGCGTTTATTTAAACTGCATGTGTATTTTGTTCACATATCGCCGCCGCCATAGGCCTACTTTGTGTTCATTCAGAAGAATAACTGCAGTCAGTTTCAGTTTTTGTACAGAAACTACTCTAAGGTTTTACGAGCCATCAAAACAGTAGCATCGTCGCTGCTGTTCGCTCGTGCTCGCTGCTGCGACTGCAGCTGCTTGTCTGCAATAAAACTGCAGACGTGTTTTGCAGCAGTGTTCAGTGTTTTACGTCGTCAGTGTCAATCGTGCATCATGTCTGTATTGTTAACTGCAACCAGAAATGTGTGGAAGAGAAACGTCGGCAGACCGAAAAATCGAAAAAGAAGAAGGTGAGTCTATAGACAACACCTAATACGAAGACTTTATATGTCTGTATACGGAATATTTAACAAATAAGTAGTGATTCTTGCTTTTTCAGCAGTTGGCATGCCAAGATTTAAGAAAAACGATTTGCGTTGCTTCGGAGAGCTTCAAAAATGTTAAAACTGACGTCGACGAAAAATGCAAATTGCAAAGTCCCAGTTAAACTTTCTTCTCTATTAATTCACCGACGTAGGTCGAATCAAAGCTGGGGATGGCTACTCGGCACAAATTTGTAATTTATTTTTTATTACGCCTACCGAAGTATTAGCAGACAGGCGCGTCATTAGAAGATCTGCTTTTACGAAATGAGACCAAAATCGGCATAGAAGCAGCCAAACTGCAATATTAGTGTACAATTTGTATATAATTTTGCTGTTTGAATAAGTCGGAAATAATGCTCAAAAATCGGGATCCGGATAGCCGTAATAGGCCTGTCCATCCACATGACGATGCAAAGCCCAAGCCGTTAATAAATTTGGTCAAGTACATGTGTAGCCTAGTTGCAATAATGGTGAAAATGGTTTAAATACAGTCACAAAGAAAAGAAAAAGTCAGAAGAGCAGACATGCAAACCGTGACAATGATGTAGTGTTTGTAATGACGCTAGTAACAGTCGACAGATAATTCAGTAGTGTGACAGCTCGTAGGCCTACAATTTAAATCAACAGTTAGTGTGAATAGTGTGACTAGCAACTTGACCATAACTTAACTACAAAAAAATTAGGAGGTCTATACAGTAAGTAGCGTTATCGTCCCGAACTGACTTTTGCCGAAAAATGCCCATGCACAGTCACGATAATTATCCACACCTGCAGGTAAAATTGTGTGGTTCCTTGACAACGCGTGCCATACCTGAGCGCTTCTGCAGTGAGGTTTTTCTAATGAGGCGCTATATCAAGTGCCTTTGCCTAGATGCAGCAGAATTTACCTATACGGCGATTTTAGATTCACTAATTCCTTCCCTTGATTTATCTCTATTATTCAAATTATCATCTAGCGTAGAGTCGTGCTTATCATCAAACGCGCATTCCGGCAAGGTGAAGCAAGCTAGGTCTACAATCATAATTCATGTCAGAATCTAGGCCTATCCACAGTAGAGCGATATCAATATATGTATACATGTAGCTGTAAACAGCCATCCAAAATAGCTGTAGAATCAGTCCACGCGTTGATGCTATAAACAGCTCAGTCCACGTTTTTATAGTATCGCAGCCCGAATGCAACATCAGTCCAGGTGAAGGTACAGGCAGGACAACGGATACAGGTGAGATAGCAAGCAGTAACTCACATTATGTATAGGCCCACCACCTATTGATACTGTCACCGCAGACTGCTGCTGCTGTTGCTGCTGATGTTGCCAGGGCCGTAACAAGCCACATCAATCGTGCTAGCTGCCCAGTAGTACATGCCACGGATCATTAACTGTATCGATTGAAGTCCCGTCCACCTGCATAGGCTGCATTGCTGCCGACTTGTCCATCCGCCTTTTTTCACGTGCGCAGTTAATTCACGAATACGTACCAACTTGTGATGAAGAAAAGGACGACGGCTGCTGGGGCTGGTGATAGGTTTTTAACTGCATTCACTAGGTGGCGCCACTCTACAGCGCGCCATAGCTGCCATCCTGCTGACAGACGAACAGACGTCAGATAGACGGACACACGAATTAATAACCTGCATTGCTGTCCGCATTACCAGTTCATGTTCATAGCTTGTTTTTGTGTCGATCAAATAAAGATCATATTGTCGTTTTAGTCAAATTATTGTCAGGGCCCTGAGCACATTGAAATATCTAGCGAGGCACAAATTTCTGCAAGAGCTTTAGTACAACTTTGACAAAAACGCAAAAACGCGAAGCCACCAACACAGCCCATGCAACACCAAAAATATTAAAAACCTAGATACGTTACACTGGTGGCAGTTGCTGATGCCCGTGGTGTCCACTCCAGTGACCAAGGCTGCACTTGCGTTTGCTCTGGTTTCACTCTACGCCTATACAAAGGAGAAGGTTTGCTGAACAAGTAGCTTGATATCTACGTACACAGCTCTGGCAGTGGCGGCGGCGTGACAAGCACTGCAGTGTTGAGTGGATGCAGCTGCAGTACATCAACGACGACGTCGAGTCCGGACTACGACGCGACTCCTCCACTGTCAAACGGCAGGACGACCGTCTGGTACTGGAGTCTTGAGTACTAAAAGAACTGGACAGAGGCGCCATCATCATCATCGTCATCATCATCACCATCAGCAGCAGCTGGTAACTAAGTACTGGAGTCTTGACGGCGTGTCGACCACGCTGATGTACAGTCGTCACACTCGCGAAGTCTGGTGCAACGGATGCGTCCTCGACACCGAGGTATACGCACGTCAATCGTCCATGATTGCTGAAGGACGGCTGCTGCATAGGCTAGCAATATGTTTTAACTGTAGGCCTATTCACTAGGTGGCGCCAGAGAGCAGTCACTCTGCAGCGCGCCATAGCGGGTGAATGCTGACAGACGAACAGAGGAGGGACGAAAGAACACACGAATTGATAACCCTGTATTGCTGGCCATGACGAAGTGATACTAACTAATACGTAATGGTACTCTAGATGGATCATCTTGATGCATCTATCGTCCATTCGTCCAGATCAGAGCCAGTGCAACTGGCGAGGGGAGACGGGGGGACATGACCCCCACTTTTCGGGATGGGGACACAATATGAAATGTCCCTCACTTTTAAACTTTTGTTATTTTTATTGCATAACATAGAGGCAAATTTGCTGCCACCAGATGCGTTTTTTGACTAAGAAAATATATAAAATGACACTACTGATGAAGCCGAACTGTTCGTTTGTGCGTGTATTGAAGGAGCAGTTTTCCGACAGCACAGACACGATTCACTTCACGCTTCAACTGGACGAGAATTCGCCGAGCTACAGCTGTCAGCTACTGCGCTTACCGTGCACGTCAGCAGACGACAGGTGCGCGGACGGCTTCACGTACCGGCTGTACGTTGACCGGACTCCCATTATGGAACACGCCGTCGACGCAGCTCGTACGGTGGGCGTCCCGGAGGACCTTCACGTCAGTGCGTCATCAGCTGGTCATGGTGGTCGTCCTCCGACTTATGATGAAACTGTCGATGACGTTGACAGCCAACTGCCGCCTTACCATGCGTGAATCACTGCCAAGTGCCAATTAACGCCGATAGACCGATACACATGCGCGCGATATAGTTGAACTGTTATTATTTGCTACGAGGATGTCTGTTCGTCTGTCTTTCACACTCGTTAGTGACGCCTAAACGACCACACGATAGACAGATGTATCTAGCTGATTGACGCGAAATTTCGCAGTTCCTAGTTTCCGGGTTCGCCCCCGAACAAGTGCGCTAAAGAGATGCACTGCTTCTGTCGACAGGGAAAATTGGACCAATAATCCGCAATATCTTGCGAATGGTTCGAGACAGATGTAGTATTGACTAATAGGAGGTCGCATAGGGTTGTTGGCACCCAGTGGTGACCTTGAATGATCTTGAACCGTGTTAATGGCCTTTATTTTGTCATTTCACTCAAAGCAATAGGCCTACACGTAGCTTTCGGAGCCAACTATAGGTTAAGCTAACACGAAGCTAGAGTAGATGCAAGATTAATATAGTTTATGATTCATGAGTGACCACGGATGCACGCTTCTACCCTATAATTCCCCCAAATAAACCCACCCCATCTTTCTACTATTCAAGTTGTGCAACGTTGTGCGGCCATTTCAGCCACAGCTGAGCATTTGTAGTGTATTTACAGAGTGGGCCAAATTAAACGGGCCACTCATTTCAATAGCTTGTAACTCTAGATATAGGTCTACTGATCAGCTCTAAACCACTCTCGGCAAACTTCAATATCATTTCGTTCTTAATCAGAATCTGTCATTTTTAGCTATTAATTTAAGAAAATGCCGCGGCGTATCTAGCGAAGGAAAATGACCGTGAAAACACTCTGCCTTTACAAAACCGTACAAAAACCAAACAAACGTTCTTACTTACTTAAATTTTCTACACCAGTGACTGATGATAGTAACTAATTACATCACAATGATGTTAGTCATTGTTGTTATTTGTTAAATAGCTGTGATTTTGTTACTTTTTAGAGCTTTGATCAACATAACGAAAAACGATGTCCGATCGTTATTTATTACCATGCTTTTCATTAACTGGATGGCGCCAATTTGTTTTGCATAATTAACATATAGGCTACGTTGTCATGTTAAAAATTAAATAGCCTTGTTTTTCGCCAAAAATAGTGAAGATCCTAGCACCACTTTTGAAGTTATTAGCTGAAATGCGTGGCCCCATTTAATTTGGCCCACCCTGTATATTGTGTACGCATAACTTCTTTTAACACTATTGCTTTCCACGACTTATTTGAGAAATAACAAAGCAAATCGCAATGCACAAGCACAGACCGTCATCCGATAGTGTGTTGTGTCGTATTACGGCTTAATAACGCCAGTATTTTTTTTACAAAAACACTGTAGTTTCGTATACAAACTATAAAGAATTGAAAAATCAGAAAGTAAAAGCAAGTTAGGATTTCCTGGGAAAATAATTAAAACAAGGTGGAAGAAATGGCAGTTAGCCCAACTTAAATTAAACTGTGTCCGAGGGGAGCACAAACCTGCGCGCTGCCGCTGTTTTGCGACACTGATCTTGAGATTAACCCCCACGACGATGAAACTAGAAGGTGACCTGGATATCCTGAAGCTGTACCTCACACTGCAAAATGAAGCTGCCATAGCTTAAGGAATTCAAAACCTAGAGCCTAAATTGAAAAATACGAAAATATGTCTCAAGGTCAAAGGTCAAGGTCAAAATGTCAAAAGCTCCGAATTACTCCGAGCGTTATCGTAACAGATATGCCGATCAAGCCGCAGCAATTTGCGACCTGTAGTTTTTGAGTTGCACGCTACGGCTTTTACGCTGCTGTGACCTTGACCTCTGACCCATGAACTTGAAACTAAACCGTGACCTAGATATTTTGAAGACGCATCTCCAAACGAAAAACGAAGTTGCTAGGTAAAGCCATTTGAAAGGTATATCCTGACTTGAAAAAGTACGAAAATAGCTCTCAAGGTCAAAGGTCAAGGTCAAGTGTCACCAACTGCGAACCACTTCTAGAGTTCACCATGGGACATATTGTTATCAAGTTACATCGATTTCTGACAAGTAGTTATCGAGATTATGTGCGGACAGACAGACATACGCACGGACAGACAGACGCCGACAAAAACAATATCTGCTGTCAGCATGCGCGCAGGTAACAAAGGCCGGGGGTTGCTTTAATTGAAAGGCATTATCTTGCTATCGTTAATACTTCTTTCACCGAACGCGACACAACAGGTAGGCCTAAAATCGCAAGACTTGCAGAGTTACAAGTAGGCCTACTGTAAAATGTTACATTGATTGTAACTTCTACGATGACGCACTTTTCGCTAATAAAGGACTGTAAATTCAGAGAAACGTCTGCTGATAATTATTATGTCGGCCTACTGAATGATTGTCGCCGCTGCCTTAAAGAAATATCCCCAAATTCGGCGGTCTTTTCGGCTCCCTATATCTGAAACACATGTCTTCGTAAATTTCAATCCAGTCTCAGTCACTTCTGCGATGTTCGCCATAGCCTAGACTAGCAGTATTTAAGTCACGTATGTAATACCGGGCGCAGCCCGGGTCGGGCCGAAGGCCCGGCCAGCTGCGGCCATAGGCCAGCTGCGGCCATAGTAAGATCGCGCGCGTGTGTGTATTGAATTGGCGGTTGCCGCTGCTGACTAGTGCGTAGTTTCTGACAGTGACGGAAGTAGTTTCTCAGCGTGACGGAAGTACTCACGAAAACTACGAAAAAGCGTGAAAATTTTCTTTTTGCGAAGGCCTCTGTAGCTGAAATTTGCACATGCGTTCGTCGTCTGTATTTGACGTCTTTTGCTGGTCTCCATTTTGAAAATTAGCAGGATTGACAGAGTTAGATGCTGCCGAAGATCGGCAAAACAGCAAATTGTTTGTATCTAAAACGCCTCAACAGCCGAAACACGAAACAAGTTAAAAATAGATCGCGACGAACGAATAATTGGGCGTACGTTAATGTCGTATCACAACAGTAATTAGTGCATTGCAGAATCGACAGGTAAATAGTGGACAAATTGAATGTATTGTTCTATAATGTGAACTTTGTAATAATAGGCCTAATACTAGTCAAATTCTTCTTTTTTAGTGTTAGAAATCTGAAATAAATGTGTGGTTTGAGCGAAGTGATAGTTAAAAATGGCGGCGGGAGGATGTTAGAACAGCCGCTTCTAATGAGCTCCGCTCTCCGGGCTGGCGCCCGGAGTTTAGGTTGCCTAACGGGTTATATAAAGTATCGTCCGTTATGGGACGTGACGATAGCTGGCCCGCCATGGTACCCAGTATGATGCCGTCTTTACGGTACAGTTTAACGTATTATGCGACCCGGAAACACCCAAAATGGCGGAACCGCACTTCTGATCGCGAAGCTGATGGCAAATTCTGAATCGGGAAGCCCGGATCTCCTATTCGAGTTTCCTAGAAACCACACGTCTATCTCGCTTAGTTTCGGGGACATTCACGTGTGACAGACAGACAGACGGGCGGACGGACGGACGGACAACGCGGACCATTACCATAGCTGGCCCCCACATTGTGGCGGACCAGCTTACAGAAATTCAAAACCTAGAGCAGCGAGAAGAATAACTACACATGCGATCACACAACCCGAAACAACCATTCTAGGCCTAATCACATACTGCAGTTCTGTGTTCGAGGGGCGCGGCCATTTTGCTGCCCGACCTTGACCTTGGCCCTATGAACTTCAAACGGGTTCGGGACATAGATAATCTCAAGACGTATCTCCACACAGAAAACGAAGTCGCTGTTCCAAGCCGTTCGAAAGTTATGTAGTTTACTGTTATAGTAAGTACGAAAATAGCTCTCAAAGTCACAGGCCGTGGTCAAATGTCACCAATTTCCAACCACATCTAGCGTTCATCGTGGTTCATATTCCTATTAGATTATATCAATTTCTGTTCACCATGGGACATATTTTTTTACCAAGTCACATCAATTTCTGATCGGTAGTTTTCGAGAATTTGTGCGGACAGACACACAGACAAACGCCGCCAAAAACAATAGCTGCTCGCCGCATGCGCGCAGGTACTAATAACGATTACAAACGAAGTGACGATCGAACGGAACAAAAGCGCTGAGCGCTATTTTGCCGCTGGCTGAGAAGATTCTGCGAATGATCTAGCAGTACACTATCAGCTCGTTTTAACCATTTTGCATTAAAACTGAAATGTTTACACGGCCGTTTGCCTGGAACCCTCTGTCCCATTCCGTCGTTTCACCAGTCCACCGTGACTATGCTAACTTCCATGGCCTCACTAACCGGTACAGTAGTGGTTAGCATGTCCGACTTGGGATCGAAAGGTCCCGGATTCGATTACTGGGCGGTGCCAAAAAGTGAAGCATGTTTGTATTTATTTAACACTATTAAGTTGTGTGTTATGTTATATTATATGTATCATTGTTGTTTCAGTTTGTACTTGTTATTTTACAGCATTGAGTAAGCCTTGCGCCGCTATTTGGCAGCGTGCATATTAGGCTACTGTGCTAAACTGCGTAGGTTATGTTATGTTAATATGATGATTTGTGTTACATTATATACACTGTCCTGCGTGGCAGATATTGTGTAATCCAGCATTCGTGCTGCAATACAAATAAAACCATTATTATTATTATTATTATTAACGTTACGTTACGTTTAAAGGCTGGCGCATGTGCCTAGCAACTTGTCCGAGGTACGTGAGTGCAAGGACGGTCGAG
>Ga0126335_1001455_pt1 | contig 13219 bp, 6 predicted proteins | sample OlaspJWI45metaG_FD_108409 | JGI IMG/M metagenome (GOLD analysis project Ga0126335, IMG submission 108409) | Marine gutless worms symbiont microbial communities from Oahu, Hawaii - Olavius sp. 1 OAHU.JWI-45 metaG | ecosystem: Host-associated > Annelida > Digestive system > Unclassified | place... | reverse complement strand
GTCGTGGGGGTGGGGGCACCATTAGTCCGGTTGGGGTGGCACCCACCCGGACTGTCAGTACCTCTGCCTCCATTATCTTCCCCTGCTCCATAAAAATCCAGAAGACAGGAGGTGGGGAAACCCAGCCTGAATGCAACACAGCCCTATGCTAAGGCAGAAGGCAGGGTGTTTCTTCTGGTTCCGGCCTACCTGTGTTGTCCCTGAACAAAGGCCGTTAAACCTTGTTGTTGTTGTTGTTTCATGGAGCTCTCTAGTCCAGATATTTGTGTTTTTTTCTACTGTAAAATTATTTTAACTGTATTTATTTTACCACTTAGTTATATTTATGCAGCTATAGTCTGTAGCAATCAGTAGATAAACTTGTTCTTTGTAGTATGCAGTTTCAGATCACAGTGAACTATGGATTTCCAGAAGTTGTGCTCTGACACTGTTGGTTGGGTTATCTGGCCTGTAAAAATCGTCCCCGAAATGAGCTATAATGTGTCAAGTGTGATGTTAAGCCTCTACTCTCTCACTCACTAGCAGGTGTTTGACACATTGTTGATTGTTTTTGCCGGGTGTTATCTTTAGAACCACTCTCATGTGATTATAATCCTTGTTCTATCACATTGGTGAAAAAATTCTTTAGCTTTTGGGGCACCTTGTATATGTGTGTATGAACTTAGCATGAGTTAGAAATATTTGACAAATACACATAGGCATTTTCTAGGTTTACCCAATGTAACCAGTTATCCCAGAGGTTTACAAGGAAAGCTGTGAAGATTCTTTCCAGTCTGGCTAAATGCCCTTCCTTTGAGTGAGTGAGTGAGTGAGTGAGTGAGTGAGTGAGTGAGTGAGTGAGTGAGTGAGTGAGTGAGTGAGTGAGTGAGTGAGTGAGTGAGTGAGTGGAGAGTTAATGTCCCACTTGACATAGGTCATTTCGGGGACGATTTTTAGAGGTCAGATGACCTAAGCAACAGCGTCAAAGCACTGAAGGAAGCCAGTTGGCCACTGAGATAAACTTCAGTCCCACCAGAACCACTCCACCGTGTTACAATATGAACTGTAGGCAACCGCCTGTAGGCGGATTACAGCGAAAGGGTCCCAGTATGACGAAAACCTAATCTGCTGGACCTATAAGCTGCCTAAAAAATTGTGCAACAACAGTGTTGCACAGTACTATAGTAACTAGAGCAGCTGTGTTAATGTTTTCTCTTTACTCCAGGCCGTCATCACTATAAGATGAGGCCGTGCATGAAGATTGAGGGGTGCCTGGTTTAGTCGCCTTTGATGACATCCAGCCAGGAAATGGATCGGGTCTATTCTAACCGTCGGAACTGACACAGGGAACCCTTGCTTTGATGCTGATCTAACTGTGTCAGAGGCAAAGGGACCTATGATGAGTAGCATAGTGGCAGATGTGAATATCATCTGGTGTTGTTGCAGCTCCAGCTCATGAGCATCAGGTGATGGTTTTACACAAACATGGTCACCACTTTGGAGGTCTGCCGATGCTATTCTGGGGCACAATTGGACTGCTGATTACTGTGTTTCACCTCTTTCTCTTTAAACTGATCTATAATGAATACTGCTCAGTTTCTGAATCAACACGTTCACAGCGATATCCTCGACATGGCGGCCGTTACATCTGATGTTGATGTACGTTTTCTTATTTGTAACTGCATGGACGTTGCCAGGTGTATGCCGTTAGTAATTTGTTGTGTGGAGAGGTCAACAGTTTTTGGCACTGACAGAGTTGACATATCGTTGAGGTAGTGTTATGTACACAAAGGTACATTGTCCAGTCTTAGAGGCACTTTGTATATAAGGAAAACTCATGTCGGTGAATGTAGATGACAGTAGCACGTGTATGTCTGTGTTCTATATACATTCTTATGAAGTTACCATGTTGGACTGATTGATTGACAAATGGTTATGCTTTACTTTAGCAAATCAAAGAATGGGTTATTAGCTCTGACAGCTATAGTGTATTCTTGTAATCTTGCATGCAGATACACAATGACTAACCCTGGTCACAAACTAAAAACTAGGTCACCCTGACCTACTTAAGCCAGCTGAGCGTCACTGCTCATGGCAGCTGGTTACATTGTTATTAATTGAGAAAAATAGAGGTCATACAGAAATGTTTGTAAGCACAAGCAGTTGTTTACTAAATGAAAATGATTAAAGTTTAAACCTTAATTGTTTTGTTGATGAAAAATGAAACCCGCATCTTAAATTAGTAACAACACTAGAGAAATTCAACACAGGATCTCACGTCTGAAGCATTTATTAATTTTTTAGTAAACACTGTATATAGTGTACATCAGTTTAGATGGGGTTCAGAAACATTTGTGACTTTAAATCGCATGCTAGGTATATCTGTTAAAAGTTTACGTACTGGTATATTGTCATAATGATAATAATAATAAGCAAATTTATATCCCACTATATGGTCATAAGTTCAGAGGCGTCTTTGTCTCGCATAGGCTTTGCACATTTAGTTACATTTGTGTAAACTCAATTGATAAGACAACGCAGTCAGTTTTAACCACTTTATCTGTGTGTGACAAATAATGTTTATTTGTCAAAGTATTTTAGGAGTCAGTCAGTGCTTTGCTGATATGCACAGCTAATACTGTGTTAGAAGTATGTTTGAGTTCAGCGACTCTGACTCAAGTTTGTTTGAATTTGTGTGCCGTACAAATTTCGTAATAATAACTAATAATCTGCACGTTGCTCACAATGCAGTTACAAACTGTTGCACTCGTGGCTTCGTGGCATGAAAGTATGCAATGTATTAGATGTATGGATTTCGTTTATGTTATTTTATTTTACTTTCATTTTTTGTCGTCTCTATGTATTTGTATATTTGGTATAGTTTGCTTTACATTAAAACTGGAGTTGAGTTTGTATTTTGGTGTCATTTAAAAATGATTGCTTGCATAATAAAATATCAGGGAGAGAGACACCTATTTGTTCCTTTGTGGGGACTGTGGCACTGGCTGCATTTCATTGTAGCCACAGTCAGCACTGAGGCGTGAGGCCGGCTCTAAGGCTAGACCCAGTGTGCAACAGACGTAGGCCTACTATCTATGATTTAAGAGTGTTTTCAAATGGTTTTGATTCTTTTGTCCAGTGTCCATGCTCTATTTTTTAGTGTTTGAAGCTGACTTTTGAAACTTCTGTTTTGTGCACAGCTTACTATTCCTTCACTCATTCACACTCTTCCTTCCTCTCCCATCTCATCTCTTTCCTTTTCCTTTATTTCCATCCCTTCTCTGAAATTAGGTCCCTTGGACCTACTTTTCTGACTTTTAGGTCAATAGCTTTCTCTCCGAAAGTCTGCATGCGATACTTCGCTTTTTAATATATGGTTATGACTTCTGCTACCATTGTTAACGGGTAGATGCACTACAGCCAACCAAATATACTGGTACTCGGTATACTTTTTATTGAGTATATTTGCCACAGCTTTCAACAGGCTATCAGATAAAGATAACATTGCCAGTTGGCAGTTGCCAGATGAGCTGAGAATCCTCATTGGCAACGTATACGACTAATGGGCGATTCAGACGCTCAGTAGTTGATACTTTTAAGAATCGTCTTGAAAAATATTGGTCTAATCACAAGCTGATGCTGTCGTCTTGTTGTCGCACACCACAGAGCCTCAGTTTTGTCGGAATTAAGCTGAAGTCGGTTCGACTGCATCCAGCTGGCTACAGCACAGGAGCAGCTGAGCCTAGCGGAAAAGACATCGACCTTGGCAGATCTGTGTGTCATCGGCGTATAAATGCGATGACAGACCAAAGCTTTCGATCAGCGAAATTATGCCGGCATTGTACAAAATGAACAGAACCGGGCCAAGGACTGATCCTTAAGAGACACCGCAGATGAGTTCGACGACGGACGAACACGAGGTCCCACTTCGTACGCATTATGACCGACCAAGCAGGTACGACCTGAACCATCTGTGACTGTGAGCAATGTCACTGGTGCGCTCCAGTTGCTCAGTGAGGCGTGACGGTCTGAGCAGCTATCACCTATAATTTCCGCCAGGTAGCGGTCCTGGGCAGACTGTTTGGTGTCTAGGCCAACTCAGCCTTCCATCCCCCCAGAGTCGGTAAAATCAGGACCAGCTTTGGCTGGGAAAACAAAGGCATGTAGTCTGGTATATGGTTCATTCCATTCGTGGATAAACGCGTGGGTGGCAGGTAAAACTGCGTGATACCTTGAAAACATGTGCCATATCTGAGCGCTTTATGAGATAGGGTTGGCAAATAAAGATGTGCTACTTTTACCTTAACGACGGCAAACCCGTCGGCAAAGGCTCACGTTATGTTACGTATTTAAGTTAGTACTTCCGTAAAAAAATAGACGGAAATTTCTCTTTTATTTAATATTCTTGGTTTGTTGTTTTTATTTTTATCAGTCGATTTAAATCTATATTAATCAGTATTTTGAACGTTTAATTTTTGAACTTTAACGTACACTTTTATATTGCCACTTTGACAGATTATAACTGTTATAATATTTTGTTATCAATGCTTATTTGCGTTGTGATGTGAATGAACGTCCATCTTCGGAACACCCGTGTCTTAATTTTGAGGCACCATTTCTCTGATTTTAGTGGTAGTTCTTCCTTTAGCCCTACCGAATTTGATCTGTACTGTTGATGCTTGGTCGCATGAAAAGCAGAACGCACGGTCGCAAGTAGAAACGACTGCACTGACTTGATTGCTTTGCACTGTTGGGCCTTCCTTAGAACAGCGTTCCCTGGGTAAAGTCGGGTTACCGTGGCTTGCTAACCCTTACAGTGTCACTAACCGTGTCGCAAATCCTGACCTATCCCTTACCCTAACTAATTGCTTCATTCTGTTGTAACGCAAGTTCTTAAGTGAACATCTCCGCCCATTTTTGCAGTGTCTGCAGAGTTAGGGAACCCCTTACTGCAGTTTCAGAGTAGACAGTAGACACTTCCTTGCATTTTATGTTACGTGGTATGGTACGTGTATTATTAACAGTACTTTTGCACTATTACTATGTACCTGTTTTATTGGAGTGAGCAACAAATAATTATCTGACGTGTTTTTCAGGTAGACGCACATTGTCGCACAACATGGGTGCGTATAAGTACATTCAGGAGTTGTACAGGAAGAAGCAGAGTGATGTGATGCGCTTTTTGCTGAGGATCCGCGTCTGGCAATACAGACAGCTGGCTTCCATACACCGAGCTCCACGCCCAACTCGACCCGACAAAGCGCGTCGCCTTGGTTACAAAGCCAAGCAAGGTCTTTGAATATGAATATTTTAAAGAACAGTTAGACACCACAGGTTGAATGAACACGCATATTTGACGAATCTGATAAATAGTTTTCATGGTACAGCTTTTTAGCATTTCTGTCATTTTCTGAAGATAGAAAATGGCTTGATTGAAATAATTCTTATCTTTTTCATTACATATTATGTTTAATACTTTGCTAGTGCTTCCAGACTTATTATATTATTGCACTTGCCCATCTATAGTGGGTATTAGGCATGGTTTTAAGCCCCGTCCACACCTCTTGCCCGCTCCCAGGCCACACAGCTGCCCATTCGAAGAGTTGTATACTGGGTGCTTGTCCGCTTCCTTCTGGCTGGCCCACCACAGGCTGCACACTCGTGCGACACATTCATCACGCTCCAATTACCACACTGCTAGCCTGAATGTGTTTCTGGATGTCGGTGCACTTAGCCTATATAGTGCACTGAAAATGCAGAAAAATATATGTAACCTTTCTGACTCCTCTGCAATTTCTGTATGCTTAAAACCATCTTCGCTGCCCTGAAAATTTGGATGAGATCATGCTGCCCATTCTCGAATTATAAGTGAACAGGTTGACAAATTTTCAAAGCCTGTCTCAGTGGCCCAGTGAACTAATGCGCTGGGCCACAGTGCCTGCTAGCCCAGCCAGCTGGCGACATGCAGGGCCGGTGTTCAGTCCTCAGCCTGTGCGAATGGTTTCTCAGTAGACTGGGTTTAGGTGGCATGCTGTGAGACTAAATTCTCGGGCAGTTACAGAGGGTCTGCCTGTGTCCTCTTTAAAACTTGACAGGCCATTACACTCTGCCTTAGAGCCGGCTTCAGCGCTGACTGTGGCTACAATAAAACCTAGCTAGTGCCACGGTCCCCACAAAGAAAGAAAAGACAAATTCACAAACAGAATTATTATATTAGATTGTTTTTACTACATGATTAACTGATTTTACTTATTCATTGTTTCATATGACTGCTGTATTGTAGGATTTATAATATATCGTGTGCGTGTCCGTCGTGGGGGTCGCAAAAGGCCAGCACCAAAAGGCCAAGTCTATGGCAAGCCGAAAAGTGTTGGAATCAACCAGCTTAAAAACCAGCGTTCACTTCAGGCTGTGGCTGAGGTACTTGACTGATAGTAATGGTAGTTTTACAATTTTTTTTGAGAAAATATTTGTGCAAATTGAAATGCTATGTAAAATGAGAGTCAGTTGACATTTCATAAATAGCAAATCTCCCAGTAACTTAAAAAGTGTACACATTAAGACATGGGTATGTTTTTCAAGCACCATTTATCAAAACTGATTAGTATCATTTAATTTCTTTGGTGGCCTGAAGCTTACAGAAGTGGACTTTATGGTGTCATGTTCAAAAACATCTTTATTTATTGTACACATGCATTGTGTCAAAAATGAAAAATGGAGCATTGCTGAAAATTTGCTGTCTGTTGTCTAAAAGACTCGATAAGAAGAAACGACATACTCATGTTATTCAAAATTTAAAAAGGTTTTACTTGGTCTACTCGCTCATACACATTTGTGCATGCTTCATATTGTATTTTTCATGGCCAGTGCCAGATAAATATACATCAAACTGTGTAAATGTTTTTCTGTATGAATAGACTAGTAAGAGTATTATTCTGTTGCTTCTGTTATGTTTTTTCTTTATATTATCCAATATCTTTTTTAAATGCAGTGATAAAATTTTGCGTTACGGCTGTGACTGCTGTGGCAGTCGGGACACCCTGAACATGAGTAATGTATATTTCTATGTGTCTACATGCATGTTGGCAAAAGCCGCACGTAGTGATCTGCCTGTGCCTGTCTGTGCAGGCATGCATTTGTCTGCCCATGCCTGTCTATGTGGTAGCTGCATAGTGAGCTAGCCATAGATTTTCTGGTTTCGTTTGGCTTTGATTTATTAGCTGTGATTTTTTTTGGCTTTGCTATTTATTCTTAGTTTTCTTCAGTTTCTTGTGGCACATAATAGTGCATTTTTAGGCTGCATCGAACGCATGAGATGTGCGTGGTGTCTGTCTGTCAGGCGGCTCAACTTGGCTTCACTGTGCAAAAACGACTGAATGGATCAAGATGCTGTTTGGGGTGAACATTCCTAGGGGCCCATGGGACATTGTGTTACACGGGGTTCCTGATCCCCACAGACAGGAGGAGGTGGCCTACTTTTAAATTTGGGACCCCCTAATATATCCGGAATGGCTGAAGCTAGAGACTTGAAATTTGTGTGCATGTATAGGGCGATGGGCCCTTGTGAAAACTATGCAAAAGTAGCTCATAGGGGGTCGGGGCAGGATCACATGACCCCCATTTAAATTTTGGGATTCCCTCTTATCTCCAGAATGACTGAAGCTAGAGACTTGAAATTTTGCGTGCATATACACAGCTCCAAAAATACACAAAATAGGTTATTCGGGGGTTCTGGACAGGGTTATGTGACCTACTGTTGAATTCTCTGACTGCCTACATGTCTCAGGAACGGCTATAGAGTCCTGTGCATGCAGTGTGTGCAGTGCATTCGATGCAGCCTTTGCAAAATTACTTTGGGCTCTTGTTAGTTTATTGTAATGCAATTCAGGAATTAAGACTTGTCTGTTGTTTAACTGAAATGGAACGTGGTACTGTTTATCATGCAGACGGATGCATTATTGTTTCATGCAATAGCATACTATTTCTGTGTTGGTGATCTAGACTCAGTGATGTACTGGATACATGCATTTAATGGTTATTTTGGGCTCATTCTCTCATTACTTCAATACCTGATGACTGTTTCTAGTTTGTAATTTTCTTACTTCTGAATAATTATCAAAAATGGGTTCTATAGAGAATTGGGTCTCTAGAGCCACTGTAACTTAGCATGTGCTTCTAGGTATTGTGTGTTCGTTAGTTATGATAAACGTCTGTGAATTTGTGTTCACAGGAACGTGTTGGTCGCAAGTGCAAGGCACTGCGAGTGCTGAACAGCTACTGGGTTGGACATGACTCGTCATACAAGTACTTTGAAGTGATCTGTGTTGATCCGTTCCATTCGGCGATCCGTCATGACCCGGAGATCCAGTGGCTGTGCAAGCCTGTGATGAAGCACCGTGAGATGCGTGGTCTGACATCGGCTTCAAGCAAGTCACGCGGCCTAGGCAAGGGTCACGGCTACAGCAAGACTATTGGTGGCTCCCGACATGCGTCCTGGAAACGTCGCAACACGCAGGAGATGCACCGTAAACGATAGACAGCTGCCAAGTGCAGCATTGCAGGACATTGATATCACTGGCATGTCATACACTGACTTTGTGCCTGAGGTTCTCATACATGTTAATAAAAGCTGTTCCAGGTTGTCACTTGTTTTGTTGCTTTTTTGCAGTGTGCATCGTCTCTAGCTGAATCATAATAACACAAACCGGTAGTACAAGTGGTTGTTCAGTATGCTAATATAGTGGTGTAACTACTGCAGGCAAGGTGAGCAAGTTGTCTAATGGTGGCATGGCTTGCTTCGGCTGACATATATAATATTTTTGGTTTTATAACTGAATTTTGATTAGAAAGATAGGAAGGAACAACTTCAAAGAAAACGATGTTATGTCATATGGTTTCTATTAAGAGAATAACGACATTGATGGAGTGTGTTGGAATTCCTTTAGAAGGGTATGCCTAGGTAAAGTTTGCCTTCGGTGCATCTGACGTAGTTATGCCACTGTGTAAATGTATAGCTTTAAGCTGTACATATCAATAGCAGCCAGTGATCATATTGTTTAGCTTTACATGCATCTTTACTGAAACTGGGAGTGGTTTATACTTGGTCGTTGTCAGGGTATTACGAGTGGCGTAACTTGAAATATTGGTCTCTCTGAAGAAACATCTTAAGGGCTCCTTTCACTGATGAGATAATTTGCAGAGTTAGGTCAGTATCTGTTGTTTTGCTGCATCTATGCATAGGCCTACTTGAGCAGTACATCATGTGGTATGTTTATCCAGAGGTGTAGCCAGCCAGGGTTCAACTTCAAAGATTGGGACAAAGCTTGTTTCATTCCTTCTCGCTGGCTACTGTGGCACGGGGTCTGTGGCAGAGCCTTAGACGCATATTTTGAATAATTTAGCCTATGAAGCAATGATTTTGGTTTCTCTTGTGCTGATCAAAATGTCCATTTAACACAAAGTGAAGTATTTGTGGTTCGTGCTCTTACATAGGCAAATTTTTGCTGCCATAGGCAACTCTAGTTTGTCTGTTACTAAATATCCACCGACTGTTGGTGTTTCTTAAGCTTAGATCATTTTAAGTTACCACTTGAGGGCCCTGGGTTTGCCCCATGCACTGTAGGGCCGATAGTTATGCCAGTGCGTACGTTTGGATAAGAATTAATGATTGTGCTGCTATTACTACAATTTATTCTCCCAATGGAGTATGGCCCCCTTGACCCTTCGTGCCTCTGCGCTTTGCGGTGCGGTAGTTACACCAGCCAGGAATTGATGGCAGCTTGTTGAATACCTGGAAGTCGACTAAACCATGCACAACAGTACTTGTGTATTACATGTACAAGATGCAGTTATGTAGGCTTCTCTAGTGGTGAATAATAAGACAAAAGTGCACAAGTACAAGTGGAAACTGTTATAGGCTAATTATTACAGTCGTCTGCACATGTCCACAAAATAAGACTAACCCATATGTACTACTGGTTGAAAAATAATGCTGCAATACTGTTATACAGCAGATACGGTGTAGGCGTACATGGACTTTAACAATATTAGTGTTCATTATAAGTTACGTGGAAGATGTTAAAATGCAATGTTACAAAAGAACGAAAGTGGCAGTAGGCCTGATGATAAAATGTCGATACAGTAACCACTTTGCAGTTTAACCGTCGAGTCATGTACATATCTGTTTTGGAACATACATGTAAGGCATAGGCCTAAGCAGAAATTCCTGGAACAACAGGTGGACGCGCGCAACCTGTTGTTAACTGGTAGCCGTAGTGGTCGCCCACTGAAGCCGGAATTTTATCAGCGCCTACCGAATCTCATATATCGCTTGGTGAACGCCATCAGCGGATGGAAGTGGCGGCGGCCAAAGCGCATGTAGCGCTTATCTGCGGCGGGAGTCATCTCCGTCTCGTCGGAAGCCCGTCGTCCGAACCTCATGTAACGTTTGTCGACAAGCTGGTCGTAATCATCGCCCGCAGAGATAAGTGGTCGCCTTCGGAGATTGACATCGACAAGTGCCCGCGGCCATGCCGCCCGATCTGCGTCATCGAGCTCATGATTGCCTGCAACGACATCGCCAACGACATACATCACTTGACGCGATGACTTCTGGGCGGCAGGCCTATTATGCACGACTGATATTTTCCTGATCTTTATTCCTTATTATGAAGTTGATGAACACGATTTTCAGGCGTACCAGTTCGTCGGCAATCGTAAAACGTTCATCTTGTGTGATCTGCAGTTCCGAAAATAGCAGAACGCGTAGGCTCAGGCTGCGGTTTCTGATAAAGGAACATCATTTTTGTCACTGTACTCAGCAGATCACCGGCGTGATCTTTATTTTACTTCACCAGAGGGCAGCACATTTTCGCGTTTTTGGCCTTTTTTGACTGCTTTTTTTGCGAATTTTGCCGCAATTAAAAAACGTTTTCCAAAAAATCTAAGTGCGCGGATCATCCTCGTACTAGATGCCACCCTGTGCCAAATTGACGTTCTTAGGCCTCAGTCCGGCCGCTTCTAAATACATCCTTGCTAATTACGTTGTTGCATCACGATTCATTAAATAAGAATTTGCTATACAATATTGCGGAAGTCCTTTTTATTTAGCCTATCACGTAATACGGTGCGTTATGTTTCTGTGCGCAAACGGGTCACAACTTGTAGGCTTAGTCCGTCTTTGAAGGCTGTTAGTTATGTTATGGGTCATCCTCCGCCCTTATGGTCTACTCAGCTGTTAGCCTGTGTGGAAATCTTGAAATTATCGACAGCTTTGAAATATTCAATACAGTGTCTAGGAAAATCCTAAGAGGTACAATAGCGAAAAAAGAGTTTGTAACATAGTATAAAGCCGCGAGAATGTCACCAAAAAGATGTAGCTAGCGGCTAGCAGCAAGCGCTCAGTAGCAGACGCGTTGTAACAACTGCGTAGTAGACGAGTGACGACACCGACGGAACGGACTGCTGGCGTCGTAGGACAGGCGGCGGACATCGGTGATGGCCGGCGTCAGTCGTCGTAGTAATCAGAATTCGAACCGAATGTGGTCAGCGTATCGTTCGTCAGACAGCTCTCGGCAGTGTCACAGTGTGGCGAACAGCACAGCAGATCGACTCAACGGCCTTCGTCAGTCGTATCACCCACAGCGCACATTGCACGAACTCCGAGCTCGGCGACTTGAAAAGAAGTGTCGAGGAATCGCGCCCCCAGTTTAAACACAGCGGCAGTCACGTGACTTCTCGTCATACCGTAGCAAACAGGTGAAAACAGGTCATCACTGCCGAAAAACTGGGTCGGCGGCGGCGCAGCAGGCCATGGCAACGCAGCCTATGCGTACACAGGTACAAACAGTGACTGGTACAAATACATATGCAAATATGTAAATCAACGACCTTACTGGACATTACGATAAAAATAGTACAGTAAACAAGGTAGGTGAGGAGCCTATCACCACAGTTAACAAATCTGCAGTGTCAGTCGTAACTCGAGATGACTCTACTTGACCTGCAAGTCAAATTGTGGGGGGGGGGCAAATTAAACGGGGCCACTCATTTCAATAGCTTGTAACTCTAGATATATTGGTCAGGTCTAAACCATTCTTGGCAAACTTCAACATCATTTCGATTTAATCAGAATCTGTCAAATTTTAGCTATTAATTTAAGAAAATGCTGCGGCATCTAGCGAATGAAAATGACCATGAAAACATTCTCTGCTCTTATTAAACCGTACAAAAAACAAACAAACGTTTTTACTGACTTAAATTTTTGACACCGGTGATGGTAGTAATTAACTACTTCACAATGATGTCAGTCATTGTTGTTATTTGTTAAATTAGCTGTGATTTTTTTACTTTTTAGATCTTTGATCGACAACGAAAAACGATGGCCAATCGTTGTTTATTACCATGCCTTTAAGTCACCAGATGGCGCCACTTTATGTTGCGTAATTAATGAATGCAGGTTATGTTGTCATGTTTTGAATTGAACGGCCTTGTTTTCTGCCAAAACAGTGAAGTTCCGAACAGCACTTCTGAAGTTATTAGCTGAAATGCGTGGCCCCGTTTAATTTGGCCACCCTGTAGATGTAGACAATTTTAAATTGAATCTGGAACTTCTATAATTTCTCGTTAATTACAAGTGGACATGAGATCAGCTGACGGACGGAGTAGTAGCCTATTTGTTTCTTGCATGGTGCATGTGTATTTAGCGACCTAACATGGTCCCGACCACACAATGAATGTTAATTAAACACAGTAACACACTACACAGATCACGCATACGACTATAAAACGCAACGACCGATATCATTCGAGGACAGAAAGTCGGCCGTGCTGTGTCGTTTTCAATAATTATTCACAAACGACACCACAGGCCATCTCGAGTGGTCCACAGTCGGCGACAATTCCCGAGGAAGTAACAGACTTAAACTCATTGTCGCTGTAATCTAAATTGGGCTTATGTAGAGTAATGTCAACGGACACTTGATATACTTGGTATAGTGCCTCTTCGTGAGGGTATGACAGGCGTTGTCAAAAGAATCTCACAATTTTACCTGCATCGCAGCATTTCACGAACGGAATGAACCATACCCAGCCCTGGTTATTTTTGGCATAATGCCAAAAATACAGCAAAAATGCCAAAAATAAAAATCAAAAAGTGCCAAAAATTAGCAACATTAAAAGTTTCATTTTTTGATATGAAAAAAAACTTAAATCACGTTTGAAGCTTCTGCTGAGTATTCTG
>Ga0126335_1001454_pt1 | contig 13229 bp, 6 predicted proteins | sample OlaspJWI45metaG_FD_108409 | JGI IMG/M metagenome (GOLD analysis project Ga0126335, IMG submission 108409) | Marine gutless worms symbiont microbial communities from Oahu, Hawaii - Olavius sp. 1 OAHU.JWI-45 metaG | ecosystem: Host-associated > Annelida > Digestive system > Unclassified | place... | reverse complement strand
TGCACAAAGCCAAGTCTGTTGCCTAGTACTAATGTAAAGTGTACTTCAGCAGCATTGGCACAACAGATGCACAGTGTCACAGTTTCTGCAGATACTAATCCACAGCAATCCATCTGCAGTGATACATCCAAAGTGGGTGTAAATTGTAGTATGAAGATTTGTGAACCGGTAGCTACAAAAGTGAAAAATGTGAACCCATTTGAAGCTAAGAACTTGCCACAAAATTCACAGTCCAACGTGACACTATTAAGTTTCTTGTCGAAGAGCAGCAGTACAGATACATGTGAGGCTGAGTCAGTGTGTACGACAAAACAGTTGGGAACGTACTCATTGCAGTGGCAGACTTGTCGTAGATATAAATCTGATGATGATGATGATGCATTCTGTGCAAAAGAGCCCAGAACTGGCTCATTGCAGGAGGCATGTGATACACATGAGCAGAGGGATGTCTCTGAGCAGAGTGAAGGTGACATTTCTGAGAGCAACAACAGAGCTGAGAATTCACCAGTGCAATTCCATAGTGATCTGCTGCCTGCCAACATGTGGATAGACTCTCGCAGCAAAGACGATTGTAGGAAATCACCGAAGATAAGTCCTGGCGGTCCAGTTCAAGGACGTGGTCAGTCTGATGCTTTTTTGAAAAATGCTGGTGATTTAATGTCATCGAGCTGTAAAGTCTGTTCTGACACTGAAGTGGACTCGCTGGTGAGATCTGTTAGAAGCATCATTCAGAATTGCAGTGTAAAGGAAACTGAGGTCGACAGCACCAGCAGTTGGCAGAGGAATGCAGTGAGCCAGGATGAAATTTGGACAATGCCTGCCGAAGCCAGTAGTGTCATGTCAGATTCGCCTGAGACTGGGCTTGAGCACAGTATATGGCCGACTGCATTTGGACCATTCACATTGCTGTCAGAAAATACTTCAGACAACCTATGTTGTCTTCCTCCCGGACTGGAAGAGGAAGTTAGGGCAAAATTTGGTGCAGTTGGTCAGCGTTGTCCACAGGTAAAAAAGGCATCTGCAGGTGTAGAGTTATTGTCCGGAACGTCTCCAGGCCCGGTTAACAACTGCAATAACAATGAATTGTCAGTAGCATTATCATTGTCAGAAACTGCTGTTACTACTTCAGCATCTCTTGAATCTTTTGTGTCTGATACTTCTGTTCCTTTGCAAGAACCGACTACTACAGATAACAGTATGTTCATTAATGCTTCACTGCTGGTCAATGTCATATCTGCAATAGCTTCACAGTCTGTGCCTCGCGAAACGAACAGTATCACATTTCCAGCAAAGTCTAGTCCTGAAAGTGAATTTAAAACTCTCAGACCCTCCTGCAGTTATGTTTCCACAAATGCTGCAGAAGGTTACAGTTGCATACCAGTACTTAGTTCTCATTCCAATAAAGACAGTAGTCTCAAACAAACTGTATCTAGTCAGTGTGATAAAGCAATGAGTCAGCCCACATCTGACACAGCTGAGCATAGCACCTTAGTACAGCAGCTGCTAGACATGCTGTCTAAGCCTCAACTACTTCGTGAAGTTTTGCGTGGTGTTGACAGTGCCAGTGGCAGCAGTGGAAACTGTTCATCACAAGATCTCACCTGAACTTTGCATGTAGTAACAGCTTTGGGTTTCGTTGGTATATCAACAGAAGCTCAAACTTCTCATTACAGACTGTGATATCAGAGCCTGAAAAGTAGCTTAACTGATGACGACATTTGATGTCATCATGTGAGCCAGTCAGTAGGACCAGTACATGCACTTGCAGTGCTAAGGCTGGAACAGTAGTATCCTGTACTTCTGGCAATTCAACATATCTACAGATTGCAGGATAACGGATTCGGGCAGTCATTGTCTGAATGTACGAAATTCCATTCAGCTGTAGCTGCTTGTGGCATGCTGCTTAAGCAAGAAGGCATGTGGTACTAGAGTGTCTCGGGCGGCAGTGGGCAACTAGAGCTACCGAAGTGTGGGTGTGTCAGTCTGAGAAATCTGTGGCACCTTAAATGTACAGGTATAAGTTTTTTGACCATTGCTCAGAAGTTAATCCATATATACAGTGTCACTATACAGCACTGACATACTGTGACAGTAGCCACACAACACTGCTGATAACGCACCACATCCGTGTGCGTTGGGCCAGGCATTAGAGCTGGCTTCAGTGCCAACTGGTCGCTCAAAAACGCGGAACAGAACCGATCAGTTTGTTGCTGTTTTATATGTCATCTCGATCTGTTGGCACCAGGTGCCGTGACAACAGTGTGTGAGTGTGCATTTATATGTTTATATATTTTTATATAAGTGAACAGTTTGCTCGTGATGTGATTGTGATATTTCTGTTCCCATCTCACAAAACAGGATGAGTCACTTTGAAATAGGGAGCGGTGATGCTTTGGCCAGCTGTCGTTGTCTTGCCTTTATGGATATCAGTGTAAATTTCCAGTTATTCTTTGTACATATGCTGATGTTTTGTTCAGAAGGGCAAAGGTCAAGGTCACATTATGCTATCAAAAAATGGCCCAAAAACTTTAAGATAAATGCTAAGGAAGGTTATGGCACCACTACCACTACGAGACAGGGTGCATGTGGACCCCTGCAGTTTATAATTTGTATTTGTTGTTAACATATTTTGTACAGTATGCATGGCTGAAAAAGCCTAGGGTTTTTTTTAGAAAAAAAAGTTTTCATATTTTGTTTTTATGTTTTAAGGTATGAAGTGACACCAGTCAGTGACTCCAGGGACAGTTTGCATTTATCCGTCTAACAAAGTAAAGTATTGCATTATACTAAAGACAGTTGCAGTGACAGAGGCTATGTCAGTGCAAATTTGAATATTACTTTTACATAACATTAAAATAGTAAAAACTAAAAACCTGTGTGTTTTTTAAAAACCTTAAAAGCATGTTTTTCAGTCCAATTCTACAGCCCTGACAGTATGGTGTAAGTCAACTAGAGATGGTTGTGCTTACACCTGAATATTGAACTGATATCTAATGCCAAATGGTAATGAATGATAATGAATAATGCTGTTACTTTGGGATTTGCTCTAGGGTTTTTCTTCACAATTTCTCCCAACCCATGATAGTGAGGAATTTGAAATGCAGCATGCTGGTCGATTGATAGGTTCTGATGTCCATTTTTTGTGGGTTGGTGTGGTGGACCCCTAAAAAATTTGATGAGAGACAGGGGAGTGGTTCAGATGGGTGGATGAGGCAGACCCACCCCATCCCCCCAAAAATGATGGCATTCGTGGCCTCCCTTTGGAGCACAGCGCAGAGCTTGTTTAGTACATGGTCGACATCAGTTGTTTGTATATAATCTATTTCATTTTGAGTTGTTAAATTTTGTCAGTTTTCTTCGTCATTTATATAAAACTTCTACATTTATTGATGTAATAAAACATTTACAATTTGTAACTGTGGGTCTGTTATTATTGTACGCATATAGCACTCAAGCACAAATGTCATGCTCCCGGTCTGCTGTAATGTTCAGTCCGACAATCCTATTGTGTCTGTAACAGAAATGTGACTTGCATGAATATACAAAAATGTCTCAAAACTCTAAATATACAACCAGAACAAAGGCCAGGGATGGGAGTTGTGCAGTGTGCCATTGCGGTGAGGTATTTGGGTCCTGCAGTTTCTCTGCAGTAACAGGTAACAAGTATGGTGCTCGGGGTGTATTGCTGCTAATAATTTCGGCAGTGTTATTCTGGATGAAAGTCATCCTTATCTGCAGTTTTTCAATTACGTGCTTTGTTGTATGTGCTGTGTGCGTTTGTCATACTGAATAAAGATTACTTACTTGATGATCACTGAGGATGCAGTGTATAGACTCCATTCAATTTTCATGTCTTAACTCGAGCCTCAATTCCTTAACAACATTGCATAGACTGTTGGAAATTTCAGACAGTTGCAAGCTGAAAACTGCGTGAGAATTTCTGATGTGATGCAACGCCAATTTGAGTTTTGATATTTCCAGCCCTCCTTGATACTTGTCCTAGAATCTCCCTACTCCTTAGTACTAACGAATAATGTGGAAATGTATAGATCTTGTTGCATTTTATAGTTTTGCTGTTATCTAGACCCTCAGAGCTGCCGAGAGCACATACTGTCGATAGCGTGAAACCGAATGGAATACCGTAGTAACGAAGAATTATTTTCGCAGAAATAAACGATTAGTGTGAAATGTTTGACACGGCTCTAATGTACTATAATAAATATTCTATACTAACCAATGTAAACAAAACATATTTATGGTATTTGGTCTTGGAAAAGTTATGTCATCAAATGTCGTTGCTGCTGGTTTTATAGTTTTTCGCACTATGAGTAATCAAATTCAGTATTTATTATTACAAGCTTCTGACGGAATTAATCATTGGACGCCACCTAAAGGTACCGCTCAACAGCAACTGGTCACTGGCCAGTGGCCACATTGTAGCTTTTTAGATTGGATGAAGTACGGCAACCCGTTCGGCGAGGTCCAAAATTACAGTACGGAAAAGCAAAACTGCAATATTCGTCGTTACGCCATTTGCGCATGCGCAGATCTGCACGCTAGCGGGTATGGCAGCCATATTGTAGACATAAGTGTGCAAATTACTCAGTTTCTGCACAGAATCTGCGTTATTTTGTCAACTCAATATAGTAGAATAACATTCCTTATAGAAGTGAGTCAGAAAACTGCAGCGATAAACATGGAATGTTCGAATTTGCATGATGAACAAATGCATGACTTGTCCAGGTATCTACTGTGGCGTTGGTAACTTAGGAACTACAAAGGGTTTGGATTATGGGTACAGTTAGACTTGCCATACTGCAATAGCAAACCTTCCCATACTGTTAGGTCCAAAAATTCAGTATGGATTCCCATACTCTGGACACAACCTTTTCAGAAAATAAGTGATTTTTGCATTCATATCATTAGTGCCCAATGCACACAGTACAGAGCATACTAAGTGCAACTGCTCTCAATATTCGCCTTTATGTAACTAATTGTGCATCAATTTTTTTCTTTTGTTTTTCAGTCTGAATCGTCTAGTTATTCATTTTTATTTCACCTTCAAAGGCATTGAATGTTTTATGGTGTTGTTAGATTATTTAGTATTACTTTCACTTGTTATTGGAGTACAGTACAACTATGCTACATCAATGTAGTTGCTCTTGACAGAGTGTTTGAAAAATCAATTGTGTGTATACACCTTAGGTCATGTGGATGCTGGTGAAAATGAACTAGAAACTGCCTATAGAGAAACTGCAGAAGAAGCTGGACTTCATAAACATCACCTACAGCTTATTGATGGCTTTCAGAACGTGCTGCATTACAAGGCCCGAGGCCAACAGAAGAAAGTCATCTACTGGTTGGCACAGCTATGTAATCCAGGCACTCCAGTGATAATTTCAAGGGAACATCAGCGATTTGAATGGTTTCCCCTGGATGCGGCCATTGAAATTTCTGAATTTCCTGATATGCGAACCGTCCTCCGTGCTGCAGATGATTTTATTCAGGCACACGTTAACATTAAATGATTTGTAGGATGTCTATTGTTGGTAGTCATCTCTGTTAGCTTGTTTTGATAACCATCAACAGCCAAAAACACTTAGAATTCATCCAAAATGAAACAGGCTCATGTCTGTGATAATAATACACGAGTAACAACGTTTTACTGTTCTGAAAACAGGAGTCTATTGTAAACAATATCAGCTTCATTTGGTGAGATCAGCATGAAAAGCAACAGTCCGACCAAGACAACCAATGGCAGTCGGCTGTTAAATTCACGAAATCAGTTTTTATACACAACACTGTTATATCATGTTGACTGTCTGCCAGTAGGACAACAGTAAATTGCAAACAAATAATGAAATGTGGAAGAATAAAATTTCCCTGGTAAGTTTGTAGTACACAGTGTTGCAAACAGTGGTATGCAACCAATATATACTAAAGTTTTATGAGCAGCTCAATTGTTCATGTACTGCTGGTAACATTTAACATCGATAACAATTATGCCACAACAATGTAACTTATTGTGCAACTGCTTCAATATCAACACTACAACATTTGGTGCTTCTGAAGCTTGCAGTTGAAGTCTTCATTATATGTTATCGTCTCAAAAAGCCTTTCATGTGTTGCACAGTAATGACATGCAATATATGACATGCACTACTACTTAAGGAAAACGCATGTACTAACTTACGTACAATGAGATCTCATCTCCACTGGCTACCAATTCGACAACGGGTCATGTTCAAAACAGCCGTTCTAATGTACAAGTGCCAGCACAGCATGGCTCCACTCTACCTACAGGATTACTGCCAGCCACTATTTTGCACTATATAAATGTACTTAATAATAATAATAATAACAAGATCCATAACATAGCAACTGTATACACACCGATTGGCCCACTAGTGTTTCTTCAAAGTAGTACAGTAAAAACGATAAAACTTTTATGGGCATGGTTGGTCACAGGAGAAAATCATATGTACTCAAAACTGAATGCTTCTCTCACACTGGACTAATAATACGACAAAAAACAAAAGATACTTTAAGAACACCATTTCAGAAACAAGTGTCTACATTGCAAACTGTACAAACTAATTGCAAACTGTAACTTACATATACATCAGTTCAAAAGCACTCTGTCCCAGTAATAGAGAACTGTTTGCGAAATTGCAAGTTAGCAGGCATTAGTGGTGTAGCTGACACTGTCAGCCTCTGCCAGAAATTTCTGTCGATCATCTACAGCTTTCTTGCCATATTTCTGGACAAGTTCTGTGTAAGTAGCTTCACTGCCCAGCAACAGCTTAGCATCATCACTGACTGCATTCCAGACTGGTGAGCCTGCATCCAGTCCACATTCAAGATCATAAATGACAATGTTCAGAAATGCAAACAGTTTGTCATAGGCAACATATGCTGTGATTCATAAAAAAAACTGCAGACTATTGCAACTGATGTTCCTGTGGCTTGGTGTCTGTCAGTATGCCTGTAAATGCATCTGAGCCCTGCTAAAGCTGCTGAATGGATCAAGGTCCTGTTCGGCCACTTGTCAAAAAACTTCAACGACTCTGGCGTGATGTTTTTTTGAAAACCGATACAGTGCACTCATGACAGAAAAAACAATACCCCGAAAATAGATCTCAAGGTCAAGGTCAAATGTTACCAATGTCCAACCATTTCTAGCATTCCCCGTGGGACATATTTCTACCAATTTCCAACCGGTAGTTTTCGAGATTTTCTGCAGACAGACACACACTCAGATGCTGCCAAGAAACAATACCTGCTCACAGCACGTGCACAGGTAATTAATACAGAATTTATACAATCAGCACAGCAGTGTAGATGTATTAATAGTAGGTCTTGGAATAAGGGTTCATGTATAAAGCTTGTCATTGAGCTTTAGCCTAGTTTTAGCCCATCCCCCTCTGCAGATGTCCGCAACCAAAGTCAGTGACCTAGCCAGACTTTACATGGCCCACATATGTGAAAAATCTGACCAGATCTTGTTTTGCCATGTTGAACCCAGTAGACTGCATCATCAACATTGCCATTCATTGAGCACACAACATGCATGAAGTATCGTAACGACAGACCAAGTTTGCTCGCAGTGTCCTAGCAATACACACACAATGGGCTTAGAGAAAACTTAAAACGTTCATTTGCGTTTTCTAGGCTACTCCAAAGGTTTGGAAACTGGAAATTTTGGCAACTGCTGGAACAATCTTTTACACAGTATTATTTGATGCTCAGCTGCATCAAAACACTGAATACATCGAAGTTCACAATTTAAAGCCAGCTTTTTTGCAGGTCCTGCCTAACACAGCAACACTATACTAGTTTCAATAAAGAAATTTGTATAACATCTATTGTTTATAACCTACTGTATTAAACTAAGCAACACTGTAACACAATTCCTGGATCAGCCAGTGTTTATGCAAAGGTATTCATGGTAGCTGATTTCTTCTTTCAGAGACATTGCATGTCACCATTACATGACGTTGTTGATGGGCATAGCAAAGCATTATGACAGCAAAAGTTAAGGGTTTTGTACATCTGGACTGGAGACAGCTGGAGAGGTGTTTACCTAAGCAGTGTCAACCAACTGAAGACATTGTAGTGTCACCACTTGACACAACTGTTTCGTGTATGTCGATTTATACAGCACACTGCCATAACACGTAAGAGTGAGTCTAGTATTTGGAAAACAACCATGTTTTCAGGCCACGTGGGAGAGTTCTAGTTCGATAATATATAAATATACTTAACGTGAATGTTATGTACTAGCATACCTTGATAATCTCTACACAGCTGGCAATACGACCACTATCGGGTGCAGATGGAATGTCTTGTGAACTGCTGACGACATCTGTCCAACAGACTCAGGTTATGCAACGAAACATACAACAATACTATTTGCTAACAATGGCACACATTCTGACGGCAAGACGTGATCTCTCAGAGATTTACACAATTCCTGATGTCTCCTGTAGACACTTAAACTCTAGATGTTTCCACTGAGAATCAAGTCTGCAAGACCTGTAATGGGACATTAAAAGGAATGGTTGCCTTAATTGAGTAGTAGGTCAGCTGTTTGTGATGTCTACGACAAGTGATGTTAATCCTTGTCTTTATCCTTGTGACTCAGTCCTTGAAAAGTCCTTAATTTTCAGTGATTGCTCTTCAGTGTTATACAATTTACATTTGAACTCGCCATACTCGTATGATATCCACTGGACATAGGCTTGCCTTTGAAGTTTACAAACAGGGACTAACATACTGCTTTGCAGGGACTGCGCATTGGCTGAAATTTTATACATATCTTGCCCCTGGTGATCAAGAAGCGAACTGAGCAACAAGTAGCAAGATACATACTTGCGTAAGAAGTAGGTGTTTCAGTGTGTAGCAGTTATTGCACGAGATTTTCATGTTTCACAAGCAAAAACTCTCATTTAAAGCAGTTTCACTTATGATGTCAGCAAACATGCTTTGGAGTTAGCAATATTTTGATAACTGTGTAAGTTTAGCCTACATGTAATACCAGCGACAGCAGCACCATCCTGCAGCTAGAAAGAGCACTGGTATTACACAGTGTTAAGCTTGATTCGCCATAGAGTAAGCGGATTATAATTCCCTGTTTACAACCATCTTAATTGCCCAGTTGTTATCTGCATACTGTTCATCTGACCTTAAAGCTCTTCCACTGACTTGTATGCTAACAGCACTGTTCGACTGTGTGTGTCTTGACTGTATTCTGCTGTGTGCTGATTGGTTCATGTCTGACATAAGAGAGTGGCTTGTGCCGACTGTTAGCCTAAAGCAATTCTGCAACAGAGTGTAGGCCTGCACTTTTTTTGTCGTTATTAGCTTTTAATTATTTTTAGTTATTTAACTGCATAAGCGAAGTTTCAGATACTGCGTTATGTATGAATAATAAAAGCTTGTCTTGTCTTTCATTTTGCAGGTCCATTTGTACTTGCAAGTCCTTCAAGGTGGTCTTATGACAAGTCTTTGCAATATCCTTGTCCTCATCCTTGTGGGTCCAGTCCTTGTTAACATCACTGTCTATGACATCATGTTAGTTGGTAATGAAGTTTCTGAGTGTGCTAGTTAATGTTCCACAGTTCTTTTGTGATATTTTAACAAAGTTACAAATCCAACTTCGGCCTGATATGGAGAAAACCGGTACAGCCCTAGTCATAATTACATGAGTGTTTCTAGTTTTTAGGTTGGTTAACACTTTACAATATTTGTCAGTGTTGTTCACTTGTTAGTTAATGTACTTGTCATCATCACATTCTGTCATATATAACAGCACCTATAGGGAAGCACTGAAGTAGTCTCAAAATTAGTCATCATGCACTGATAGCTTACCGTCTTCACTGGTTTCAAGGTCTGTGTCTGTAATGACAAAATGGCGAAGGCTGACACGTTTACTGCTGTGCCGTCCTGCACATAACAGTTTTACATTACTGGATTTGTTTTACATTGTTCTACTAGTACCTGCTACAAAAAAATGAACAGGACAACTGACAAACCAGTACTACCAAAACTACCTTTGGCTTTTTCTTGAAAAAAAAAACTCATTGTTTGATATGAGAAATGATGAATTACGAATTAGTCACGAAAAGTCTAAAACAATCGTAATGATCGTACTTTGCTTTGTTTAACTGGTAACTCTGTGACTGCTTTGATATGCAATACCCTAGAAGACTTCTTACTTCATACAACTTATTTCAAGAACTGTAGTACTTATAGTGATATGTCTGGATAATAACTATATCAAATATAGTACTGCAGGTGGAAGTTAATTTACTTTCTGGTTAATGTTCATGTTACAAACTTACCCGATGCATGTGATCTCTCATTTTGGCTGTGTGTCCTGGACGCTAGTTCTGACGGCCCAGCAACAGGTTCCACAGATGACTTTTCCACCCAAGACGTTGTCACTTCTGCTCCAGACCTTGTTGACCGGTCAACTTTACCATGACGTCGTGACAATGCTGCAGCGACACTGTCCTTGCTTGCTGCACTCTTCGTCATCTTACCATTGCCTGCAGCTAACTGACTTGTCGCTCTTCGGGTCAGTGCAGGTGCAAGATCTGTGTCGTCCTTCCTGTCAGCTTTTGTCCGCCTTCTCTTAGGAGATATTGCCCCATCACTTTCCAGAGACCCATCCAGCACATTATCTGCAGCAGCATTTTGCCGTGGATCAAGTGCATGTGATTTTGCTCTACCGAATGTCGATGCATGCTGAGTTTGTTTTGCTGGCATGACAGAAGGCCTCATTTCCCGACTGCAGTTAGACTTTTTCGGCGTGCGATTTGCGACATTTCTGTCCTCAGTAAAACGTGAGACTACGGCAGACTGCGGGCTACCATGTGCTAACCTTGCCAGCAGGTCAATTTCATCATCATCTATATCATCTGTGTGACTACTTGCAGACTCAAAACAGGACAAATACTGCTGTGATGACTGTGTAGTTATGGACGTGGTTCCACTGGATTTCATGACCACATTATCATGAAATGTTGACGTCATACCGGTCGACAATGACTGTGTGGAATGCAGATTGCTGTGATGCAGCGTACAAGAAGAACTGACAGATGACTGGCTGCCAGTTTGAACTGCCACATCATGCTGCTTCAGTGGAGAAGTTCCACTCCTGACAGTTCGTAGTTCACTATAAGACACTGAAGAACTTGCTTGTGACTCCAACCTACCTGGAATTCTACTTCCATCAACTATAGTATGTGTTTTGCTGCTTTTTTCAGGGCTACTGTCAGTGTCAGCAGTTGCTGAAGTATGTGGGCTAGATACTGTAGACTGCAAACTATCTGTCGCCACAACTCTGTGTTTGTTCTGGTAAGTGACAATACTGGTCTTTTTAAGCCATGGTACACGATCACGGTTTGACTTCTCAGGACTGGATAATATCACAGACCTGCTTCTTGTGCTCATAGGAGAAGACAGCAAACTTCGACTCTTGTTGTCATTCGACCTATCTCCATCTTGCACTATCGCTGTCTTACTGGATGCCTGTTTGTTAGCCACCGAACCTGGTGACATCAGACTGGATGATCTACCTGCTGAATCCACGGCAGGCATCCTTCTCGTGCTGCTTTTCGCTGGAGTACTGCTGCCTTGCACTGCAGCTTCAGACCGGTGTCTATCAGAAGTCTTTGTGCTGTCAGTATTTGAAGGCCTTGTACGAACTTGCTGTGTTGGCTGTGTTGTCTTGCTCCTCAATGACATTTTAGTACTGCTCCCAGCTCGCAACTCTGCATATGTCCTCTTTGACACTGCTGCAGGCTTCAAACCTTTCTCAACAGTTTTCTTGCCGACCTCTTTATTTTTTCTAGACCTGAGTGATCTTGTATTACTGGCTCTGGGAGACACTGCTGTTGTTTGTTCAGTCTCACCTATGAAGATCCACACCCCAAATATAATAACAAATCAGTTCGTATTTGACTACATAGTACATACACTAATGGCGCCTAACTGGAATGCGAACATCAGCCGAAAACACTTATACACCGCGTTTCAGTAGAAACACCCACGATGATTTTGCACCATATCAAAGTAACTTGTAAATGGACCAAAACGAAATTTGGTACAATTGTACTTCTTGAATCACTAATTAAAATCATACAGAAGTTTTAAATGAAATGCTAAAAACAAAATTTTACTATGTTTATCTAGCAGGTGCTATTAATGATGAACACCCTATGAATACTATAATACAGTTACCGGAAAAAATGAAATCTCGTTATACTGTAACATCAAAGTGAATTATATAACAGCACAAAGTAATATGTAGTGCTCAAAATATTTCTCTGTAAGACATGCTCTGAGTCCTTGTGCAACTGCGCAGTTGATCGGCCCTGCCATGAGACCAGAATTATGTCACCAATACCAAAGAATACCTATTCACAAATTCAATAATTTTTTGCATAGTAAAATCGGAATTTAATCAGCTACATTTGCTGAAATTTTTGTGCACCTTCGTTCGGTTTTCTAAGGGATACAAAAGAAAATGTATGTGGATGTTTTTATTGAAACACCATGTAGATACACACAGTCTGTTTGATATAATTTGTATGTCACCAAATATTAATATCTTTGGCTCTTCAGTCTCTACACGTACATTAATACTACAATTTCAAATAAATGAGATGTCATACCACTGGCTGCCTCTGAGCTTCCCACAGCACCAGATGTCAGCACCTGTTTCTGCTCTGCACTGAGGTCAAATGTGTGAATGTTTGGCAGAATGGTCTTATGATAATGATTTCGCATTGACTGCCACGGATGATTAGTAATCTGAAATATGCACGCAAATTTTCTCCACAAGTCTATTTACCACTTCGGTTCCACAGCAAACATAAAACTCACAGTAGGTTATTGATTGTTATTATGAGTTAGGTGAAACAAGTGAGTTTCAAGCCCAAACTTAGAAGTCATCATCACATCATCACATATTCGTTTATTAAGAAGTTGACAAACGCAACTCATACAAAGTACAAGTAAAAAATGGGAAATAGAAAGAAAGATGGTGAACGATTAGATCTAATACATTTAACTAGTATGAGTATTTGTATAGCATTCTGATTAGGAAGTCATCGTTATTAAGGTGTGTGCTTTTGTTCAGTAGTGTCTTATTATGCGATCGTTCTCTCAGACTGTAAGGGATGGAATGACGGTCGGGCAGAAGAGGCTGTAAAACATGTCCT
>Ga0126335_1001453_pt1 | contig 13229 bp, 10 predicted proteins | sample OlaspJWI45metaG_FD_108409 | JGI IMG/M metagenome (GOLD analysis project Ga0126335, IMG submission 108409) | Marine gutless worms symbiont microbial communities from Oahu, Hawaii - Olavius sp. 1 OAHU.JWI-45 metaG | ecosystem: Host-associated > Annelida > Digestive system > Unclassified | place... | reverse complement strand
TCAATACCGGAACAGAAAATACACAACACAATAAAAACAGTACATTAGGAATTAACCCTGGTACTCAGTTCCCAGGGTGGGTCTAAAATTATTTTTTTGACCCTCGGTAGATATGTTCCCGAGTGAGTTTAAAAATTGAGATATACAAAATTGGGTACAGATCTGTATAGTCCGTGCAGTCAGGGGTTGGCAGGCTGTCATGTAACAAGACAGCATTGAAGCGCTGCACTAGCACCGAAACTATTATTATTACGTATCACGCAGTACAGGTCTGTCTCCGAGAATAAGCGAGATAGAGCGGGTGTCTGACAATATACCAACCTACATAATACCAACCGTGAAGAACAACTACAAACTAGTAAAAATAATATAAAAACATATCTGTTATCTCTGCCATTTCTCTGTTTATGTTTGCGTTTGATAGTTATAACTCGTTAAAAGATCAAGAAACCATGTCTCAATACATACCGGATGCGTCAAGAGAAAAGTAGCCCCTAAAGTATAATCGGCCTTAACTTTGTCAAACATTAACCGATTTTTAAAATTCTTTCACTGCTGGAAAGTGTACAACATTTCAACAAATACAGTTTAACATTTTCTATCACACTTTACTTATGTTGCTGCACTACCTTGGGAAAATAAAATGGTTCAAATTTGCTGCAAATATATAACAGACTGCAAACAATATGCATCGATTTTTACATGCACACATTTTAACGGATCTTGCTTACTTACTTGTTATTTATTTATTTATTACTTTAGCTTATAGTTTCTGTTAAATATTTTTTAAACAACGTACGGTTTTACGTAAACGGGTCTAAATGTTGACAGCGCCCCTACACACATTAGGCTCTTGACACTTTACGATTTTTCGAACATGCTACGCCTTTAAAATTAGACCAGATCTGGAGCTATCAAACATCCCAGACCTCAGTCTGGTTTACTATAAAATATGGGGTGTCATCCAGCAGCGAGTTTATTAGTTGTGAGTGCATAACGCTGACAAACAGAAGCAGAGCTTGCACAACGTTTGGTCTTTGCATTGACCACCGTGTCACTAATGATGCAACCATCCACATCCTAGTGCATGCGTGTGGGCATATGTGGACACTTGAGCAACATTGTGACAGTATTAATATTCTTTCAGCCATATGACATGAAACGTTTCATTTTTGTTACACATGATATGATGTTTAAGTTGCATATTTTGTAACATTTGACAAATTTGAACTTTTTAACTTCTCAAGGTATAGTAGCAGCATAAATAAGGTGCGATGGAAAGTAGTAGGCTACATGGCTTTTGTTATAAATTTCATGATCTCTCCAGTAGTGAAAGCATTTTTAAAAATCGGTTAAGGTTTGGCAAAGTTAAGGCTGATTATAATCGAAAAAGTCTTGGGTGTACTTTTTTGACTCACCCGGTAGATGTCTGCTCAAGCAATATGGCTGCGGTCTAGCCTTCCTTTGATAGTTGAGTTAAGTTACTCGTCAATATAACAGAAAAGTTGACCTTCAATTCTGCTCATTTTGTACCCATTCGATAAGCTGATATAGATATCTACTCTCCACTAAGCCCCCCTTTTCAAACTTTGTGAAATACTGAATACTTTACTCGTTTTAGTTGATTTTTAGTTGGTATTATGTTGGCACCCCAGATAGAGCTATGGTTACTATTAATCGCGGATTGGAAATCGAGGTTTCTGATTCGACCGGAAGTAGAATTCCGCCATTTTGGTTGTTTTTCGAGGCGGGCCAGCTACAGGCCTGGTGTACGCCCCCCTTCGGTGATGATACGTTGTTTCTACGGTTGTGCAGCTGGAGTTTGTGGGACTGACTGGCCGAGTGGGCTTCGACCGTGGACATCGTCAGAAATTCTCTCTACGAGTACTTCAGCTGAAACGAGACAACGGACTAGACGACGTATGGCTGGCTCTGTTTCATCGGTCTACAGCAGTGTTTCATATTTGGTATGGGAAAACTAGAGTGGTTGGGCTGCAATATGGTGAAGGTCGCATGATGATCGACTCAGTCGTTTGGGCACAATACATCAACATGACAGACACACAAACAGCCACGTCGCCATAGCAAATGCCGCGCCATCACATTGTGTCGGGCTGCAAAAAAACTTTAATTTGTTGTCATTCGTCAGATAACGCTTCATTCTTGGAGGCAAAAAATGTGGATTCTTGCGGTCTATGCTTGTTTACGACTGTAACAAAATGCATTAAACGATGATATGCTTATTAGTCCGCATCAGATACATGAGATGCAGATTATTGCGATTGATAATCCCGGCGTCTGTTAGTCAGTGTGTTTGTCTGTCACGCGGGCGGACTGCGCAAAAACGGCTGAACGGATCGACGTCCTGTTGAGACTCTTGGGGACCCAAGAGACATTGTATTGAATTGGAGTCTCAATCCCCTTACGGCGAGGCGGAGAGAATTCGATGTGGCCATTGACAAACTACTTTGGCCATTTGTTGATGCTGTGACTGCGTTGTTGGGTGGGAGGCAGGTCGGAGAATGGAACAGCGTGAAAGGTCTCACCTACTCGCTACCGTATCAGTCTGTCTCGAGACCAGTTACGTTGACCAACCGAAGTCTGGTTGTGACAACCATCCTTGTAAGTCACACTTCCAACTCACACTCGTCGTGTCGCACTGCGTGGTAACTTTGAACAACCCCTTGACGTGTCATACAAATAATGCCTGATGGTGCGGTCAACAGTGAGGCCCCCGAGTTGCTCACTGTTGTCCAATGTTGTTCAAGGCATCCAGCTTAATTAGTTTTGCATGATCACAAAATGGCTAGAATGAAGTAAGCTTATGATCAAAGTGCCAATGGGATGAGCGAAATCTTATGCAAAACTGAGAATCTACTCAGCGAGTAGGTCAGGTTATGCTGTTAATTTACGGCATTGAGTAAACCTAGCGCCCCTGTATGGCTGCTTACATTACCGTGTACTGTACTGTCCTGCGTGGCAGATGTTGCTGATTGTCCTTTGCAGCGTTTGTCTGCAATTGTAATATAGAACATTATTATTATTATTATTATTATTATTTAGTGAAAATCGATCAATTTGTTGTTCATATAGACTACAACTTATTCTACAATTTATGATACAAGCGTATGATTTTGCTGACTTGTGAGTCAGATTTACTATGTGCAGTTTGTTATTTGTACTTCATTAATGTACGCCCAAATGTGTTTGCTTTGGCTGGCAGTACGCTTTACTCCTCACTGCAGCGCGCCATAGCTGTGAGCCTGCGCTGACTGACAAAACGACGGACAGACGGACGGGCGGACGAACACACGAATTAACACACTGTGTGCTGTTGCTACTGACAGACTGCCAGTTACTGACTCACTTACTCGTGGATAATCTCATGGGTTTGCAGGTAAAACTGTGAGATCCCTTGACAACGCGTGTCATACCTGAGCGCTTCTGCAATGGCGTTCCCTCATATGTCAGTTTACATATTTACTTACTTATATAAAATAAATGATCGCACTTTCATCGACAGGAGGCGCCGTATATGATGAAGAAAGAGCTGAGTGAAAACGAGGCTGTGAGTGTCGGTGATAAAGACGACTCTGAGTTATTTCAGGGTTTCTGTGTCGACATGCTGCATGAGATCGCTTCCATTGTGGACTTCCGTTACGTCATTCGTACCGTGCCAGACAAGAAGTATGGTGCCCCGGACAAACACCAAGAGTGGAATGGTATGGTTCGTCAGCTCATTGACAAGGTAAACACGAAATGCACTGCTGTCTGTTAGCCTTACGATCGTGTAAAAAATATTCATTGGTGTCATTTTACTAAAATTAATTGTAATTTCAGTTAATATAGCCCAGTAGTATGCAGGCTAGTTTATTGTTCAGCTCTCTCCAGTGTTGTACCGTCTACGTCGCCAGAAGATAAGTGACGAGCTAATAAGTGACCTCACGACAGAAATTTGCCTCTGCAACAATGCGGAGAAATATATAGATGGGACAGAAAAGACCGAGAATAAAGCTGCTTACCAGTGCGCCAGCCAATATAGATAGCCGCCTGTCACTTGGGTTGACTGAAAATGCGGGCAGGAAAATGATGGACAAAACATGGCAAAGCTGGAAGTCGACGGACTTTGCTCGAAGTAGAGACGACATGAATATGAGTAGTTTAAGAACAAAAAACTACAAATGTAAAATCTATGTTAAACTATGTTAAAAATGGTGCCAAAGTCAAAAGCATCAGTAGGTTTATATATAGTCACTAGATCTTGCTAAGAAATGTTTCTGCTTTGTTGGCCTAGAACGCTGATCTGGCGGTGGCGTCGCTGACAATCAACTATCTGCGTGAACAAGTGATAGACTTCACGAAGCCGTTCATGAACCTTGGCATCAGTATCCTCTTTAAGCGTCCACTGCGCGAACGTCCCGGTCTTTTCTCGTTCCTCAGTCCGCTCGCACCAGAGATCTGGTTCTACGTTGTCAGTGCATACGTCACCGTCAGCATGGCCATGTTCGTGCGAATCGACCAGTGATGTTAGAATGACCAAGACCGATGCTCGAGAGAAAAATACAGCTACGATCAAAAGAGGCGGAGATTTAAAACACATGTAACAATCTCTGCAATCTCAAAAACATGTTCGTGAAACAGCGAAGGATATTGTCATGGCGAGGAAGACTGGTTTTCTGCACCGCAGAGACTTAGATCAAGACCTGAGACCAAGACCAAGGCTCGAGGTTGACAAGACTGAATGAATAGAGGAGAAATAGAAAGAATTTGAAAATTTCACCACCTACTTCTACCGACTTTCCTCTAAGTCTTAATCATATCTGAATCTTATCGCGATTTCATATTTCCAGTAGTTTATTTATTTTACGTTTCCATGAGTATATGGCCATGTTCGTGAAAACAAACCGCAACGATAGGAAGGGTATCAAAGGGTTAACCCATCTCTGCAGTTCACCTACTGCCGTCTAGCTCTAGGCCCTTCATTATTCCCATAGTGATCTCGTATTTCTAGCATTTTCTGTTTTAAATACAATATACTTGCCCAATGGCCATGTTCGTGCTAGCGCGCTTCTCGCCGTACGAGTGGTACAACGGTCGACCATGTGTCGCTGACCCAGCCCGGGTCTTCCTCGAAAACACGTTCACCCTCTCCAACGCGTTCTGGTTCGTGATGGGGACGCTGATGCAGCAGGGATCCGACATCAACCCGCGGGCTGTGTCAACGCGGGTGGTCGGCGGCACCTGGTGGTTCTTTACGCTCATCATCATCTCTTCATACACCGCTAACCTCGCCGCATTCCTCACTATAGATCAGACGGTTACTCCCATTGAGTCAGCGGAAGATCTGTCCAGACAGACGGACATTGCGTACGGAACGATTGCTGGTGGATCTACGATGACTTTCTTTCGTGTGAGTATAACCCCGTGTGGGTTCCGGGGCTTAAAATAGACCCACTCCTTTTCCTGGCCAGATGTCGTAAAAGGAGACTAAATCAGGCACCCCTCGACCTCTGTTCATGGCCTCGTCTGATTACGATGATGGATTGTATTAAAAGAGGGAACATTAACATAGCTGCTCTAGTTACTATAGTACAGTGCAATACTCTTGTTGTGCGATGTTCTAGACAGCTTATAGGTCCAGCAGATTGGGTTTTTATCACACTGCGACCCTTACGCTGTGATTAGCCTAGATGCGGTTGCCTACAGTTCATATTGTAACACAGTGGAGTGGCTCTGGTCGGATTGAAGCTTATCTCAGTGGCCAACCGGCTTCTTTCAGTGCTTTGACACTGTTGGTATGGGCATCTGACCTGTAAAAATCGTCCCCTATAAAGTGTCGAGTGGGACGTTAAGCCTCTACTCATTACTCATTACTCATTCTTGCGAGTATACATCTAACTTTCTGTTAGAAGCTCAGCTGGCTACTGTAGCTGAGCTAATCATACATAGACCGCTCAAACCGCGTCTGTGTGTGTGTCAGTCTGTTAACCAGGGTGTCGAAAATCGCAACTACTGGACATAAAGACTTGAAATCGTGCATGCATACACATCTACTGGCCAACTCTGATAATTAACCATAAACTAAGTCACCCTGCAGTGCCAGATGAGCGGCACTGCCCATGCCAGCTTGTATAAATAAGCCGCGAGAAATAACTTTAATTGTTCTGTGTCTGCAGATACCGCGTATAAAGAAAAAGCTAAGTTCTTAAGCAAACTAAAACGTTCGGAAAGTATAATTTGCCATTTTTTTTAATAAAAAAACATAAAATACAATTATCAATTTTTGAGTTTAGTTCAGTTATTATCTTTAATGGTTGTTATATTTTCAATCTATATCGGTAAACAAAACGACAAAAAATGATTATATGACTTTAATGTAATGTAATACAAAACCGCCAAAAAATCTCTTGATGCAGGAGTCGACAATCCCAACGTATCAGCGCATGTGGAACTACATGGAGTCAAGCCACGAGCGCAGCAGGGAAGCTGGTGATCCGTCACTGAGCGTCTTTGTCAAGTCGTCAGAGGAAGGAATAGCACGGGTCCTACGTGACAACTACGCGTTCCTGATGGAGTCAACGATGATAGAGTACAACATGCAGAAGAACTGTGACCTCCAGCAGATTGGAGGACTGCTAGACAGCAAGGGATACGGCATCGGCACTCAGATTAGTCAGTCTGTTTATTTATATTATCACGACAACGTAACAGTTATATCAGTCTCAAGTTTGACGGTTTCAGCGAGTCGGACTCGAGAGTGAGTGAGTAGAGGCTTAACGTCCCACTCAACACGTTATAGGTCATTTTGTCGACGGTTTTTACAGGCCAGATAACCCAACCTACAGTGTCAAAGCCAGTTGTCGTCGAAATCATGCACAAAGCTCACCAGGACCACTCCGCCGTGCATGTTACAATGAATAAGCACAAGGCAACCACCTCTAAGCACTCCGTAAAGGTCCCAGTGTAACAAAACCTCAATCTGGTGGATTTCTAGGCCGTCAAGAAAATTGGACTACAAAATGCTAGACAGAAAAATCTAACTTTACACCAACATTACTGATCAGAATCAGATGAGGCCGTGGAGATCTAGGGGAATCTCATGTATGCCTCGGACTACCGACGAACTATGATTGGGCGTGATGATATCAACAGGCAACTTGGCTGGATCACGCTGTGCTACGTACGTGGTGTAATGCACATTATTTAACGTGTCAAGTTGTCGCTTCCTCTCAGTGCAAGCCAGGTTTTATTGTGAAGTCTGGATTTTACTAACATTCGGACGATTCTCAGATATACTAAAGTACTCACACACCATTGCAAATTTATCTGCCGACTGCCAACTGTTTGGTACAAAAAAGTCAGTCAACTGAAAAAAGTCTGTATGACCATGCCTTTGTTTCCTTGTGGAATTAGTATCTTTTGTTTCTGTTTGTGAATTTTTCGTAAGGCCGCATCGAATGAACAACGTATGATCCCGTAGCGTGTAATGTCAGTCTACATGTCTGTTACGCGGCTGCGCTGTACTAAAACGACTGAACGGATCGCGGCCCTGTTCATTGTGGACATGCTTGCAGTGATGTTGTCCTCGAGGACAACGTCTTGGTGTCGAGGCGCCAAGGACAAAAATCAAAGTATTGTCTTATTTACATCACTGTACTCTGGGGACTTAAGGCACACTGTGTTGGTCCAGATACCCTATACGGTGAGGGAAAGGGGGAGCGAGTCACATTCTGCCAATTGTAAGGCATATCAATATCTTTGGCATTCGAGGCGGCCTTCGCCAAATTACTTTGGTCTCTTGCTGCTGCTGCTGCAGATTCTCCATATAGAGACCCGATATCGATGGCGATACTCCGCCTACAGGAAGGCGGGACACTGCAGATGCTCTACAACAAGTGGTGGAAGAATGCCGGCAAGTGTAGTGGTGATGACAAGCAGGGGGACAAGAATCAGAACTCGCTCGGACTCGCTAACGTCGGTGGAATGTTCGTCATACTGATTGGAGGACTGGCGTTGGCTGCCGTCGTCGCTGTCATAGAGTTTGTCTGGTACAACACTAGAACAAACCACCGTGCTACGTGCCCTAACGGACAGGTTGGCTACATATTATATATGGCGAGGGCTGAGTGGGAGAACATTTTGCACACTGTGAAGTATAAAAATTTTCAGACTCATTCGCCAGGTGGCACAACCTGTACGTGCTATTGCTGCTGTGTGCAATATACATATACTGTATAATATATATTGCACACAGCAGCAATAGCACGTACAGGTTGTGCCACCTGGCGAATGAGTCTGAAAATTTTTATACTTCACAGTGCGCGAAATGTTCTCCCACTCAGCCCTCGCCATAGGGGAATCGTGGCCCAATCTAATGTGCCTTTAATAGTGAGAAGTGAACGGTTTACTTGGTGCTGGTTAATATTTGGTATAGAAAAACTAGAATGGCTGGGCTACAATCCGGTGATGGTCACATGATGATCAACTCAGTCGTTTGGGCACAATGCATCAACGTGACAGACACTTGCTTTCGTCGAGCGGCGAAAACGTTACTTTTAAACGAATGTCTGATAAGGCCTAATGATCACTTTTACGATCGGATGAGAATGTGTACCATATATTACTGAATGTCTGTACTGAATGTGTGTTGCTGTTCGCATGCAGTCTCTGTGGTCAGAGATGCTGTCAGAGTTGCGATTCGCGATGAGATGTCATGGATCGTCAAGTAAACCTCGATACAGTCGTCAGTGTGTGCACTGCGCCTTCCACGCTCCGTCAGCTGTCCGTGCCGCTGAGTCGGCCACTGGACACAATAAATAATATAATACACGAACTACGTACACCACGGGACCAATGGTGCGTGGATGCTGCTGCTGAAGTCCGTCGAGTTCGGAATATGTGCGTGGATAACTTCAGAAAATAGTCACGAATGACTAACAAGTGGTCAGAGTAATTTGGCGAAGGCCGCATCGAATCTATGTGGGAAATCGGGACCCCCGTCTTATGGTTTCTTGGGTCTCCAAACAGAACCTCGATTAGTTCAACCGTGTTTGCACAGTAAAGCTGCGTGACAGACGTGACGGTCGCTATGGTCCGCATTCGATGCGACCTAAAATAATAGAGAATCTCATATAATGAGCACGGTATTAAAGTGATAAAATATGAAATCATGAATATGCAAATGTTGAAGAAAAAACAGTTCACAGATGACGTTTAAAGGTTTCAGTGGTTGCCAGCTGGGCGTAAATACGCGCAATTACGGTAGAAGATTGGCGCAACGCCAGCACAGAGGGCAACAGAAGGGCAGCGAGAGTGTTTGAAGGAGCAGCACCCTGGAGCCGACACGCTGAAACTAGAACATCCACGATTGCTTCACTCTAGACATGAACAAATAATTTACTAAAAGTTTACTTAGTGGCACATGTGCGCCTACAGACAAAAGCGATGCCAAGCGTGGCCCACGCCCGGACTATGTGTGAAGTTTGGTCAGTCTGCGTGTAAAGGAAATTGAGTTATGAAAAACCTAAAGTGATGACAGATAGACGGAAACTGCCATAAAATATATCTCAAGACAAGCGTTCAGAAATTATACATTTGGAGAAAATGTACATAAGGGTATAAACATGTCTGATATCCCGGGTAGGATTACACTAAAGTGCTAAACAAAAACCTGGTGTATTTCTTGCTGTTATTTTGAGCACAGACTGGCTTTGAGGTGTTCACGTAATTAAAATTTGTCAATATCCACATCAGCTATTCATTATTCGTGTAGCGTTTTTAGTTCTAAAAACGTTTTTATTCAGCAAAGTTAAAGGGCAAGTATTATTTAGCCTCAGGTCAACGAAGTAGGCCGACGTCTGTAGGCCCATGTTAATTTTTATTATTTAATTGTACAAATAACACCATAATTATAGAAATGCACGATCGTTCCAACTGTGGTAATAGGCCCTACTTGTAAAATGCATTAATTGTTTAAGTTAGCCTACATAATTAGTTTTGCTTCTAGAATGAGCATGAATTTGGCACAGGTTCAAAGTCGAGTAGTGCACGCTGCACGTTCTAATTTGAACAAACGGTTGCGTGGCGCCAACGTCAGCTCGAGAGCGACGGCCAGGCGGAGAAACCGGGCAAAAACTACTCGGCTCGAAAAAAACTACTCGAGCGAAGTTAATTGTTGCAGCAGGCGCCGAGGCGGAGCAATAGAATTAGGTCACCCGACTCCTGGTGACTGGGGCTTAGAGATGCGCAATTATTTTCATTTATCAACCGTCTACGGCGTCTCTGCATTCTCTTTTACATAAAAACTGGTTTAAACCGTTTATAGCTGTTACGGAAAAAAGAATAAGACAGAAAAAAACGGAAAGAGAAAAGGTTGAGAATGAAGAAAGGGGAGAAGACAGAAATAAATTATAAGAAGATTGGGTAGCGTTTTTCTCTCACTTTTGACACGATCAGGGTCTAACGGCAGGTTGCGTGGTAGTCACCTAAAGTTAAGGGCTGCTTAACTCCGTTATAGTATAATGGAATCAATCAGCCGTTAACGTTAAGTGACTTTCGTGCAACTGCCCTAAATGTTCTGTTAATCAGCAATACAAGACTCTGAAGCACGACGCGTCCATGAGTTGGAGGCAAAGCGTGCTCTGTGAAATCTGGTCCACCATCCGTCAGCAACTTCCAGTGTCAGATCTGCCAACGGACGTGTCGTTCACGCATTTGACTCCTCGCCTACAGCAAATCCCACTTTTGACGATGACGGCTCAGTCCACAAATCCTGATAATGACCCTATAACCTTGATATTAGAACTTATTCCGTGTGCCAAATGCCAGAATAAAGTTTCTAAGTCAAGGTACTCAAAATTTAGAGACCGAACAGACAGACACGGACAAATGCGACTGAACGCAGTACAACACGATCCACACAGCTACAAGAGCATTTCGTTCATCGTTTAAAAGTTTAAACACGCACCTCACTAACTGATATCTTGCGCTACCGTGACTCACGCCGAGTTTTTTTACAGGCGTTTCGTCAAGCAACAAAGAATGTCGCGCGTTGCGTTGTGCCAAGGACGCAGGAAGTAGCTTGCAGGCTTTCTCAATGGCGGCAGTTTCAGCACGACGACGGTTTCCGCTGATGCAAGCCGTCAAATAGACTATATTGCTCTGTGGGGGATGAAGTGTTTACTACCCCCATAGTGTGTTTATTGTTAAGTTTTACTGATAATATTACAGCTCTCTAAATGACTTTGACTTCTTTTATTTTTTTGTGTTACATTCTGTGATTTAAATGCAAATTGAAAAGAAAATCTCAACTAACGCGCAGTGAGTGTTCTAATGAAATGACTCAATGCACTGAAACTCCAAAGTTTAGAGCGAATTTTCTGACAGTCGCAGAAGAAGGGATACTACGGGGCCTAACACAAACTACGATTATTAAGTTTTTTGCTCGTTTGTGCTGTTACTGTTTACTGAAGCTTAATACGCCGCCAGACACCACACGCGATGTATGCACTAGCCCCGTGTCCGTGGTCCTGCAGCATAAGCTGGTGTCTGACTGAGGGCAACGAAAACGGAGATGAGCGCCGCCCACAGCGCCCAGTGGACCCAATGTGGCCTGGAAAGGACTTTGCCTTTGCCCCAGTAACGTAGCTGAACCCCGTGTAAGTTTTTTGTACAGTTAAGCGATAAACCGGGCGAGGCAGGCACCTGCTGTGATGTCGTATCCACGAGGGACCATTGTCTCGCCCAGTGAACTGTGCTCAGATATAGTCATGCCACCCACAGTGCGAGTCTATAGAGCATTCCATTCAGCTTTCACCGGCTAGCAGCTATACCTGGATTTCTATGGCATGTCAGACGTTGCAGCATTAATCTTCTACTGTCACATCCTGTCCATTTATATGCTGCATGAAAATTAGCCGGCCTCAGGAGGAAGCCAACATGTGGGGTTGAGGCGCAGGCTGCCGATCAGTTTTGACACTCTGCAAAATGTTATCTATTATTAGTTTATTAGCTGGCCCGCTACAATAGCTATAGATATGGCTCGCGTTGTCCGTCTCTTTGTCTGTCCGTCTGTCTGTTACACGCGAATATCTCTGAAACTAAGCGAGATAGACTTATGGTTATTACGAAACGCGAATAGGAACTTGGGCTTTCCGATTCAGAATCTGCCATCGGATTCGCAATCGAAACTACGGTTCCACCGTTCTGGGTGTTTCTGGTTTGGCACTTCGCCCATTCAGACAGAAATGGGCCGGTTGGGCTAGTGGGTGTAGTGAATGGATCAGTGGGAACAGTCACCAGTCGGCACCACACTGGGCACCGTGGCGGGCCAGCTATCGTCAAGTCCCATCACGTACGATACCTTGTACTCCTCGTGTTATTAGGCCGCATCGAATGCATGAGATGCGTACTAATGCGCTCGATGATCCCGGCGTCTGTCAGTCTGTCTGTCTGTCACGCTACTTCACGCAGCGGCTGAATGGATCGACGTCCTGCTTGGGATGAAAACTCGTAAAGAAATATTGCGCTAGGTGGGGGGTCCCGAACTCCACACGGGAAAGGGCAGGGGAGCAGGAAAATGTCGCCCCCGTGTGCCGTATACGGGAAGGGAGATTCGATGCAGCCTTCGCCAAATTACTTTGGTCACTTGTTTTCATTGTGACGTTTTTATTAAACCTGACGCTTAAGTCAGTGTTTAAGGCGAACCCAGTTTTTTCACCTGGCATCTGGGTATCCACAATTGTCTGAAACCGTTCTGGGCTCCATAGTCTCCAATTTCTGGCGGCGTGCTATTGCTATTGCAAGTCCGTCTGTATGTCTGTCTGTCCGTCTGTTCGTCCATCCGTCACACTAGTGAGCCACACCTAAACGGTTTGAAGTGTCGAAATATGGTTTGCGCCACATGACACACGATACGAGATGCTATTTTAACGTGCGCTCAAAAGCCGTAAGTAAGCACCAGCTTAATCTACCGCACGGATACGACAACTAAAAAGTGTAAAACATAAAAAAATTAAAAAGTAAAGACGGATATGCTAGAAGTAAAAAATTAAGCAGTCTGGGGAAAGAAAAGGAAAGGCTGGTGGGAAGTATTTGCAGAAAAGAAAGGTGTTAAGCCTAGTATGAAAAAGAGTAAGTGGGTGATGGAATACCAATAAGAATAAGTATGACTGTTGGCAGATAATGACCGTATAAGATTCTACAGTTGAATGCTCTGCACAACTGCCATC
>Ga0126335_1001452_pt1 | contig 13230 bp, 8 predicted proteins | sample OlaspJWI45metaG_FD_108409 | JGI IMG/M metagenome (GOLD analysis project Ga0126335, IMG submission 108409) | Marine gutless worms symbiont microbial communities from Oahu, Hawaii - Olavius sp. 1 OAHU.JWI-45 metaG | ecosystem: Host-associated > Annelida > Digestive system > Unclassified | place... | reverse complement strand
GCAAACCCGGTCTTTGTTGTAAAACGAAGCAAATATTGCCAACCGAGTTTTTGGTAGCCTACTATGCTACAGGCCTAGTTAGCTTTTGTAATGGAACCTAGCTGCTCATCAGTGCTGGCGATTTGTGCTAGCACAAATGACACGAAATTTCAATTTTCGATTGAAACTGCACGTTTTTCACACTTTTGTTGCAAAGCCATTTTTTTGTCATTTTTGGCGAATAATTTTTTTCAAAATTACTTTTGTGGTATTCTACATATTAACTGAGTCACAAGTTCACTATAGAGTACAGATTACGTTTTCATTTTACGTTTGTCCAGTTCGGCAATAACGATCAAAGAAAATGATCAGCTTAACGATTGTCAAAGTAATTTTAAGGTTTAAATGTGGTGCACTCCATGAATCGATTAGATAATTTAGCTGGACCCCTTTTCTGTCCACTACCATCAGTACCATGGCAGTGTCTCATTGTGTATAGGCTTTGGTGTAGGCTAGTGAGTAGTGACCAATCATTCATGTCATGATGTCGCGCGACTACAGTGCTAGGCTTAACTGCCATGTCGCTAACTGCAGTTAACTGCTGTATTTTTACTCGACATTTTTTTCATTGACAGTTGTAATTAATTGCATAATGAAACGGACTTAGACGGTTGAGATACTTGTTTGTAGCCTCATCTGTATAGTAGTCGACACCTCAGGTGGTCTGGGTCTGACCACATCAAGAACACTACGTGACTGCTGTCAGTAATCGAAAAGATTTAAGCGTCGTTTCCACATGCGCTGCGCGATTCGTTGCGTTGCGTGGCGAGCGCCAGCGAGTGCGATATAATCCCGTCGAGCCACAGCTAGTATCATCGAGTCCGGGCGAGTGCCAGCGAGTCCACGTTAGTTTAAGCTATTACATTCACTCGCCAGTCGCCACGCAGCGCAACGTGACGCGCAGCGGCGCAGCGCAGACAGTTGTTGCTGCATGCGCTGCGCGATGCTGACTCCACGATGATGCTACTGGTGGTGTCTTTCCTGCGATGGACAGGAGATGTCTACGGCCCACCTGGCTGACCAGTGACCACGTCGAACATAGCTCCAGCAAGTAGAAGAGTGAGTAAGTGAGTAGTTTACTGTCCGCGCGCAATGCGCATCCTCTCATAAGTTGAATGTATATTGGAATAATGTGTATAGAAAAGTGTTTGGCATGAATTTGTGGGAATCTGTAAAAGAGTTAGGCATACGATTGTTCTGTAATAGACTAGATTATGTGAGAATTGTACACACTTGAAAATTGAAGTTCTGGTTTGGTTTAAAACTGTGTGACAATAAGATTTTATATTGGTGTTCAAAGTGGTTGTGTTGGGCCTATAATGCTATATTTTTAAAGTTGTGCAGTTAGTACAATATGGACGTTGGTAGTAATTACTGTATGAATTGCTGTTTAAAGACTCGTACTGACTTTTCTCTATTGTAATTGTGTATTTCCAGGTGTCAGCATGCGTTTTGTCGTGTGTTAATAAAGAAATGATTGATTGATTGAATAATGTGTATCTTAGATTTTATCATATTGTGATGGACAATACTGTATAATGTTGTTACAAGTTACCGATTATCATTTTTTCTTCCTTTTTTCTCTTTCTCTTTCTTTTATTTCTGCATGTTATTGTTTAGTCTACCTTCGTAGTGAATAAACTTATTCATAATCTCATTCCTCTGACGCGCACCTAGTGATTGCTTACCTTACCTATATAATTAAAGCGGCGCTTGGCGTGCCATAAACACGCAGCATTCATAGAAGTGCATAGGTAGTTTTTGAGGTCGCTTTTCGTAGATTTGTGTCGGCGTATGATTTGTTGCGCGTTCGTGATGATTCTGCCAGTTTTTCAATAATGTATGTAGAACACAGTATGACTGACGTGGCTGCGGACGGACTCTAGTATAGTGTAAAACGATAATGCAGTTCAGCAGTTACCTGTATGGGGTTGCGTGGCCTTGCATAGGCATGTGATAGGGCCTACTTATAATCAGGCCGCTGTCACTGTGATACTTATATTTTGTAAGCTGCTTGTGAATAAATTACGTACAGACTAGTCTGATCAGTTGCATAGGCAGGTGTAGCCTAGATTACGGTTATAGGGGTCGTTCATAGTTTTAAGTTAAAATTAACCGTCTTCTCCGTTGTCACAATGCTCTGAGCCCATCTGAATTGATGTCACAAACTGCGTATAGTTACTGTGGATTGTAACCTGGGGTTTAAAAAGCCGGGTTTTCGAGCATCATCATAAAAAAGCTGGCAAAGAGTTGGATTCAGCGTCAACAAATCAGTACCGGCTGCTAGAAAATCGGAAATGGCATTTTATTTTGAATCCAGTGGAATGACATTTCGTTGTTTTTAGCTGATTTATCTGTTCTCACTTCTCTATCCCGCAGCAAAATTGCTTTAAATTCTGTAAAGACCAACTCAGGGTGTGGCGAGAAAATACCCATCCACCACAGCAGTTGTAGAATGGCATTATGGCACTATCCCACCTCTCTGTCTCTTGAGCTGAAAAAGTCAGTATAACATGTTTACCAAAAAAGTTGCAACAGGTCATTGTACAAAACTTTAAACGTTAGTTGTTTTTTGCTGTGTATTCATTTTGTCGCAAGTTCACGAGTCACGACCACAGCTAAGTCACACTGTCTAATTTCATGGAATGCGAATTAACTTTCAATTAAAATGAGTCCACTGTAGTTGTGTTTGCTACGAATTAGATGTTAAAAAATAAAACAACTGTCACGGGTCATGCATTCATGCATATATGATGTGTTTCCAGAAAAGGTGCATATTCATGGAGTTTTCTTCACACAGTCATCTGCCTCTTTGTTCTGCTCTGTAGGTTTGCTAAACCCAAACCTAAAACCCAGGTTTAACGCTTCATAAACCTGAAACCTAGGTATGGAAAAAGTGCTCCAGGTTTGGAATCCCTAATAGTTAGGCTACTGTTGGTTAGTGTAGGCTCCTGTGCTGACTTTTAGGTAAGATTTGATTATTAGTATTTAACAGAATCCGTAATGCTGTGTTTTGTGTGCTTTTGTAGGATTATAGTGAAGTTTGACAGAAGTATGGTCTGATGATTTACAGATCGTTAGTTTTCTGTTGTATGGGAATTGATACTTATTAGCTGCTGCAGTGGCTGTGTTTGACATCATGGCTGATCACGAGGAGCTTGTGGCCGAAATGCCCAGTGTGGAAAGAATGCCGATCGCTGAACGGTTGAAACTCGCAAAGAAGCGGCGATTAGCTCAGCTTAAGGCTTGTGCTCAGTTTGAGAAACAGTCTAGCAAGGATAGAGACCACAAGACTAAAAAGTCAACTAGTGAGCCGACTACGATTGCTCCCAGAAAAACTGCACGTCTCCGATTTGCCAACAACATCTTGCTGCTCGATGCTGCTGGCAAGAACGACTTGGTTGAAGGTACTGCTATAGACTTGCTGGGAAAGTTTATACTATATACTTGTGTGCTCATATCTAAGGCGGACTTTGTTTGGAAGCATTTAGAGTAATTTTGTCCCACCTGTAAGCATAAGGGTGATTTGGAAATCGGTCGTGGTGTTCTGTGTGGTAAATGTTGAGATGTTAAAGCTTTTAGCTAAAGTTTTATTGTTTTTGGTAAAGGTGTTATATTGACTTTTTTGGCTGAGGTGAAAATGATTTCAAGAGGTGGAGAGTGGGATATTGCCATTTTACGACTGCCGTTGTGGTTGGATGATTTTCTCGCCACACCCGAGTTGGTTTTGACAGCAGTTGAACCGAGTTCATTCAGACCATAAGTGCAAAATAATTAATATGTTGCACTGAATATACTTGACAATTACTATTGCACTTATCATGGGCTGGTTACATTGTTGCTAAGCACAGAAAGTGGTTGATCTTGGTTGACTTTTTATGTAACCACCCCTGTTCAGGTGCATTTTATTATATTTTCGGGTGTGAGTGCTGACTGTCTGTGATTCTGTCTGTCTGTTGCATTGTCCTACCTGCAGCAATGTGATGTTAACTTGTGGAAAGTGGGCACAGGTGGAGGCATACACATTTATGGCAAGCCGTGAAGTTTTATCTACACTGTCTGGGAAAAAAGTAACCCCTTAGACAATATTGCATAGAAATGCCAAATCTCAACACATCCTAGCAAAATGTGCACTGGATTCTGAATATATTTCTGAAAAAACACAGCATTTTGTTAGAAAATATTCTTTAACAGTGGAGATACTAATCTGCAAATATCGATAACAAAATACCTCAGTTTCTGTAATGGTAATTATTGATGTCACTGGTTTGGAGTAAACATGGTATTCTCCACAGACGATCGCATTTTAGTTAAAAGTGTTGAGGCAGGAAAAGAGGAAACTGTGCTAAAATTGATCTCAGAATTTCCCAACAAGTCATGGACATTATTAGACTCGAAAAAAGATGTGGTTGATGTTTGCACTTTGAAGGTCACATGTTATGATGTCGGTAACGTTGCCAATAGCAGACAATTCCATGTTTTTGGGTGACATCACTAAACTTGCTATAGGCTCCACCAGTCCACCTAACTATTGCAGACGTCGATAGATTATTTTGAAATTAAGTGATTTATTGGCAATTAGATGTTCTGCTGTTGGTGCAGAATTTGGTTAAAATCCAACATTAGTTGCCTGAGTTAAAAAATGTATACGGAGAATACGGTGGAAGGCTATGGTTGTATTCCGTGTCATTCAGGTGGTTGACTCTTGAGCATAAAAGAGCATTGCAGGTTCCGAAAAGTCCAATTCGTCTTTGTCTTCTGGATGGAAGAGGTGGCCGCCATTTGCCTTGCCGTCGTAGTGGAGCTGGCCGGTCAGCCGAGTCTTGGCAATGACCTAAAAATGATTGTGATTTGTAACAAATTTAGAGCTAGCAAAGAGAGTTGATATCATTATTCCTTCGTGGCAGTAGAAGCGAGCGTAGGCCATTTGTCGACGAGCCGAGGACCGAGGTAGTAGATTTGCAGATTCAGATCGTTGAATCCGCCTGGACAGTCTATTTCGCCGACCTTCGGCAGCATCTAACTCTGTCAATCCTGGCTCATTTTGAAAATGGAGACTTGCAAAAGACGTCAAATACCGACGACGAACGTGTGTCCAAATTTCAGCTTCAGAGGCCTTCGCAAACTCGCGCAACATCGATTTTTGTGGTAATTTAATTACGCTTTATCGTGACGCATTTTTGTGACACACTTCCGTCATTTTTATAAATTGCCCTCTAGTCAGCGGAAGCCTACAGCCTGTCACACAGTACGCGCGCTCGCACACACAAAGGCGAGTTTACTATGGCCGCAGCCGGCCGGGCCTTCGGCCCTGCCCGGCCTGCGCCCAGTATTACATGTACTGCATGTCAGAATGACTAGGACTACATGTATCGTAACCATATTTATTTGCATTTCTTTTTGTTTATTTAGTGAAAAACTTGTTGAATGCTGGAGCAAGTCCAAATTGCACCAACGAAGATGGCTTAACTGCACTGCATCAGGTTTTTGATCTGTTTTTGTTGTTTTACAGTTTTTTAGGATAGTACTGTATATATTCAATTCATGTGTCTGTACAGGATGTTAGTTAGCTTAGTTTTTCATAGCTAGAACTAGCATCTCACAGGTTATAAAGGTGATGTGATTTACTAAGTATGTAAGTATGTAGGCTCTGCATGTTGGTTGTATTAAGCACCAAGCAATTGCAAAGCACACAGACATCGTAAACTCAGTTCCTGTCATCTTGAGTCAGTGTGTGCTGTTCTAAATTGGAAATGGACAGAAATCTGTTAGATGTCGAATGTGGATGTTTGTGTGCAGTGTTGCATAGATGGCCAGCATGACATGATGAAGCTACTGCTGGACCATGGAGCTGATGTTAACTCGCGTGACAGTGAGTTGTGGACACCGCTGCATGCTGCCGCCACCTGCGGCCACCTACAAGTCTGCCAGCTGCTTGTCACTCGGTAAGTCTCCTAATTGTCATTACTGTTTTGTCATTATTATATGTAGTTATTAGGTTTTTTAATTGGGCAAAATGTGATGTAAAAGTCTATCTCGTAATTTGAGAAGGAACTTTGAGAGACGTTTTTGGGTGCTTACTCAGAGTATCTAAGGAAAGCACATCATTAAAGAAGACATGAAGTATGGTACTGCACCATTGTGAGTACCATTGGTACTGGCAGTGAAATTATGATTTTTGTTTAGTCAGCATATTTTCTGTGTTTGCCAAAGATGTGCTCACAATGGGCAGCTACCTGTCGTCAACATAGATATGATAACTGGTGAAATAGGCTGTTAGAGTTGGAATTATTAAATATATCCAGTAGCCTCATATAGCCACCAGTGGCAAAGTGAGTGAGTAAGGGCTTAACATCGCACTCGACACATTATAGGACAGTTTTTACAGGCCAGAATGCCAGCTAATTCAGCCAACAATGTTAAAGCACTGAAGGAAGCCAATTGGTTGTTAAGATCAGACTTCAGTCCTACTGTGACCACTCCACCATGTAACAATATAGGCACAAGGCAACCAACTCTAAGCACAACATTAAGTGTCCCAGTGTGACATAAACGTGGTCTGATGCACCTGTTAGCCGCCAAGAAAATTGTGTAACAACAAAATGCTGCACAATAGTATACATACAACAAAAGCAGCTCTCTTAATATTCCAGATCAAATGAGTGCAGAGGTCGAGGATTCCAGTAGCAAAATAGTTGAAAGTACTGAAGGAGAAACTGGTATGAAATTATTATTGAATAGTCTGAAGAAACTAACAACACTTTATGATTTCTGTAAATGTTTTATAACTGCAGTTAAACCAGAGCATGAACAAGAAACATTGCTATGAATCCTGCACTGTTTTGAATAAGTGTGACAGGCATGTTGAAAGAGTGACAGTGCCATTGTAATGAGAGAGACAGATCCTTGTAGAAATGGCTGTGGAAGTTTTCATAGTCATAAGTGGTGCTGCTGTGATGTGTTTCATTGTGCAGTGGTGCTGACTTGCTGGCAGTGAATGCTGACGGCAACATGGCATACGACCTTTGTGATGATGTACCGACGTTAGAATACATTGAGACACAAATGTCAAAACGAGGTCTGTTTCTTTGTCGAATATGTAATTTGTATTCCATCTCTGATATACTGCTTTACAGGCAAAGAAAGTTGTTAACATGATGACGAAGAAGAATGGTAGCATCAAAAGTTGTAACAGCGTCATCGACAACAACCATAAAGTTTGTTTGTCGTCATAGATTTCTGGTGTTGCATTGTGTGTGAAACAGGTGTAACGCAGGAACAGATTGACGAGACGAGACTTACAACTGAAAATGCAATGCTGTCAGACATGCAGAACATTTTGAATGACGGAGGAAGTTTTGAATTTCATGGACAAACTGGCGAAACTCCGGTAATGCAAGAATTGCTCTCGTTTTGTAAGAATATCGGTATACTTAAATGTATGTTGATACACTTCAAGAAAGACATAAACTCTTAATTCTCTTGCTAATAAAAATATGAATTGTGTGTGTATTTGGATCAGAATACAGGAATTTTTCAATTTAACGTTGTGCAGTATGCAATTACTTGTATGTGTTTAGATTTTAATGTACATTGTATTTTTATTGTCATTTTATGTGTCTCTGAAGACTTTTTTGCTAGCGTTGTATTGTTTTTAGTATGTTGATGGCTGCCGTTTTGCCATAATAAACGACTAGTAGTATTATAATTATCAGGTAACACCAATTAATTATAATTGTCTGCTCTGAGCAAATGCTATTTGATTCCAGTTAAATGTGTTTGTTATTCTGCAGTCTTTGAAAGCTTTCTAGCTATTAACGGGGCATTTTTAAAATAATTGTAAGAGAGCTGTGTGATAGCATTGCTGATGTGTGAATGACAGCTGCACATTGCTGCATGCAATGGTTACGTACGAGTGCTGGACTTCCTGCTAAGCCATGGTGCTCGGGTCAATTCTGTTGACAATGACGGCTGGCAGCCACTTCATTGTGCTATCTGCTGGGGACAGGTACTATACTGTCTCTTCCTCATTGTACTGGTAATGTGATGCTTGCTACAGTTGCCAATACTGTATGCTGCTGCTTTTGCCAATTTCTGTTTTTGCCAGTCAGTTTTCCATCAAGCAGAGTCACCAAAAGTGTTATTATAAAAACTGATCTATCAAAGTTACACATAGGCTGCCTAGTCGTAAGGTGGTAGTAGATAGTGCTGTCATTGTATCAAGAATTCCAGCTTGTAAGGCTGTAACCTGATGGGTTTTTTGTTGCTCTGGAAGGCATGAAGCTGTAGGTGTATAAATGTTGGGTCTTTATAGTCATGTTCGATGTTTGCCTGCCACCACAGGTGCTAGCTGACATGATAAGGCTGGCATCACCTGCTGATAGGTAACAAGCAAACCACTACCAGCAGGGCTTATTTCTTAGTTGTCAAAGTAAATTGTGGATAGTCATCGGATTCATTCTTTTCTTGGCTGTGAGAGCATACTGAAATTGGTTATAGTTGGGTTTGGTTTGCTTCAGTTCAGCATTTAAGTGAGCATATATTGTTGACTTTGTATGGACATCAGCAGACTAGGTACTCTGGGTGGGCCATACATAATATTGCAATTTGTAGTCTATTCCCTGTTTAATTTACGTACTGACTAATGGTCGGGGAAGGCTGCTGATATTGCCCAGTGATGAGGTGGAGTAAGTGTGGCCAAGCACACGTTAATGTTTGCTGTAGTTATACTTACTATCCAGTTCACATATAACAGTTTCATGAAGGTAGAGCTAGTGCAGTGAGTGTACAGTGAAATGTGTGGTATTAGGTTGAGGCAATCAGAATGTTGCTGGAGCACAGTGCAGATGTTGATGCAGAAGCACACAGTGGAGAAACGGCTCTCGGTCAGTCAGGCAGTTGATGTTGATTTGCATCCTGTTGGACATCGGCGTCGTTTGTTTGGTGTTTGAGACATTTGTTGTTGAGTTTTGTTTTTCATCAGTGCCATTTAGTTTGATGTCAAAAAAACAAAGAAACTTGAAAGGCCTGGTGTTGTTAAGTGTCATTTGTGTACAATAGCCACATTTTTTGTCAGTATCACTGTTGCTTTTTACTTTTTCGATAACTATAATCATTAAAAAAATTCCGTTGAACTTGTGATGAACAGAAGCTGTCACTGCATTGTGTGGATCTTGCTTTGGTGATTTTCTTCTGTCTGGACTGCTATATTAGAATATTTTTCTGACAAGACATCTAGTGATATGGTTATCAACACACAATTACTGAATTATCAAAAGTATGCAAACAGTCGTTTCACATGTTATCAAAGAACCACGTGCCTTTGATGTATGGCAGTCTTGTTGTTTATACTTTCGTTTGGTTTTGAAGAGTTATGTTTGCACTACCAGTGCAATCCATTTGGAAAGACTCGTCACTACCGTGTGACGAGTTTGCATTGAACTCAACTCCGTCACTGTTCTTTGTGTATGACACGACAGATCTTTGTGATGACCTGGAGATGAGACAGGCCGTGCTTAGTCTTCTTGGTGAGATCCAACACAAACGTTTATCTGACCTGCACAGTGGAATGGCCAGTGCCGAGCGACACAGCAGCTCTCTGAGACGGTAGAAGATATAATTCATTTTATCACATTGTTGAACTCCTTATGTAGTTGTAATTGATTTGATCATTGGTTGGTCCTACACTGATACACAGTGTACTTTTAACTCCACCTGAGTAATCTGACAGTCTCACTTAACAAAGTTTTTTTGGCTTTTTCGCTTTTTTAATGCTGAGTGGTTTAATTTGTATCTAGTATAGTACAATAAGTTTGGCTATCAGTCGACATTTGACTGCATATCAAATTACTGCATATCACTTGAGCATACAACAGTATAATAGTATTTAAAAAGTGAACCCGCAGTGCATTAGTGTGTGAGAGTTGCAATACATACGTTCATATAGGGACTGATAGGTGGAAATTCAAAGCGTTATTTATTTTATTTGTGAGTTAGTTTTTTAGTTATTGCAAACTGCACCGTTGTTGACCATAGCATTCTATGGTTTTGACAGAGAAAAAGCTGGCATGCTTGGATCACAGTAAGTGTTGGACATTGTGCCTTTCTTGTATAGATATAATGTTAGGTTTGAAAGTTGATTCGATGTAGTGTCTGTTACGCAACTTTTTTTTGCCATGTAAAGCATATCTTGGGGGTGGCAGTTGACTCATCCGGGTCCACTTGGCTCACAGTCAACTCGTCCCCAACTAAACTCGTTATGGTTTTGGTTAGGATTATGCCAAGGTTAGGATAGCCTTAGGGCCAAGTTAAATTGGGATGAGTTGACTGTAAACCTGTCTTAGAATTATACTTCCATTGACAATTGTTGTATAGAAAGTAAATCTCTACTGTGCATTGTCATTGGAAATCGCTTATTTTTAATAAGTTGGAATTAGTGGAACTGTGCAAGTTGATTTTAAAAAGTGTAGTCTGATTTTTTGACAGATTTATTCGAGAGTGTTTTCTTCAGCTTCATGTGAATTTTTGTTAGAGTAATGTTCAATGTTCAATCGGAAGAAGAACTTATTATGATGTTAGTCACTGCATGGTGAATGCGAATGCTTGTAGTTCTGTGATGCGTCGGCCAAGTGTACATGAGAAGGACGCGATGTCTGCAAAAGATGCACGAGAAGAAGCACTTCATGTGCTGGAGATGATGGCAGCTGTCAGTCAGAATGAGGACGATGAGGAGGAAGATAATGACAGTGGGCACGTCACTGTTGTGAAGGTAGGTTTAGGATAGTGCTACAGCAGCTGATCGTATTGACTATTCAAATCATGTTGTGTGTGTGTCTGTCTGTCTGGTAGTCAGAAATTGTAACTGCTGGATATAGAGACTTGTAATCTTGCATGTCGAGACCCATTGACCAACTAAACCCTGGTCTCAAACCAAAAGCTAGATCACCCTGATTTACTTCAGCTGAGCATCACTACGCATGGGTGGCTTGTTGTTTGTCACAGTTGTTACTTGTATATGCAGCTATGAGAAACTAGGTCTACTGCGTACTTTTGAGAAATGGGCCTATGAAATAAAGCTAACAATGAGGTTTAGTGACCCTGAGCAGTTGTGGATGAGTTGGTCAGTTGAATGTCAAAGATCGAAACGTTGATCTCCAGCAACTTGGGCTGTACTGAATTATGAACACTTGTCCATACTGAAGACTGGTCTAGATAGATAGTGTATGGCACTCTGCAGGCTCCAGGATTGTAAGAATAGGCCCAACTGTTTCCTAGCTGGATGTTGTAGAGGCATTTGTTTAGGGCGTTTTTGTGCTTGTTTTTTTGTGTTTCAGATGTATGTATTATTTTTTTGTATTTTTGATTTCCTGGAAAGAATTGTCTCCAAAATGACTGTTATAATGCTGAGTGTACATAAAAACCTTCTAGGTTACACTCAGCTAGGTACAATGTGGTTGGTGAGGTTTTTGGACTGATGTTTTTATTTAGTTGCCAGTCTCTGACTTGTTTGTTGAATGTATGATATGATTTCAGGTTGTTGCAGAAGATGACAACTCCGTAGTTTTGCCATCTAACGCAGAATCAGTTGCTGCAACTACAGAGTTTCTAGCTGCAGATTCGCCGGCTGAGGAATCACCCACGCAGCCTGAGAGTTTGCAGCCATGTAGCTCATCTGTTCCGTCTTCAGACACAGTACAACAGCCAGTGTTGGATGTGGCAGCAGAAGTGACGGCAACAGAAGTGACTTTGCCAGAATCACCACAGACAGGTGATGAGTTGGTCCAGCAAATAACACTCGAGGTGGCAGAGCAAAATTCAGTGCATGATGTTACTCTTTCTGCATCTGCTGAAAATGTCCAGGTGCCGGAGCCTGTAATACAGACAGAGGAGCCAGTTATTCCAACCCCCACTGAGATACGACAGCCAACTGGAACTGCACTGCTGGATCTGAAACGTCAGCGGGCAAGAGAACGACAAGAGCGCATGCTTCTCCGGTCTGCGAATGGTAACAGTGCACTAGTGATGTCTGCCAGGTCAAATGGAACTGTTGTTAATGGAGTCGACGGTACAAGTCCTTACGCAGTTACAGACAATACAGCATTCGTGGGAACGAAGCACAAATATCTCAACCGTTATGAAATCACTGCTTCTGATGATAAGGAAAAATGCTGCATTGTAATGTAATGGTTACAACAGTGCAAAGGAACTGTTATATAGTTCTTGTCCATGTTTGTGAATTTAGCTACCAAACTGTGATAATGTTTGCTACATTCTTAGTTTAGGTTAACAGTTAGCTCATTCCACCGTATAACATTCTGTGCTGCTGTTGACTCTTGTGTTTAGTTTGAATGCAGTTGCTTACTTTTTGTTTTTTTAAAGTGTTTGTTTGACATGTATTTTAGCATGATATTAAATTCCAGCTATAACAGCTATAAGATGACATTTTGTTTTGTACAGTTTGGTACATTTAATATGTTATTTAGGGCTGCCACTATGGGGTAGTTTGCTACTTGCGTACTTGATCGAGTACTTGACTACTCGACGAGTACTGGAAGTAGTTCTGAACTCACTGTTTCTGTATAGGGTCTACACCTGAAAAAACGAATTTGTCCTATGTTTGTTATTACTGTATTTATAGAATATGAATCGTTTTCTTGATCTTTTGATGCGTGCCTGGTTTTTACTTTACTTTTCTATACTTTTAAGTTCATTTTATTATTATTAATTTGTCTTTTTCTTAAAATTTGGGAAATAACAGAAAAAATATTACTAAATATTCTATGTCAAGTACTCTACTTAAGTAGAAAAAAAACTACTCGATTAGTTTTTTGGCTCAAGTACTCGCGGCAGCCCTAATGTTATTGTGTATCTTATCAAACAAGTATCAAATCAATTTTGTATTGTTGAAACCAGTGAACAAAAATGTGAATGAAATGCATTTATTGCAAGAAACTGTTTATTATGATTATTGAGGTATAGAAGATTCTATTTCACAATTTCTTTTATTTTTGACACCCCTCAACCTCCACGGCCTTATCTGATTACTGATGACGGTCTGGAGTAAAAGAAGGAACTTTAACACAGCTGCTCTAGTTACTATAGCACAGTGCAATACTCTTGTTGCACGATGTTCTAGGCAGCTTATAGGTCCAGCAGATTGGGTTTTTGTCACACTGGGACCCTTACGCTGTG
>Ga0126335_1001451_pt1 | contig 13239 bp, 10 predicted proteins | sample OlaspJWI45metaG_FD_108409 | JGI IMG/M metagenome (GOLD analysis project Ga0126335, IMG submission 108409) | Marine gutless worms symbiont microbial communities from Oahu, Hawaii - Olavius sp. 1 OAHU.JWI-45 metaG | ecosystem: Host-associated > Annelida > Digestive system > Unclassified | place... | reverse complement strand
GTCCCACAAGTAGGGGGGTGTTATGGGGGTGTAGAAATATCACTGAGCCCAACTGCAACCCTGGCACGCACTGGCAGGTCAAAATCGTGTTTCATATCACACTATATTTACACTCAAGTTGGGTTGATATCGCCAAGTTGTCACTGTACTATAACAGACGGTATTTCGTTAAGGCGACGCTGACATATCGACCCAGCTCTAATTTAAACAAAAACTAACGCATTATTTTCAGCTTTGTCCCTGTTTGTGCTATACCAATCACTGACTTTCCAGGATTATATAACCTGTTCTTCCATATTTTGTGCACGCCCTACCGCTCAAAAGCAGACGAAATCAGTTACACGAAACTCCCTCCAAACACAACGTGTAGACCATAGAATAGATAACATATAAATATCTTGCTCTAACACGTAAGTAATTTTTTGAAGAAAACGAGCAGAAAGTTCTATTATATATTATTAATTTTTATTTATTAAATTATAAATAGGGTTCAGCTATGAGATATTTATCTCCAGGTCTATTATTATTATTATATGCATTAGTGGAAACGCATATGACTGGAGGCTGAGCCTCATCACTACTCACCTGTTTAGTTTATGAATATTCAGCACGCCTGCTGATTTGACCAATCGTGTTAATGCCTTCAGTTCCGGGTTGATAGCGGAACTGCTGTGGTGAAAGTTTGTCGGATATTGTAGTGTTTTGTAACAATTTTATTATTATTTACTATATTTAGTAAATAATACGAAATTGCGCAGAAGACATGTAGATATATTAGGTTTGTTATGTTAGTTATCATGTGCAAACAAATATTACCGCAACCTGCAAAAGAGACCCTAAGTTCGTTGCAGGCCACGGCGATGCTTCTATGCCCCGGTCGATATAAAGCGCGCACCGGCCTGAACAGAAGGTGTTAGTGCATTGCAGTCTGACCTGAGTAACCTCGTTGCGTGGTCCAAAGAATGGCAGATGCTTTTCGATGTCGAGAAATTTAAGGTTATGCAACAATGTACAAGCTGAGTACGGTATGCTATGAATGATGTGTCTCAGATGAAAAAGACTTGGGATGATTGTAAGTGATGATCTGAAGAGCAGAAAGCAACGTAGTGAGGCACTGAAGAAAGCTAACAGAATACTTGGCACGATAAAACGAAATTTCACTGATAGATTTAGAGAAACAATAATTTCATTGTACAAAACTCTGGTCAGACTGCACCTAGAATATTGTAGTGCAATATAGAGCGAAGAGCTACCAAACTTGTTACTAGTATGCACGGCTTGCAATATAATGAGAAACTGAACCAGTAGGGTTAAATGCGATTAGAAAAACGAAGAGTGTGAAGTGATTTAATTGAAAGTTTTAAGAATATGAATGGAAAAATGATCTTAATCGTGATATATTTTTTCATTTTGAAGAAGGTGGTAGAAGAGGACATGTCCAGAAATTGTTCAAGAGAAGATTCAGACCTTATATAGGTTTAGGCATGCATCGTTGTCGCTTTGGCACGCGTCATAGTCTCATAATGCATGAAGCATCCTTCCTCTTATTCTGCTGTCGCTTACTATCTCCGCTTGCTGCATGGTTCATTGTGAAGTGACAGGCAATTGCTTTTACAAGATAAAACAATAGCGGCATCTGTTGAGCGAGAAAAATGCTTTAACATAAACCAGTGCGTGGTTTGACCTCAGCGGCTGGTGTGGTTTCTACCAGTTGAGGCAGTGTGCCAGTGTGGCTGGTGCACACTTTATACTGACCCCTATGCACAGTAATGTCAATGCAGTACAGTTGGTCAAGACTAAAGACAAAGTTGTCATAGGCCCAAGGCATTTGCATTGTTTTGCTAGTTTACTGGCATGGCATTGGCCATACTAAGTTGCAGGTGGGGTAACAGTGTTCATGGTATATACATAGATATTAACATTATTTGTTGTTTCAGCAGTGAGTCAGTTAAATTGTTGTTTTGTGTTTTTTGAAATGTGTTCAGCAATTATTACTGGAATACTCGTCTAAGTCTCAGGGTCAACTAACATAATGGCAGCTCCAGTCATTGCCGATGGTGGCACCAGTGATCAGACTCAAGCACTTGACCGTGTATTTCAGCTCTGCAGTCTGCCGTTGCCAACCAACTCTCATCCAAACATTCATGCTTCGTCAAATGTTGTGGATTACAGAGTTGATGTCAATGCAGGATTTTGTGATCGCAATGCGTTTGTGGCTGCCGTTGCCAAGTATCTTGAAGAAGCAGCCGAACAATCCAAGATGGTATAGTCAGCCAGAGTTACTGTAGAAACTAAGTTTGATTTTTTTCATTCTGGTAAAACATATTGTAATTATTATTAAGGCTGCATCAATACGATCAAGTGTGTGAGATGCAGCTATGACTAGTGGATTGAGGTGGAGAGTATTGAAGACCCAAGGCACATTAGATAGGGTCACAGTCCCCCTTTGATGAAGTGGGAGTGGAGAAAAATGTACTGTATATACGCATGACTGTTCTGACTCATTCACCAGATGGTGCCACATTCAGTGCAGCCACTGCTAAATTACTCTGTGGGTATGCACTTGTTTTTATACATTATCTTGCCTTGACATTGCCATTCTTTATCCCCACAGTTGTTAATATTCAGCTTAGTCATTCTGAATATTTGAATTATGTTGCTTGTTCTACGTGCAAAGTAAATAGTTTGATATGATGTGAATTATGCTGCAGGAAGAGCTAATGAAAGTTGGCCAGCAATATGCTTGTATGTTGTATACCTGGCGCAGTTGCTCAATGCCTATTGGACAGGTTAACACACAGTGCATGTCAGTTTACTCAGCTGATGCCAAATTTTGGCTGAGCTCAGCAGTCACATTTCACAACACTGCTGTCAGCCGCTCAGCTGCTGCAGAAATTTGGTAGCAGTCTGAGAACACGCTGAGAGTTGTTGACTGCTGAAAAAAGATGTCTCCATAAAAGAGATGTGATAAACGATGGCACTAAGAAGTTAAAAATCAACATAAGCTTTGCTATCATGCTATCAACTGATTTGCCTTTGTGGCCAACAAAGAACTGGTGTAACGGCATAGAAAATGCCATTGCAGCTCTCAAGTAGGCTACATTCTAGGAATGTACAGTACTGGAATGGACAGTTCTGTAGTGGAAAGTAGGCCTAATTTTTACCTCTGTGCATGCTGTGTATTGTTTTTGGTGGCATCTGTCTGCGAGTCTGTGTGTCTGTTTGCAGAAAATCTTGAAAACTACTGGTCGGAAATTAATGCAAGTTTGTAGGAATATGACCCATGGGGAACGATAGAAGTGTTTTGAAATTGGTGACAATTTTGACTTTTGACCTTGAACCATTTTCATACTATTTCAATTCATGCTTGACCTAGCAACTTCGTTTTCAGTTTGAAGACACCGGTTCAGTATATCTAGGCCACGGTTCAGTTTCAAGGTCATGGGTCAAAGGTCAAGGTCACATCAGTGAAAAAGTGGTAGCGTACAACTCAAAAACTACTGGCTGGAAGTGGTGGGGCTTGATCGGAATATCTGTTACGATAATGCTCAAAGTAATTAATAGCTTTTGACCTTTGACCTTGAAACAGGAGAAATACGATATTATTAAAAATTCAAGCTTTTAAGTTTTGAATGCCTTAAGCTCGCAGCTTCATTTTCAGTGTTAGGTACATATTTAGAATATCTCGGTCATCTCCGAGTTTCAAGGTCATGGAGATTAATCTCAAGGTCATGGTCACAAAACAGCGGCAGCGCCCAGGTTTGTGCACCTGTCAGACACAGTTTAATTTGCTTTCAACATTTTGGCATGTCTTCTGACAATTATGGCATACACTGACATTTGCTGTATTTGTTGTGACAGTTGCATTTTGTACTTGTTTTTATTCTTGTTCTTATTGTAAGTTTTTGTGTACATTTTCTTCTGTAATTTAGCCAACTGGCTGCTAAAGTTACTAAAGTTATTAAAAGTTATTAAATGTATACAGTACTTTGAACTTAATGAAACAAATAAAGTTTAAATTTTGAAGCTTAATTTGAGTTGCATGATTGGTAAGTATTGCTACTGAGAAATTGAAATTGATGTGAAATTGTTTGCTAGAAATTAGATGTAGGAAATCTCGAGACTTGAGTCTTGGGTCTCGAGGCATCTCAAGATTGACTTTTCAGAGTCTTGGTCTCGGTCTTGAACAAATGAGCAAAAGTAAAGTAAAACAATACTGACCAGTCCTTTACAAGATATATGTGTGAGAAAAAATAAAATAGCCTAGGGGCCATATAAGTAAAAAATAGTTGGTGAAATAAAAACGATACTACGGGTAAAAACTAAAAAGATAAAGCTAGGGATTATAGTCTTGAGTCCAAGTGTGCATGTATTATTCTATGCACGATGTTTACCATTGAATAAGCTCAGCTGTTGCATAAGTGTCAAGTTGCCATTTAACAGCAGCCGCTGAGTGGAGACAGGCAGCGACTGTCAGTATTAGCTGAGTAAACTGACATGCCCATCCTATGGTTTTACCAATGTATGCAACCAGCTTTCTACTGTTTCATGTGCATCCTGTCATCATTGTTGATGAATGTTTGATATTGGATAATGTAGTTCCATAAATTTTCGTATTTATTTTCTACACTTATACACTTAATGCAAACCAGTCTTAGTGAATTGGATAAATGGAAAAACATCAAGATTGTAGAACCAGGGGGCATAATTTAAAACTAGTCAACCATAGATGTCATTATGATTTAAGTAAATATTTCTTCTGTACACAAATAATAAATACTTGGAACAGTTTGCCAGAATCTGTCATCTCTGCTAGTACTACTGACTCCTTTAAGAACAAGCTAGACAAGTTCTGGAGCAATCAAGATCTTCTTTATATCTACAAGGCTGAATTAACCGGAATAGGAAATAGAAGTCTCATTAATAATTTAGATTAATAATGTACAATTTGTACAAAATATGTTCTATGTAAGTTGGAGGGCATAGAGGCACCTTCGTTAAACTTCTGTTGCTTTGCTTTGCTTTGCTTAAGAACTATTTACAGCTTCCAAATATAGCTACATCTACAGCACCTGCTAGAGCTCAGAACACACAAAAATAACTGTAGACTGATTGCTCTTTGTTGAAATTCTGTTCCTTCTAGCACTGACACATAATTTGATCCTTAATGTCACAGAAAGTTTAGAGCTCTTCCGTAGCTGTGGCCTATAACTGTATTTATGTGTCACTTGGTGAGTTCATCACGTGTTCTGTTACTGAGCAGATGAAAGACGTGAACAACAACCAGGCTGAAATGCAGCTAAAAGTCCTGGAAATTCTTCAACCTGAAATTCAGAAACTTAAGAATTTCATGGCTTTTCAGGCAGGTTTTTCTAGTTAATCTACTTTCTATCATTGTTATTTTTAAGTTCATGGTAACAGAATAAAAGGTACTAGTAATTTGTGTTATTGCTTGGCCTAAAACCTTTTTCGAAAGTTTGTTAATTTAACAGTAACTTTTTCTGGCTTTTGAAAATTAGAAAATGCCTTTAGTCTTGATTAATTATATAATTTGCTGCAAGTGGTTTTGTAACTTTTGAAAGCCGTGACGTTTTTGTCGGCTATTGGCCACAGTATTTGCAGTAGTGCTCAGCTTGTAGGTGTTTGAAAATATAAGTGATGGTGGTCTTGAAATGTTTTTAGAAAGTCTATGACTATTGTGATCACGAAATGCTGACAATTATAGTAACATTCTGTGTATTTTTTTACAACTGTTGGCAAGAAGTTGACTTTGAGTGTTCTGTCATTGACTGCTGATGACAGAAATCTGCAACAGAGCGTCTTGAGATGGAGGTGCAGCGATTGTGTCGTCAGAAAAGTGAGTTTGTGTCCGAGGCACATTTACTTACTCTTGGTCGGTTTATCAGCATGCTTGCAACGCTTGACGAGCTGAAGAATGCCAAAGCCAGCATCAAGAACGACTTCTCATTCTTCAAACGGTCAGCACTTTTCTGTTTCTAAAGTTAAATTTAAGAGTTAAAGTTTTATGTTACCAGTAACTTTAGCCATGTTAAATTTAACTATTAAAAAATTAAGCAAAATTTTATACAGATTAAATAATGTTTAAAATTTGACCAAGATAAATTATTAAGGCATTGATTTCGATGAATTAAAAATTTAGTTAAATTTTTGATTATAATGGTATCACTAAACATTTGTATTGTAAAGAATAAGATGATGGACCTTCTTGACTAAAACTATTAGTTGTTACTTGTCGAAGACATGCTGGTACAATATGTTTCCAAAAAACCTGACCCCCACCAACTCATGGCTGTAATTTCTGTGAAATTTTAAGATTTTAAAATTCTTTTCCTGTTGGAAAAACGCGATTTACGAAAGATGCACGTGACATTTCCGCTACACTTTCAGCATGTTTGCCATACTACTTAAGTGGTGATGATGCCGACGACGGCAAATGCTGACTGATGCATGTGCATTGTGCAGGTCGTCAGATCAGGTGAAGCGAGACCCCACAACTGTAACCGAGATGCATGACATCAGCATGTTTCTGGCGACACACAACGTGATTCTGACCCAAGTCAAGACGGGACTGTCACGCATCACTGGTTATGAGGATGTGCTGTGTAGCATCATCAAGACATGTGTCTGCTGGTATGAGCAAAAACAGCACCTGCTACCGGAGGAGAAATACGATATTATTAAGGTATGGCGAAATGGATTTATCAAGCAGTATTTGTTATGTTAAACATTTTTGACTATATATGTCTGTCAGTCAGTCAGTATATATGTTGTATGAAATCCGAAAGCTGGATTAATAAGTGTACATGTGCATACAAATATTACCAAAAAATACAAACTAGTAGTTAAAATGCAAGAGTTACTGATAATTTACTATTGAATGTAGAAGGAAGGTATTATTAAGTCGACTACTATTGGCAGCAGCAGTTTATGTTAAAAACAAATTTGCATAGCACTGTGAAGTTCATAAATTGACAGGCAATTTGCCTTGGGTCTGGTGACCTGAGGCATGGCGAAATAAACACATTTAAAGATGTTAGTATGCACGTGATGTCTCTGAAGGTGATAGGGTTCTTGCTGTACTTGACTGATGGTGACAAAGTGAATATCAACAAGCTGAAGCAGCTCAGTTTACCTCAGATCGATGTCATATTTAAGGTTTGTCAGCTGCTTTTGCCGTTGGTAGGGTGGTTTGCTCAGCTGGCTGCAGCTCATCTGAGCTTATCATATAAACTAGAGTGGATTGTTGTCTGTCTGTCTGTCTCTGTGTGTGTGTGTGTCTGTTAACCACGGTTTTAGAAATCAACAGCTGGACATAAGAGACTCGTAGTCGTAGTTTGACATTTGGAGACCTATTGATGAACTCTGATCGCAAAACAGAAACTGTCACCTTTATGTACTTTAGTCAGCTGAGCACCATGGCTGTCTTGTTGCTTGTGAAGTTGCCTTTGCTTTACAAATGATAATGTTTTAACATTACAGTATATTTGCTGTGTCTTTTTGTTGACATTTTTTTATCATATGTGCTTCTGTTGTTTCAAGTGTAACTCAAACATGTGATACGTTTTAATTGATACATTTTGATATCAGGTTTGGGAAGCTGTCTTTGGGATACACGTATTTGGCTATGCTATATTGAGCTCAGTAGAGTACAGTGGTTTTCTCGTTTGTCTTAATGCCTTATGTCAATTCACGCCCATAGTCTGTAACACAAATTTGGACGAGATTGAACACTTCACGCTTATCATTGCTGTTTTGTAACTTGCCACTATTCGCTATAGTGAACGTTATTCAACTCTATTGAGTTACAAATAATGCAATTTCAGCAAAGAAATTAAACACGATTTGCACATTAGTGTCTGCAAAATGGTTGCCATGTTTGTGAACATTCAACTCTACGCATGCATAAGTGATGCAGCGACGAATATTGAAGTTTCCCATACTGCAGTTTTGGACCTTCCTATGTACGGATTTCTGTACGGGAATGTCCATCCAAAATTGCAGTAAGGGTACTTGTACTCTAGACACTTTGCTTCGATGCGTCACAGCCCAGTCACAGTGGCCCAGGCTTGTCCCCAGGAGCTGCTATCTGCCTGCTAGAGTAGGCCTACTGTGGCTACTGATGCATCATGCATAAAATTTGTATTGACTTGACTGACTAGTACCATAATGTGTTTACAACACTGCAGCAGAGCAATACAAGCCAAAAAATCATCATTACAAAATGTGCTGTTGGTGAGCAAAGGCAGTAACATTATTTTGTTTTGTTGTCAGACTGCAGAGAAAGTGGTGTGTGACTATGTATACATGTTTGAGTCTGCTGTTAACCAGTTACCACAATGACTGGGTCACATGACACTTGCCAGCCAATTGCAAAAGCTGTTATAAGTGTAATTGCCAGCTAGCTAACTGAATGGTGAACTTGCTTAGTGCAGTGCAATCTAAGTTAACCTCCAGTTAAAAGATAACCAGAGGTCAGTTAACTGGTGAATTGACCAACTGGACCTTAGAAATTTTAGGCCTTTGATCATACCGGGATTGCACGTTGGGCCTGATAAAGACTGTCCTCAGTGTTGGGCTTCTGCCCACCCCAAAGGTGAGGTAAGGTAAGGTAAGAGGAGTTAATTGCAGTCTGACTTGAGAAGGTTTTTTCATGAGCTTTTTTCCCATTGCTTTACCCACAGTGTGTTGGTTAGTACATTAAACCCAACCATTACTTACTTACCGATGTATATTTTGACTAGGTGATGTTTGGTTTGATAGTACCGGTTGTGTGGCCAGGAGCATGAGGTGGTGCCATTGTTTGGTGATGTTGTGATCGGTCCATTCATCTACATACATCAGACTGCCAACTTTGACCCACAACATTGGCCACGCTGCTGCAGCACCGGTGTCAGTCAGCAGTCGACTGTACTCACACGCATGTCAGAATATCGACAGCAGCATGTGGAGCTGATGTGTGAGCTGATGCTACTGTCAGATCAGCGACACAAGCTCATTCAGGTAAATGCAAGTACTGCAGTTAGTGTCTGTTATTGCACTTCAGGGTTGCTCAGCCACTGGCTCTCTTTAAATGCTCATGCCATACCTACCACAGACAAACTTCTCCTGAATACAGGGCTCAGGCTAAACCCCCAGGGCAAACCCTTAGTTAACCTTGAGACAACCCCCTGGTGTTAGCTCCCTTGAACAAACCCTTAAGCTGAACGCCCCAGGGTTACCCCCCCCCCATACAAACTGGGTACCTTTCAGACAAACCATCTAGACAACCCCCTTTTCCGAGGCAAGGGGTGTGAGTGGGGGCATATGCATCATTTAAAATACCTTTTTAAAGGTTTTTGTTGCTGTTGTGACAGTTTGTGAAGACAAAGAAGAAGTTGGAAGATGCAAGTCTGCCTCCGGACCAGGCTGCTTCCCTGTACCATCTGTCAGTCACTTGTGTCCGTACTCTATCTGGCTGGACTTCACACATATCTGAGATGGTTTGAATTCAGTGTTGTCTATGCAGTAAACCAAGTTTGTTTGTATGTTGCCAGTTGTTTCATTCAGTGAAGCTTGCTGTATAAAATAACTTGGTGATTTCTGAATACCATGCTAATGATACAAAATTCTAAAATGTTGTCGGCAGGCAGCGTCTCAGGTCAGCCACACAGCAACTGATGGTGGTTCCACAACATCGGCTATTTACTCTTGGACGCCGAGCTTTCGCTGTGCACGGCCCCATGGTCTGGAACTCCCTCCCGTATGACCTCCGCGCACGGCAGGACTATGAGTCCTTTAGACAGAGCCTGAAAACCTGGATATTCTCCAGATACTAGCGTGCTCAGCGCATTAGAGACTGTGTGATAATAGCGCTATACAAATCTACACTTTACCTTACCTTACCTTACCCACATAGTGAATAGTGATATGGTAATATATTTGCAGGTGTTGATGTGTATGTATGTCTGTTTGTTTGTTTATCATATGATAACTTTCCAAGTCATTGACACACAAAGTTTATTTTTTACTGTACAGGTACATCTTCCAAAAGTGCACCTAAGATTGTATTTCAAAGCCATTGGTTAACGTCATGGTCATACGAGCAAAAAATAACACACATGCTGTTAGGCCGCCTTTGATTTAAAAGCACTCTTGTGTTTCTAGTGTAACTTCTGGAAGTTAACAATGCTGCATATGTTGCAGCTGTCATGGAAGTTGCTTCACCCTGCCGAGTCACCACAAGAGGCTGAAGTCTATGAACGTGTACGTTGTTTATCGGCCATCTACATAGTAACATCATGCATCTGAGTTGCACTGGCTAGCATTGGGGAGAAAATGCTGACTAGATAATTATAGACTTCATGTGCAAATAATTTGATAATAACTAATGGTTTGTGACGTCTTGTGGCTGGGAAGGTGACTGCAATCTGGATTTGCACTGGCCTGTAGCCACTTACACTCACCTGCAGTCTCACTGAGAAAGACCATACCTATTTCCAGGAGCATGCTAAGGTTAGGGAGCCACAACTCTGCTGATGATCTGTTGGTGCTCTGCATGTTGTTTATGTATCATTGGAGTTATCCCTCTCGGGTGGTGGTTAGATGCTGACTAGACATAGGGTGATTCAGCCCTCCTGGGTGGGCGGCACTGACCATCTGGCAGCAGCTGAGAAAGGGAATGACTCAGCACGGGCAGCGGAAAAACGCTGACTATGCCCTAGTCACCTCGCCTAGGGTTAGAATGCTGACTAAGAGAATAAGTGGAATGAAAGAGAAGAAGGCAATGGACAGACAGATGTCCAGGGAAAACGAGGTGGGATGGCATTAATTAATATATGAAAAGCTTTCTTCCGGTGGAATGCATACAAGAGTGTGAGAAAGACCACACACAACTGGGCAAGACAACAGTAAGACTTGGACTGGACAGGGCTATCATTGGTGGGAGCAGAGAGGACAACATAGGACTGTTCACAGTGGAGCAAGATTGCTCACGATGCAGCCAAACCTCATATTGCCAAGAATGGAACAGAGGATGCATACTGCACATATTAAGAACAAAATGTAGTAGGAAAGTCAAGTGGGCAATTAGCTTTTCCAATTTACTTTGAAAAATATTAATAAAATCATAAAATCACTTGTTTTTGCCATTTTATACTACTGTGTGACCACAAAATCACCTGATTTAGTTTTCTTGACACATTCTACACTGCAGTTAATGGCTTGTGAAGGCAACGAGATACAACTACACACCAGAGGAGAAATCGGCACTGGCTGAGCTGATAGGGATGGTGAAGAGCATTCAGTCTCAGATGTTTCACCTCGAGCCATTGTTGACACGCGGCATATACTTCTTTATTTACAAACAGCTGCAAGACTTTGTGTATTGCACTCTGCCAGAGCCACTTCGCAAAGCCGACAAGAAACGCAAAGAAATTCTCAAAGGGTATCTGTATTCTGTGATTTGTTGTTCAGCAATATTCTATATATCTGGCTAGTTGGTCAGCAGTGCAAACAGTGATATGTATAAATGCATGTTGTGCAAGTAACTTTCGTAGCCTACATGGTAAATTATTCACACGTAAATACTGTTAACTTTTGCTCTTATAACATAGTTACAGCAGTAAGTCACTTAATATAAATTGTCATTGTAGTTGGTGAATTTTCTTGGATAATAAAACTATTAATAAATTAAATTGGCTCATTTGCTTGTACATCCTGTTGATACATACAAGTGCGTATTATAACTTTAGATTGTGTTTATATGTTGACACGTTTTATGTATTGTTTCATACTGAGCGTTATTTTACACATGTTAAATGTGCATGAAATATCATGTGTTTGAATTGGTTTTGCTGTCAGTGTTCTGCTGATATATACTGAACAGTAATTCCTTGCTGCTGTATGTAGTGTCATAAATGAATCTGATGTGTGTGTGCAGGACGTTGTTAGCAACACAGAATGTTTGCATTGACATTGGTGCTGCCAGTAAGTGTGAAGTGCCAACTTCATCTCTGAAAAAAAAGTCTAAAGAAGCTGCAGTTCCACAGTTGGTAACGAAACCAGTTCGACCTTCGCCAACACAGGTTTGATAAACTTGTGTTGAATTTAAGAAATAATGACTTCAATTAAAAGAGATGACAGGCATTGGTGTGAAGTTATTGTTGTGAAGAGAATTTTATTTGACACCGTAGCTGACAGATGAGCTAGTTTTACTGAATTATTAAGTATATTTATTATTATCGTTGTCACGTAGCTGGCAAGTGCCATAGCATCACTTCTATTCTATGCCTGCGAATAATCTACTGATGAGGTTTTGTCAGACTTTATCAGTCCGTTCCAGGGATCAGCACTTCCTGTTACAGTTGGCAGTCTAATCAGCAATTCTATAACGTAAATGTACTGGCTTTCACCTCTGTTGTAAGTAAGTAAGGATATTTTTGTTTGCGCAGCAGTCCTTACAGCCTAGACTGTCATGGAGGCACTTCATAAGCTCATGAGTGCAAAGAACTGAGTCAATGTCAGAGAAAGGTTACAAACTGACAATGGGATTGTATCTCGTTGTTCTGAAGTGGAGTACTGCAAAGTCACCACGTGCTGCTATTGTGTTAGAAATTAGACCATTTGTTGAACTTACTATGATGTTCTAAGCTGGTAATTTACTGTTAAGTTTAAAAGATAGTTTTGATCTGTCTTCAGCTGTATGCTGCGGATGTGTGTATTCAGTTATACCTTGTACGAACAATGCTGGAATCACTGGTTGACAAAGGCGACAGAGCTTCACATCGACCGCCAACTCGTAAAGATATGGATGCATCACATGTTGCAGCCATTGAGAAATTCCTGCAGCAGTCATTTCTGTGGCCTCAGATGATGGATCTGCATGGTACAATAGCTCTGTCTCTTGCATTACTTTATTTGCATTACTTCATTATTTCATGTCGTCCATCCAATTCCTTTTATCCAGACAGACAAGGCTGCTGCTTCGCACCAAAACAAAAATTATTTAAAAAAATTGAGTGTAGTGTAGAAAAAAGTGTGAGCAGCTTAAGCACTTCGAACAGCTGTATCTCTAGGTGATAATGCAACATATAACCCATTAGGAAACCTAAACTCTGATCGCAGCCCGGAGAGCAAAGCTCATTAGAAGCGCCTCATTGCAGCTCGTATTCGATGCGGCTATCTCTAAATTACTTTGTCGTCTTGTTTCTCGTTGCTTCTATAAGTCGATTTGTGTTTGTT